>Ga0209515_10001268_pt1 | contig 43020 bp, 51 predicted proteins | sample Subgroupgradi54m_FD_187454 | JGI IMG/M metagenome (GOLD analysis project Ga0209515, IMG submission 187454) | Subsurface groundwater microbial communities from S. Glens Falls, New York, USA - GMW60B uncontaminated upgradient, 5.4 m (SPAdes)... ... | reverse complement strand
CAAGTTCCTCTTTTTGTTGATAAAGGAGATTGGGTGAAGATCGATACCAGAACCGGTCAATACGTCGAGAGGGTACAAAAATGAATTTAAAAGAAATCAAAGAGATGATTACCCTGATGAACGAGAACGATTTGTCTGAATTAGAAATTGAAAAAGACGGAACCAAAATCAAACTTAAAAAAGCCCCGGTGGAATTGCCGGATTATCGCATTCAGCCCCCCTCTTACCGTATTGAAACAATCGCCCCTTCCGGCAAATCTACAGAAAATACAGCTTCTCCCGCAGGAACCAGTCCTGCCAAGACGACCAAAGAAATCTCTTCTCCCATGGTGGGGACTTTTTATCGAGCGCCATCCCCGGAATCCGCCCCGTTTGTTGAAGCAGGACAGTTGGTTGAGATTGGCCAAGTGGTGTGTATTGTGGAAGCCATGAAATTGATGAATGAGATCAAATCCGAAGTGAGAGGCAAAGTCATTGAAGTGACGGTTGAGAATGCTGAACCGGTTGAGTTTGGTCAGACCCTCTTTGTGGTGGAACCGGCGTAACCTTGGAATAATATTATGTTCTCCAAAATTCTCATCGCTAATCGCGGTGAAATCGCCTTAAGAATTATCCGTGCCTGTAAAGAAATGAACATCCGCACGGTAGCGGTGTATTCGCAGGCGGACCGCGATTCCCTGCACGTCCGTTTTGCCGACGAAGCGATCTGCATCGGCAATCCTCCCAGCAAAGAAAGTTATTTAAATATTCCGGCGATCATTTCTGCTGCCGAAATCACCGATGTGGAGGCGATCCACCCCGGGTATGGTTTCCTCGCCGAGAATGCTCATTTTGCCGAGATATGTGATTCCTGTCATATCAAATTTATTGGACCTTCTACGCATTCAATCCGGGCGATGGGGGATAAAGTGGCGGCGCGGGAAACCGTGCGCAAGATGGGAGTCCCTTTAACTCCCGGCGCCAAGGGGGTCATCAAGACCCAGGAAGAAGCCATTGACACCGCGAAAAGAATTAAATATCCTGTCATTATCAAAGCAGCCGCCGGAGGCGGCGGCAAAGGCATGCGGGTCTGTCATAATGATGTCAGTCTGACCAGTTCCTTTAATATGGCCCGCAACGAAGCGGAACTTAACTTTGGAAATCCGGACGTCTATATCGAAAAATATATTGCCGAACCCCGTCACGTCGAGATTCAGATCGTAGCCGATCAACACGGACACACCATCCACCTGGGAGAACGCGATTGCAGCATTCAGCGCCGTCATCAAAAATTATTGGAAGAATCTCCCTCTCCGGGGCTGGACAGTAAGCTTCGTCGGAAAATGGGGGAGATGGCCCTCAAAGCCGCGCGCTCGGTCAATTACCATGGGGTCGGGACGGTTGAATTCCTGCTGGATCAAGATGGTTTATTTTATTTCATGGAAATGAATACGCGCATTCAAGTGGAGCATCCCGTCACGGAGATGGTCACGGGAATTGATTTAATCAAGTGGCAGATCCGTATCGCCGCCGGGGAAAAGCTGAGAATAAAACAGGACGATGTGAAGATGCATGGGGCGGCCATCGAATGCCGGATCAATGCCGAGGATCCTTTAAATAATTTTCTTCCCTGTCCGGGAAAGATTACAGAACTCAACCTGCCCGGCGGTCCCGGGGTCAGGGTCGATACTCATATTTATCCGGGATATACGATTGTTCCTTATTATGATTCGATGGTGGCCAAAGTCATCACCCACGGACGAAATCGTGAGGAGGCGATCCGCATTATGCATAGAGCTTTGGATGAGTTTTACATTAGCCCAATCAAAACCACAATCAGTTTGCATCAAGAAATTCTGACGCATCCTTTGTTTTTGAAAGGTGCGGTCTCGACGCATTTCTTAGAGAAAATCAATAAAGTTGACGGGGGAGGCCAGTAAAGATGATGACGGAGAATAAAGTTGATTTAGGTTCCATTCAAATTCACAAAAAAGTGATCGGAGAAATTGCGGCCGCGGCTTTAGGTGAAATCGACGGGGTTCATTTGGCCCCCAAAGACTTGTTGAATCAATTCCTGGAAATTTTGGGTCAAAAGAATTGTCCGGGAATTGACGTGACGGTCGACAAAAATGACCAGGTAACAATCGAACTGAAAGTCACTATTCGATACGGCATCAATATCCCCGACATTGCCCGACAGATCCAAGATGTCGTCCGCCTGGCGGTTGAAAAAACAACGGACATTCACCTTCGAGAGGTCAATGTCAATGTGCAGGGAATAGAGAGGGGGAAAGCATGAAATTCTTCACACGGATTGCCATTCTTTTTTATGTGGTGACGATCTCAACGCTGGGCGCGCTCATCATTGCCTCGGTTTTTGTGCTCGATCAGACACTTTTAGACAAAATCGATTATTACCTGCAGCTTTTAGCCTCCGATCTTCAACTTAAAACCATTGTCGGGCTGATTGGTCTCTTGTTTATTTTACTCAGTTTGATTTTCGCCCGGATTATTTCCGGAGCGCGCCAGAAAGAGCGGACCATTGCCTTTGATAATCCCTCGGGGCGGGTGAGCATTTCTTTGATTGCGATGGAAGATATGGTGAAGCGTCTGATTTTAAGAGAGTCCGAGGTCAAAGAAGGCCGTCCCAACATCATTGCGACTAAAAAAGGATTGGATATTGAAGCCCGGCTGGTTTTGAAGGCTGATGTGAATATCCCGGAGGTGACTTCCCGTCTGCAGAATTTAATCAAGGAGAAGATTCAAGAGATGATCGGGATTGAAGAAGCCGTCACAGTCAAAATTCATGTGGTCAAGATCACCGCTGATGAAGGTAAGTTTAAACGCAGCAAAAATGATTATCCCGACAAGACGGAGACGAATATTCCGTTTCAAGGGTATCGGGCGTAGTTGGCGTAGAGCATGTGGCTTATAGCGTAGCGGCTTATGATTTATAAGCTATAAGCCATATGCCATTAGCCAGTTGGAGTGAAATTTTTATGAAAAAAATTGGAATCCTCACCGGCGGGGCGGATTGTCCGGGATTAAATTCCGTGATTCGCGCGGTGGTCAGAAAAGCCATGCAAGACGGATATGTGGTGACCGGCGTCAAAAACGGCTGGATGGGATTGATTGATAATGATATGCGCGTTTTGGATCTGCGTTCGACCTCTGGCATTTTAGACCGGGGAGGGACGATCCTGGGAACCAGCAGGACCAATCCTTTTAAAGATCCGGAGATGGTGAAAAAAATTAAGGAGAATTATAAACGCAGTGGGATTGATGCCTTGATCGCCGTCGGAGGCGAGGAGACTTTAAAAGTCGCTTTAAATTTATTTAAAGAAGGAATCATCAAAGTCATCGGAGTTCCTAAATCAATTGATAATGCTTTGTCCGGAACCGATTATGCCTTTGGGTTTGATACCGCGGTGAATATTGCAACGGAATGCATTGATCGATTGCATACCACCGCCGAAAGCCATCATCGCATCATGGTTGTTGAGGTCATGGGGCTTTACACCGGATGGATCGCGCTCGAGGCAGGGATTGCCGGCGGCGCGGATATCATTCTCATCCCGGAAATTCCGGTGAAGATGAAAGATGTTTGTGATTCGATCAAAAGTCGGCATAAGCGCGGGAAAACTTTCAGCATCATTGTTGCCTCCGAGGGGGTCACGATCGATGGGTATTTGGAATCAAGAAAAAAAGGTTATGTGGATGACTTCGGGGTCGGCCGCCGGTTTGGGACGATTGGCGAATACGTCGCCAAGACGATCGAAGAAGATACAGGCTATGAAACGCGGGTGAGCGTGTTAGGACACATTCAACGGGGCGGAAGCCCCACTGCGTATGATCGCATCATTGCGACCCGTTTTGGAGTCAAAGCGGTTGAGATGGTCACCGAGAATAAATTCGGGAAGATGGTGAGTCTGCACGACAACAAATTGCAATACGTGGATATTGAAGAGGCGGTCAAGAAACGAAAGACCGTTGACATGGAATTGTATGAAATGGCGAAGGTGTTTTTTGTATGAAAGAAACCATAAAAAATATTTTCAAAGAATCCATCCGTGTTAAAGAAGAGACGCTTAAGTTGAATCTGGATTCCATCATCAAAGTTGCCGAGGAAATGATCAAAACTTTCAAGAGCGACGGAAAAATTCTGTTGATGGGAAACGGCGGATCGGCGGCGGACAGCCAGCATATCGCCGCGGAATTGATTGGACGTTTCCAGAAAGAACGCCGCTCTTTGCCGGCGATTGCCTTGACAACAGACTCATCGATTTTGACTTCGCTCGGCAATGATTACAGTTTTGATGTTATTTTTGCCCGGCAGATCGAGGGTTTGGGACGGCGCGGCGATGTCGTCGTCGCTATTTCAACTAGCGGAAATTCCAAGAATGTGATTGAAGGGGTCCAAAAGGCCAAAGCGATGGGGATCAAAACGATTTCTTTGACCGGCTGCGGCGGAGGAAAGCTCGTTGAGATTTGCGATATCAATCTCATTGTCCCATCGAGCAAAACCGCCCGGATTCAGGAATCGCATATATGTCTGTATCACACCATTTGCGAGTTGGTCGAAAATCATTTTTCTGCACTGAAGTGAGTCATGAATTCCCAGAAAAAAATTTTAACTCTCCACTCTTTAAATAAAATTATACAAAAGCTGCGCCGTCAAGATAAAACCATCGCCTTCACCAACGGCTGTTTTGATATTTTGCACCTCGGGCATGTGAGTTATCTTGAGGCCGCCAAGAAACGCAATCGGATTTTGATTGTGGCGCTCAACAGCGATCGTTCGATTCGAGAGATTAAAGGGAACGATCGTCCAATTATTCCGCAAAAAGAAAGAGCCGCAGTTTTGGCCGCGCTTAAGTGTGTTGATTACGTAACGATTTTTAATGAGCCCACACCCTTGAAAGTGATAGAAACCTTAAAGCCGGATGTGTTGGTTAAAGGAGCGGATTGGAAGGGAAAAGACGTCGTGGGCTCTGGTTTGGTGAAATCTTACGGCGGACGGGTGGAATTTATTCATTATGTGAAGGGGCTTTCAACGACTCAAATTATTCAAAAGATTATCGAGAAGTGTCCAAAATAAATGAAAAGAAATTGTTGCGCATCATCGATGCGAACTTCAACCGGGCCAAGGAGGGCTTAAGAGTTTGTGAAGACGTCTGCCGCTTTATTCTGGATGATGGCGCTAAAACCCGGCAGTTCAAAGCGCTGCGGCATCGTTTGAGTGAGAAGGTTTCTGTTTTGTCTTTTGGAAAGTTGGTGGACTGCCGTAATATCGACGGGGATGTTGGAAAAAGGTCCACGGCCGTTGAATTGAAACGAAGAAATGTTTCCGATATATTTTACGCGAATTCGCAGCGTTCAAAAGAGTCATTGCGCGTGCTGGAAGAATTCGCCAAACTCATCAATCCCCGTCTGGGTGAAGATTTAAAGAAAATTCGTTATCAGATTTATGCCTTGGAAAAAAAAGTTATCGCGCAAATCGAAAAATCTGTATCGTGAAGCGTTGGCTCAGTCGAAACTTTATTTGATTTTAGACAGGCAAGTTCAAAACTACGATTCGTTATTTGAAATAGCCAAACAAGCCCTCTTAGGTGGGGTCGATGTTCTGCAGTTGCGAGATAAAAAAGGATCCGTTAAAGACATTTTAAAATTTTCCCAGAAACTTTTAGAATTTCTAAATAAAAAATCTTTAGCGGTTCCTTTCATTATGAATGATCGAGTGGACTTGGCTTTGGCCTGCGGATCATCGGGAGTTCATCTCGGGCAGGAGGATCTTCCGGTTTCTTTTGCTCGAAAGCTGATGGGACCTGAAGCGATCATTGGGGCATCGTGTCAAAATTTTGAACAAGCGAAGCGTGCCGATCAGGATGGCGCGGATTATATTGGGTTTGGCTCAGTGTTTAAGACGAAGACGAAACCGTATCGTTCGCCGATGGATTTAAAATTACTGGAGGAGGTTTTCCTCAAAATAAAGATTCCGGTTTTTGCGATTGGGGGGATTAATCAGGATAATGTTTTGACTTTACGCCAGAAGGGGATTAAGCGGATAGCGGTATGCCGGGGGATTTGTGATGCGGGGGATGTTCGTAAGGCGGTTAAAAAATTTCTTTGCGAGGGTAATTCAGTGGTAGAATGTCAGCTTCCCAAGCTGAACGTCGCGGGTTCAATTCCCGTCCCTCGCTTATAAATATTAGAAATATTTTTTTATGACTTCTTATTTTAGAAATTTTTGTTTTGGATTTATCCTCAGTTGTCTTCTGTGGATTGCGGGCTGCGCGACGGTTCCTCCTGCGTCTCCCTCCACCAGAGCGTTCATTCCTCAGGGAAAAGGAGTCACCCATAAGGTGCACGCCGGAGAAACGATCTGGAGAATCGCCCGGACTTATAACGTCAGTATCGAAGACATCATCAAAGCGAACAACCTTCCCAATGCCGCGCATATCGATCGAGATCAGCTTGTGTTCATTCCAGGTGCAGAGGCTGTTAAAACGATCACCCTCGAACCTGGTCAAAAAGATGAGGAATTCATCTGGCCGATTAAGGGGAAAGTTATTTCTTATTTTGGAGAACACAAGGGTTTGAGGATTAATAAAGGGATTGATATCCAGGCCAGGGAAGGCGATAGTTTGTGTGCATCGCGTTCCGGGAAGGTCGTCTTTGCCGATTATCTAAACGGTTATGCCTATACGCTCATCTTGGATCATGCCGACGGGTTTTATTCGGTTTACGCGCAGAATTACAAACTGATGGTCAAGCTGGATGATGTGATCGCGCAGGGCGCCCCCGTCGCCCAGGTTGGTAAAAACAGGGATCCCGCATATCTGCATTTTGAAATTAGAAAAAGATCCAAAGCGGATAATCCTTTGTATTATTTGCCGTAAGAAATTTCATGAACAATCCTTTAGAAAATAATTTTTTTGGTAAAAGTCCGATTCTGAATCTGCTCAGGCGCCGGGTCCTGGATTTGAAAGAAGGCTACCGTCAGAATGTCGCGCTTTTAGGGAACCGGTTTGTGGGCAAGAGTCTGCTCTTGCGAAAATTCATCGGTGAACTCGATGATGAAGGAATAATCGTCATTTATTTGGATCTCGACAACAAAGATTTTAATTATTTCTTTTCCCGATTCGTGGGGAGTCTTTTGTACAACTTTTCCAAAGCGCAGAAGCTGCCGCTTTTTGATGATATTCAACTGCTTTTGGAAAATGCGTGCCCTTTTATTCCGCAGACGGTCGAGGAGATCAAAAGAATTCAGTCTCAGTTATCTGACGACCATTACGAAAAATCTTACCGTGATCTTATTTCTTTGCCCGAGATCTTCAGTAGCGAAACCGGAAAATTTTGCGTTGTCATCTTAGATGAGTTCCAAAATTTGGAGGAATTGGGGATTGCGGACGTCTTTCAAGAGCTGGGCAAAAAGATCATGACGCAGAAACGTTCGATTTATATTCTCAGCAGTTCAGCGGCGGGGTTTGCCAAAAAGATTTTGTCGGAAAAACTTTCCTTGTTGTTTGGAAATTTTGAAATTATCGAGATGGAACCGCTGGATTTGTCCCACAGCGGAAGTTTTATTGAGCAGCGTTTACAGGGCATCCGGATAAGCCTTGCGCTGTGCGGTTTCTTGACGGATTTTACCGCCGGGCATCCCTTGTATCTGGATCTCATTACCCAAGAAATCGTTCATCTATGCGCGATCCACAAACAGATTGAGGTCTTTATTCCGATTTTGATTCAGGCCATTGAAAATGTCCTTTTCAATCCCTGGGGGACTTTAGGCCGGCACTTTGAAATTTTGGTGAATGAGTTGGCCTTTGCCAAAAACCAGCGGGCCATGTCCTCGGTTGTGATCGCCCTGGCCAACGGTAAACATAAACTCAAAGAGCTGGCCCAGCAGGCGGGGCTTAAAGGTCCAGCTTTAAATCAAAGGATCAACCGCCTGATCGAATCAGGCATCATCGTGAAGAATGGAAGCGTCTTTCATTTTCAGGATAAACTGCTTCGATACTGGATCAAATATGTGTTTCAAAAAAGACTTCAGGCGATCGATTTGGATCCGCAGAAAAGAAAGGAAGTATTCGTCGAGGAATTAAACCGTTCCTGGGCGAATTTTCAGAAGGTCTCGCAGAATGATTTGTCATCGCGCATTGTTGAGTTATTTTCTTGTTTTGATAATGAGGCCATTAGTTTAAACGGCCGAAAATATAAGCTGCCTGTCTTTTATGAGATCGTTCCGTTTCAAAACAATCATTCGACCGATGCGGACTTTCAAATCATCAAGGCCAGCGGGTCGGAGGGGGTTTGGTTTATTATATTGAAAAGAGACAGCCTCTGTGAGAATGACGTCAACGCGTTTGTTTCTGAACTAAAAAAGCTTGATCAAAAACCTCAGCGGCGTGTTATTATTTCTTTGACGGATCTCGATGAGAACACAAAAGTCAAGGCGCTGCAGGAACGGATGTGGATCTGGAATGAAAAAGAGATCAATGCGTTACTCAGTTTTTACGATAAGCCGTTTATTCTAAAATGAAAATCGGTATTGTCTCAGACACCCATTCGTTGGAATTGCCTCCCCAGATGATCCAGGATTTTTTAAAAGTTGATCTGATTGTGCACGCCGGGGATTTTTGTTCTTGGGAAGATGTCGAAAAATTTAGGAAAATAAAAGATCTTCAGGCCGTTCACGGTAATATGGATGACCCAAATATCCGTCGCTCTTTTCCCCGAAAGCAGATTTTAAAATTCGGCTCCCTCAAGGTGGGCTTATTTCATGGAGATGGTCCGGCAGCGATGGTTCTGGAAAACGTTAAGGCTGAATTTGCCAAAGAGAAAGTGGATAGTATTATCTTCGGTCATTCGCATCAGCCTTTCAATGAAACGATCGAGCAGGTTCTTTTTTTAAACCCGGGAAGTCCCAACGACACCATCCGGGCTCCGTATCGTTCTTATGGAATTCTAGAGATTGCGGATAAAAAGATCGTCGGAAAAATCGTTAAGGTAAAATAAAATTATGGACAAACTCTGGGCCCCTTGGCGGCTTGATTACATTAATCTGCTGCAGGACAAAAAGAAAAAAAAATGCATTTTTTGTGCAATGCTTAAAGAAAAGAATGATCAAAAGAATTTCATCGTGACGCGCACGCGGTATTCTTTTTGTGTCTTGAATATTTATCCCTATAATAACGGGCATCTTTTAATTGTGCCGTACCGGCATGTGAGTGGGTTATCGAATTTGCGCAAGGAAGAGCGCGAGGATTTATTTGATTTGCTTTTATCGATGAAAATGCTGGTCAAGAAAACGTTAAAGCCCGGCGGCTATAATATCGGTATCAACTTAGGCAAGATCGCCGGGGCAGGATTTCCGGGACATCTGCACATTCATCTGGTGCCGCGCTGGCGCGGAGACGTAAATTTTATGCCGGTTGTCGGCAACACCAAAATTATTTCACAGTCTTTAAAAGTTCTCTTTCAACGGCTTCGAGCATGCGCACAAGAGAAGAATTAGAAGAGTTAGAAGATAAAATCCTGGCCCCCTATGCGATGAAAAGCAAGGATTCCTCCGGCCGTCAGTATCCGCAGACGGCGCATGAGACGAGGACGTGTTATCAGCGCGACCGCGACCGGATCGTTCATTGCGAGGCTTTCCGGAAACTAGAATATAAAACTCAGGTCTTTGTGGTTTTGGAAGGCGATTATTATCGCACACGTTTGACGCACACGATCGAAGTCGCGCAGCTGGGCCGGACGATCGGCCGAAATTTGAGGCTCAATGAAGATTTGATTGAGGCAATCGCTTTGGCGCATGATTTAGGTCATCCGCCGTTCGGACATGCGGGCGAGGAGGCTTTAAACCGAATTATGCAGGGCGCGAAACTGAAAGGGTTCAATCATAATAAACGCAGTTTTGAAATTGTGACCCGTTTCGAGAAACGCTATCCTGATTTCGACGGCCTGAATCTTTCCCGGGAAGTCCTCACGGGGATATTAAAGCATCAAACCCCTTTCGATATTCCCGGGGATGAAAGTCCATTCCCACTGGAGGAGCCGACGCTGGAAGCGCAGGTCGTTGACGTCGCTGATTCGCTCGCGTATCTGAATCATGACATCGATGACGGCTTGACCTCGGGTTTCATCACCGAGGATGATCTGATGGAAAGCGAGCTTTGGCAGAGGGTCTTTAAAAAAATATCCGGGACTTTAAAACATCCCAACCGGCAGATGCTTAAATATCAAATCGTCAAAGAACTGATCGATCTGCAGGCGAAGGATTTGTTGAACGCCTCCGATGAACGATTAAACCAGGCCGGTTTTAAAAGTTCCACGGATGTCAAAAAAAGTAAAAAATCCATGATTGGATTCAGTAAAGAAATGGCCTCGGAGCGCAATAGACTGCAGGAGTTGTTAAACGCGAAATTGTATCATCATCACCGCGTCGAGCGGATGACGTCCAAGGCGAGGCGCATCATCGAAGACCTTTTTAACGTGTATAAAGAAAATCCCACACAGCTGTCGTATTCCGTTTACGAGCGGAATAAAAAATATACCCAAAAAGCAGAATACGAAATCATCTGTAATTACATCGCTGGAATGACCGATCGGTTTGCCTTAGATGAGCACAAAAAACTTTTTGACCCATACGAAAAAGTATAAACGAATTTTATCCGCCGTGCATATCGTTTACCGGCTGGTGAATTCAACCTATAACGTCCGGGAACTTTCTTTACGTCTCACCCGGTTGTTGTGCCAGTTTATCCACGCGAGTTCCTCGAGCGTGTATATTCTCGATCCGGTTAAAAAGAAAATTGTTTTGATCGCCAGTTTTAATAGTCAGATCAATATGGTGATTGAGAAAAAAAAGGATCTGGCCCGGATCTCGGAAGAAGAAAAGAAAATGGCCCGAGGGATGTCCATTTTTGAGAAACGTTTGATCGGGCTGCCATTGGTTTTCGACGATAATATAGGAGCCATATCGATTCGCCGCAAGCCGCATGAAAAACCGTTTAATGATTTTGACCGGGATATGCTTGCGGTTTTTAGCGAACAGGCCGTGACCGCGATTAAGAATTTACAGCTGTACGAAAATCAGCAGAGAGTGATTTTAAGCAGCCTGAAGTTGATTGGTAAAATGCTCGAGAAGCAAAGACGTCTGAGCCCTGCCCGTACCGACGTTTATTTCAACATTGTCAAATGTTTGGCGCAGCGGTTGACCATGGGACAGCATGGGATTGAATGCCTGCATTATGCGAGTATCCTGCACGGTGCCGGCGCCATTGATGTGCCCTTCGATATCCTTTCCAAAACCAGCCAGCTGACCCCCGAGGAGTTTAAGATTATCCGTGATCATCCCGCCAAGAGCGTTGAATTGATCAAGCCGGTTGAATTTTTAAAACCTGTTTTACCCATCATTTTATATCATCATGAAAAATATGATGGCACGGGTTATCCGTCGGGATTGAAGAAAGAAGAAATCCCTCTGGGGGCCCGGGTCATGGCGGTTGTGGATGCTTTTGAGGCCATGGTTTTGGGGCGGCCCTATAAAGAGATTTTATCCGTGGATGAAGCGATGGATGAATTAAGATCTAACAGCGGTACGCAGTTTGATCCTAAAGTGGTTTTGGCCTTTTGCGAACTCTCCAAACAAAAAAAGTTTAGAAAGTACTTGAGTTTGATGAAACGGTGAACATAATAAATCTTATCACTGTCATAATTAGTGTCATTCATGAACATCAACTACAAACAATCTCAGTTTGAACTTTTTCCCGGCACAACCGGCGGTTCCTCCGACGTCGGAAAACCGCGGTATTTATTTGCCAATCTGACACTTTCCATCGAGAACGTCGTGGTTATCGGAATCATCACATTAATGACCATGGTCTTTGCGTTTTCTCTGGGGGTCGAAAAGGGAAAAAAGGTCACAAGTTTTTCTGCCCCGCCACAGCAACTGCCTCCTGTTTCAATTACGCTCAATCCTTCCCTCAAAACACCAGCCGCGAGTATAGCTCCGGCGCAGATTAATCAAACAAAAAAACCGCCCGTTGCCGTTAACGCAACTGTGAATCTTCCATCCTCATCGAAACCTTATACGATTCAGGTGGCATCCTTTAAAGATGACCAATACGCAAAGAAGGAGGCGGGTGTTTTAAAGAATAAAAATTTGGATTCTTTTGTCATTACCAAAGGAAATTTTTTCATTGTCTGCATCGGAAAATTTTCTAAAAAAGAAGAAGCCAACGGGCTTTTGGTAAAATTAAAACGAACCTATAACGATTGTTTAGTAAGGAGATTCTAAATGTCATTGCACCCATCACTCAAGTTAGATGTCGCCGGAAGTCAGCAGCGATCCGTGTTAACCAGAATCGAACGGATCAAAGATCTTATGCGCAAGGGATTGTGGAAAGAAAATCAACAGACAACTGGTTTGCCCAAAACAAAAATTATTAAGATCAAGGCCAAGAAAGCAAAAGCTAAAGAAGAAACCGCCGCTGCCCCCGGGGCCGCTCCCGCCGTCGGCGCCAAACCCGATGCCGCCAAAAAACTCGACGCTGTCAAAAAGCCCGAATCCGCCAAGAAGTCCGAGGGTGGGAAAGAAAAGAAGTAATCCTCATGTTAATGCCCGTCATTCTGAGGAGCGTAGCGACGAAGAATCGATATTCCACCACAATCTCGCCAACAATGCATCGGTTTGCCATAGCATTTTTGTTTCTTTTTTTATCAACGATAGCAGCTTATTCCGATGAGAAATTTCCATTCCTGGCAGAAGTTTCATCCCCCAGCGTTAACATTCGTGCCGGACAGCACCTGAATTTTGAAAAACTCTGCCGCCTGAATAAAGGCGCACAGGTGATTGTGGTGGCCCGCAGTTACAGCTGGTATAAAATCAAGCTTCCTCTCGAGGCAAAAAGTTTTATCAGTCAAAATTATATTCAATTGACCAATGACAAGACGGGGGTTGTGAGCGCCAACCGGGTCAATGTCCGTGCTGGGGCTGACCCGAATACGACCGCCTTAGGCCAGCTAAAAAAAGGCGCCAGTGTAAAAATTTTAGAGAAATTGCCGGGCTGGTACCGCATTGAACCCGTCGATGAAACTTATGGCTGGGTATCGGAGCAGTATCTTACTTTCAAGTCGAACTCAATTCCCATCCTCATTAGTCCTCCAGCACCAACACCGCCAAATCCTCCGCCAGTTACTTTACCGGCTGTTCCTTCTCCTGCAGTAGCGCCGATTCCCTCGGAAGTCAAAGAAACGGTCACCAGCGAAAAGGTTCCAATCCCGGCGGCCTCGAATGCCGTTTTTGTTTCAGGAAGAGTCGCTGTTCTTGAGGATCCCAAGGCGTCCGGGGATGTTCACTACAAATTGATCATCGATAACCAAACAGCGTATTACCTTGAGGCGGAAAAAAAAGTTATGGAGGGATTTGTTCCTTATCAAGTGATGGTCGAAGGCAGGATGAAGGAAGATCCCCAGCACCTTTATTTGTATCCGGTGATTGTGGTTTCAAGGATTAATTTGGTTTTGTGACGTCATGAGGATTTATGGAATTTTTACAAAGCACATTCATTCTTTTGTTTATTCTTTTCCCTTCGGTTATTCTGCATGAATGCGCCCACGGATGGACGGCTTACCGATTAGGAGATCCGACGGCAAAATTGGCCGGGCGTCTCACCTTAAATCCGTTGAAACACATCGACCCTCTGGGAACGATTATTTTGCCCGGCATTCTTTTAATCATGCGGGCTTTGGGGTATTCCACTTTTGTTCTCGGATGGGCGAAACCGGTGCCAGTCGATTTTTTAAAACTCCACCATCCGAGGCGGGATATGATGCTTGTTGCTGCATCTGGGCCGGCGGTCAATATCGGTTTGGCGGTTGGCATGAGTTTGATTATTAAAACATGTTCTTTTCTTAAAATAGGCCTTCTCGATCCCGTTGCTGAAATGATGGCGAACGCTATTTTTATCAACCTTTTATTAGCGGTCTTTAATCTCATACCCATTCCGCCGCTCGACGGTTCACGGCTGGTCGCCGGAGTATTACCCAGAGAGTTGGCCTTTTTATACAGTAGAATGGAACCGTACGGGATTTTGATTGTGATGGCATTATTGTATCTGGGCGTGTTGAATCGTATCGTTTTTCCTCTGGTCGAATTCTTTTTTTATCATTTAGTGTAATTTCGAATAATCATGCGTTCCTTAAAAGTCCATTTAAAAGAAAATAGTTATCAAATTCTCATCGGAAATCACATCCTGGGGCGTTTGGGAAAATATTTAAAGACGTTAAACCTCCCAACTGATGCCCTCGTCATCACCAATCCTCTCATCCATAAACTTCACGGACGAACGCTGGTTTCTGGTTTAGAAAATAATGGTTTTACCACAAAGATTTTTTGTGTCCCGGATGGCGAAAAAAGCAAATCAGCGGAAATAGCGTTCAGTTTATTGAATAAAATCGCTTCCTATGATGCGGGCCGAAAAATTTTTATCATCGCCTTTGGAGGAGGTGTCGTGGGGGATCTCGCTGGGTTTGTAGCCAGTTGTTATAAGCGCGGGATTCCTTACGTGCAGGTGCCGACGACTCTTTTGGCCCAGATTGATTCGGCGATCGGCGGCAAAACGGGTATTGATCTTCCTTCGGGGAAAAATCTCGTCGGTACGTTTTATCAGCCCAAATTAGTTTTGAGCGACGTCTGGCTTTTAACCACCCTTTCATTAAGGCAGATCCAAAATGGTCTCTCCGAGGCGATTAAATATGGAATGATCGCTGACAAACATTTTTTTGAATTTTTAGAAAAAAATCACAAACAACTTTTATCGCTGGATTCAAAATCGTTAACTTATTTAGTTCTTAAATGCGCTGGGATGAAAGCTGATGTCGTTCGCCGCGATGAGAAAGAGACCAAAGGAATCCGCACCATTCTGAATTTTGGTCACACCCTCGGGCATGCCATTGAAGCCGCCAGTCGATATAGCCAATATAAACATGGGGAAGCCATCGCCATCGGTATGGGGATGGCCGCCGATATTTCCTGGAAGATGGGACTTCTCAAAAAAGAGGATGTTGTGAGGTTGAAACAGTTGATTTCCTCGACGGGTTTGCCGGTCCAATTAAAAGGTCTGAGTGTCGATCGTGTCCTGAAGATGATGAAGCATGATAAGAAATTTGTCGGCCGAACAAATCGTTTCGTTCTGGCCTGCGGTATAGGGCGGGTGAAGGTGGTGGAAGGAGTTCCTTTAGGAATGATTACACAAGCGATTACCTCTAACGCCTTTCTCCTTCAATCCTCAAAGTGATCGCCTGATCTCCATCCAACAATTTCACTTCCTGGGAAGAGATGCTGATCACCTTTGTTTCCCCAATCGTTGAGCCTTCCTCGTAAATGTCGTCGTTAATCAATGCCGCTTGATGGTTATTTCTGGTGATGATGCCTTTTAAAATAAAGTTTTTAGGCGATATATTTTTTTGAGAAGAAGTATTCGCGTTGGAGACCGGAGAGGAAACTTCATAGGAAATAGTTCCCAAAGGAGCGACGGGATTCGAGCTACCTGACTTGGAAGATGAGGATTCAGGCAGGAGTGATGTGATCTTTTGGTTGAAGGACTTCGTTAGAGTTGAAATCTGGGGGAATTTTTTAGGAAATGAGAGTTTCTTAAAATAACCTGAAAGATAAAGGAAAGCAAGGGCTGAACAAACAAAAAGAAAAATAAAAAAAGAAATTTTCAATAGTTTTGTCGGTGGGGAAGGACGTTTTGGGGCCATTAATTCTTGCTGCCTTTTTAGTTCTAATTCCTTTTCTTTCTGTTCCCGTTCAATGCTGGTCAGTGTTTTTGGGGGCGGCGGGGCGGCAGGTGAAGGCTCGGCTTTGGGTTGCTGCGGTGGTGCCGTTTGAGCGGGTGTTTGTTCCGCGAGAGGGATGGCAACGTCTTTGTTATTCAGACTGGATTGGACTTTTTTCAGGGCATCATTGATGATACTCATGATTTTATCTGACCTCCCGTGCGCATTGGTTAATGATTTTTTCGTCAATCATAAAGGTTTCTTCAATAAATCCGGCTAAAAGGGCTCGGTCGCAGAGAATGTTGATTAACCGCGGCGTGCCTTTGGAATGAAGATAAATGGCATTGATCGCTTCCGGCGTAAAGTTCAATTTTAAAGTCGCGTCCGTGACCTTGAGGCGATGATAAATATAGGCCCTGACCTCAGACTTTTCGATGGGGAGTATATGGTAGCGTACAGAAATCCTTTGGTTGAGCTGTCTCAAACTGGAGAGTTTAAGTTTATCGAAGAGCTCCGGCTGTCCAACCAGAATAATTTGTAGAAGCTTGGATTTTTCGGTCTCAAGGTTGGAAAGAAGCCGTACCTGTTCTAACTGAGAGGTCTTGAGATTCTGTGCTTCATCGATGATGAGAACCACATTATGCCCGTAACTTGTTTCTTCTAATAAAAATTCATTAAGCACGTTAATCAGATGGAGCTTGTTGTTGTTTTTTTTAAGGGGAAGGATTCCAAAATCTTTGAGAATGACTTGTAAGAGTTGGGTTTCAGAAAAGTTAGGATTCAGGATGAAGGCGGTTTTAGTAGCATGGTTCAGTTTATTTAAAAGGGTGCGGCAGATGGTTGTTTTTCCTGTTCCGATCTCGCCGGTTAAGGCCATAATCCCTTTTCTGTGTTCAATCCCGTAAAGAAGATGGTTAAAGGCCTCTTGATGATGCGCGCTACAAAAGAAAAATTCGGGATCCGAGGTAATATTGAAAGGTTCTTCTTTGCAGTCGTAAAATTTTTTATACATGAACGTCAGTATAACATGTGATAAAAAAGCGGTAAAGGATTCAATGAGTTTTTAAAAAATTGATTGTCTAGTATTCATAATATGATATACTCGTTTTATGTATTTTTGGGAAGAAGGCTCTCAAATAGAAAAACGAAGATTTTCGCGGCTTTCTTACAAGGAAGCCGTTCAGTATAATCTGGGAGAAACCGGTGAATGCGGCGGTTCTGTGGCGTATGACATCAGTGAAACGGGCTTAAGGCTTCAACTGGATTATTTCGTTCCCATTAATGCCTGGATCACTTTAGCCATTCCTCTTAGGTCTACAAAAGGTACGAAAGTTATGACAATTCATGGGCGGGTTGCCTGGGTTCAGCGTATCCGCTATTCAGATCGATATCAGGTGGGGTTGGAATTTAGTCAATCCGATTTAGAGGTCAAGCTTAAAGAGGAATTCTCCCAATACTTTATATCTCGCCAGTATTAAAAACCATCGTTCAATGACGCAACTTGCTATTAACTCATTTTGGAAAGGAGCATGGAATCAGCATGGCTGAACAAACTGCAACCGTAGAGGAAGTAAAAAATTGCGCGGCATGTAACAAACCGCTTAAAAAGGCTAAGCGCTTTTATCGCAATGGAAAATATTATTGTAATAAAAATTGCGCCAAGGGTAAGAACACACCCGCAAAAGCTGAAGGGTAAGCCGTGAATTCACCCCAAGAAAGACGACGTACCCCGCGTTTAGACAATAACATCCCCCTTAAAATCCGTAGCGATGATTTCGATATCGTTACGGAGACTCAAAATTTGAGTTCCAGCGGCGCGTATTGCCGGATTAATAAATATCTGGAACCCATGACCAAACTCAAGATTGTCCTGTTGTTACCCATCAGAAGACACAATCAGCTGACGACCAAAAAGATTTCCTGCCATGGAATCATTGTCCGTACCGAATCTGTTCCGGGAGAGCAATATTTTAATGTGGCGATTTATTTCAGTGATATTCCTCAAAAAGATGTGAACTGCCTCAACGATTATATCGATTCGAGTTTGAAACAAAGTGTGTAAATGAATAAGGGAGGCCTTTAGGGTATGGAGAATTCGATCAATATCAGTGTATCTCCGCTGCAGGTTTTATTGACGCTGGCTTTTCAAATCTGGATTATTGTTTTTCCCATCCTGATTATTCGCAAATTAAATTATTTAACGGATTTGCTGCACTCTCAGCTAGAGCCGGAGAATGATTCCTGTTAAGCCTTCGACTCACCCTATGGGGTCGCTCAGGCTCAAAATTTTATATGAGGACGATCGATATATCGTCTTTGATAAGCCCGCAGGACTTTTAGTGATCCCTTCTCCGAAGAAAGAAAAGAATACGTTGATGGATCTTGTGAACCGCCAGGATATTTCTGACAAAAACGAGGGGAGATTACACCCCTGCCATCGACTCGACCGTGATACCTCCGGCGTGATTCTTTTTGCCAGGGGAAAAACTAATCAACAGGCTATGATGGACGTTTTTAAACGGCAGAAGATTCAGAAAATTTATACGGCCTTTGTTCATGGTCATTTAAAGAATCGAATCGGAGAAATAAAAAGTTTTATCAAAGATTTTGATCAAAGACGATTTAATCGGCATTCTCCACCCAAGATGAGTATCACCCGCTATAAAGTGTTGGAGGCCAAAAAATATTTTAGCGTACTCGAAGTTTCTCCTTTGACCGGACGGACTAATCAGATACGCATTCAATTTAGTGAAATCGGACACCCTTTGCTCGGCGAGCGAAAGTATGCGTTTGGTAAAGATTTTGCTTTAAAATTCAGGCGCACCGCTCTGCATGCCCGGAGTTTGAAATGGTTTGACCCTGTTTTGAAGAAAGAAATTAAAGTGGAATCACCGTTGCCGGAGGATATGAAACAGTTATGGCAGAACAATTCATGACGCACGAACCAACTTTAAGAGAACTGACAAAGTTATGCCATGAAACCGCCAAAGAAAAAGGTTTCTGGGATGAAAAACGAAATATCGGCGAGGCCTTGATGCTGATCGTCACCGAACTTTCCGAGGCGATGGAGGCCCATCGCGTCCAGGATCAGGAAAATTTTAAGGAAGAACTCGCGGACACATTCATCCGCTTGCTTGATCTATGCGGGGGGCTCAACATTGATATTCAACAGGAAATTGACAAAAAGGCGAAAAGAAATAAAGAGCGGCCGTATAAACATGGAAAAATATGTTAATGCTTCGAGGAGAAAATTTATGAGAAAGATAGGGTTGGTGATGCTTTTAGCGGTTTGTGCCGGTTGCGTGAGTGTTCAGATCCCTCAATATCTTCAAGATAAACATCCTTATAAGAGAGAATATTTTGCCACCTACGAAAAGACATTGACCGCGGTCACAAAGGTTTTAAAGAATACCGAATGGAAGATTGCTTCAAGCGCTGATCCTGTCGTTTTTGAGGCGACGGCCCAAAATAAAAACTCCGAGCACAGAAGAGTTCTTCTTTTCACTGAGAATAAACAAACCTCTATGTTTCTTTTTTCGAGTTATTCGCAATTGAATATTTATGTACGTGCCTTGACAAATTCAACCGAGGTGGAAATCCGTTATGAGGCGGTTGTTCCGGTCCCATTCAAACAATTCCGCACTTATCGAAACGATAGTTTCGTCAATAAACTCTTGAATCAGATTGCTGGTCAATTGGATAAGAAATAGTCGTTGAACAAATTTTTTCTCAAAAGCAAATTCCGCCCCATCCCCGAACAAGCCCGGGCCGTTGAGGAGTTGGTCAAAAATATCAAAAACGCCCAAAAAGCGCAGGTTCTTTTAGGCGTGACCGGAAGCGGAAAAACTTTTACTCTGGCGAACGTTATCGAGAAGATCAATCGACCCACGCTGGTCATTTCCCACAACAAAACCCTCGCCGCGCAACTTTACAGTGAGTTTAAAGAATTTTTTCCATCCAATGCCATCGAGTACTTCGTCAGTTATTATGATTACTATCAGCCCGAGGCGTACGTGCCGCAGACCGATGTTTATATCGAGAAAGACGCCTCGATCAACGATCGGCTCGATCGCCTGCGGCTTTCGGCCACCACATCGCTTATGTCCAGGAGCGATGTGGTGATTGTGGCGAGTGTTTCTTGTATTTACAACCTCGGATCGCCGGAAGATTACCAGGAATCCCTTGTGTATCTTTCGAAAGGACAAACCATTGATCGCGACGAGGTTTTGCTTAAGTTCATCAATATCCAGTACGAACGTAACGACTACGAATTCACCCGCGGCAAGCTGCGGGTGCGAGGAGACGTCCTAGAGGTTTTTCCCGCCTACAAACAAGAGGCCTTAAGAATTCAATTCAACGGCGAGAGAATCGAAAAGATTTCGCAGATCGATCCTGTTTCTGCTAAAGAAATGTTTGAATTGGAAAAAATTGCTGTTTATCCGGCGAAACATTTCATCGTGTCCCAGTCGCATTTGGAGGCGGCTTTAAAAGAGATCGAGCGGGAATTGACTGTACGTTTGGCTGAATTAACCGCTCAGGGAAAACTGCTCGAGGCTCAGCGTTTGAATTCCAGGACACGCTACGATATGGAAATGCTCAAAGAAATGGGATTCTGCCACGGCATCGAAAATTATTCGAGGATTCTCTCCGGCCGCCCTCCGGGTGTGCGGCCATTTTGTCTTTTGGATTATTTCCCGAAAGATTTTCTGACGGTGATCGATGAATCGCACGTGACCATCCCGCAGTTGAACGGCATGTACGCAGGGGATAAAGCCCGTAAGGATATGCTTGTTCAATATGGCTTTCGGCTTCCGTCTTGTTTGGATAATCGTCCGCTTCAATTTCATGAATTCTCCTCGATTGTGGGACAAAGGATTTATGTCTCGGCAACACCTGCCGAATTCGAACAAAAAGAAAGTCGTGGCAACATCATTGAGCAGATCATCCGTCCAACGGGAATCGTGGATCCTCCAATTGAAGTGAGACCCTCTGCCGGACAAATCGATGATCTTCTAGGCGAGATTCAAAAACGAGCGAAGCTCAAGGAGCGCACGCTGGTGACCACGTTAACCAAAAAGATGTCCGAGGATCTCACCCAATATTTAGAAGAACACGGCGTCAAGGTGAAGTATCTTCATTCGGATATTGAAACCATCGACCGATCCCAAATTCTCAAAGATCTGCGTTTGCAAAAATTTGATTGTCTGGTGGGCGTGAATCTGTTAAGAGAAGGGCTGGATTTGCCGGAAGTTTCTTTGGTGGCGATTTTAGATGCAGACAAAGAAGGGTTTCTTCGCTCGCCAACCTCATTGATCCAGACCGCTGGACGAGCGGCCCGCAATGTCAATGGTACGGTCATTATGTACGCCGACAAAATCACCGCAGCGATGAAAAAGACCATTGACGAATGCGAACGCCGCCGGACAATTCAAACAGAATTCAATAAAAAGCATAAGATCACGCCGCGTTCCATTGAGAAGGCGATTTATCAAGGAATTGAAGAACTGGTGGAAGCGCAGGAATTGGTCATGGAATTAACCGGCCAGAAGCCCGAGGAATACGCCATGGCCAATTTTATTTCTGATCTCGAACGTCAGATGGAATTGGCTGCGCGCAATCTTCAGTTTGAAAAAGCTGCAGCGATTCGAGACAAGATCAAAGAGTTCAAGGAAACGGGCGTTGTTTCATCGACGACAAAAATGCGGAAGGTATCAAAATGATTGAGGAGCGTATCTCACCGACGAAGCCTGCCGGCAAGGCAGGGATCTCATGCATAAGGATTCTTCGCTTCACCTGTCTGCCGACAGGCAGGCTCAGAATGACGCAGTAATTAGGACGACTGTATTAGTGAGGAGAAAAATTATGCTGCTAGCCATTGACATCGGCAATACTACTATTTCAATTGCGATACTCCGGGAGAACCCACGCAAACCTGCGCAACCTAAAATTATATTGATCCATCAAGTGGAGACGTCCCTTTCGCCGACAGTCCTGCGAAAAAAACTAAAACAAAAATTGTCAGCTTTAACCCGTCGATATAAGGTGCGCGACGCGATCATCTGCAGTGTCGTCCCGCCGGCGCTCAAGCTTTTAAAAAATATTTTGCGTAAAGATTTGAACATGAAACCGTTGGTTATTGGAGAAGGCATCCTTGTCCCGATTCGGAATCGTTACAGAAATCCTCGTCAGGTGGGCCAGGACCGTCTGGTCTGCAGTTTTGCCGCCCGCGAGCTTTATGGCGCGCCGCTCATTGTGATCGATTTTGGAACCGCGATTACCTTTGATGTGGTTTCCGACAAAGGAGAATACTTAGGGGGGATCATTGTCCCGGGCATCCGTTTGACCGCCGAGGCATTATTCAATAAAACCGCCTTGCTTCCTAAAGTAAAAATCAAAACTCCCCGTGAACTCATCGGACGAGACACCACCTCGAGTATTTTAAGCGGCATTTTTTACGGCTACGGCGCTTTATGCGATGGGTTGATTGATCTGATTTCTAGAAAAGCAAAGGGCCGGTCCAAAGTTGTTTTGACCGGCGGCTACAGTCCTTTGATGAAAAAATTCATGACCCATCAAGTGCACTGTTTAGATCGAGATCTGGTGTTTAAAGGAATGAGTTTCGTTTCCCGTCGATAAAAAAACCCTTGACAATTTTTTAGGTAAACTATATATTAGCACTCCATCAAGGCAAGTGCTAATTTGATTTTCATTGAAAAAATTTCAACCCACAGTAATAAAAAAAAGGAGGTGTCGCGATGGATATAAAACCATTAGCCGACCGAATCGTTGTAAGGCCTTTAGAGGCTGAAGAAAAAACGAAAGGTGGAATTGTTTTACCGGAGACCGCGAAAGAAAAGCCGCAAGAAGGAAAGATTGTGGCCGTTGGCCGGGGAAAAGTTTTGGACAATGGACATGTGCAACCTTTGGAATTAAAAGTAGGCGACCGCATTCTCTACGGTAAATACAGCGGTAGCGAGATCACGACCAAAGAGGGTGAAGAGCTTTTGATCATGCGGGAAGAAGATGTTTTGGCGATCATCAAATAGAAATTTGAAGAATCAAGGAGAAAAAAATGGCTAAACAATTAATTTTTAACGAAGAAGCAAGACGGGCAATCTTAAAAGGTGTTGAACAGCTCTCCAGAGCTGTCAAAGTGACCTTAGGGCCCAAGGGAAGAAACGTGGTTTTGGATAAAAAATTTGGTTCTCCAACGGTGACGAAAGACGGCGTAACCGTTGCCAAAGAAGTTGATCTTGAAGATCCATTTGAAAACATGGGCGCGCAGATGGTGAAAGAAGCCGCCGAGAAAACATCCGATAACGCGGGCGACGGAACAACCACCGCGACGGTGCTGGTGGAGGCGATTTTTCGCGAAGGTTTAAAGAACGTGACCGCCGGGGCCAATCCGATGTCTTTAAAAAGAGGGATTGAAAAGGCCGTTGAGGTCGTCGTTGAAGAATTAAAAAATCTTTCCAAGAAAGTCGATAACAAAAATACCAAAGAAGTGGAACAGGTCGCGACGATCGCGGCCAATTCCGATAAATTCATCGGCCAAAAAATCGCCGAGGCCATCGATAAAGTCGGCAAAGACGGCGTTATCACCGTCGAAGAATCCAAAACGATGTTGACCGAATTAAAAATCGTCGAAGGTATGCAATTCGATCAAGGGTATCTTTCTCCCTATTTCTGCACCGACACCGAAAAGATGGAATGTATTCTCGAGGAACCGTACATCCTCATTTATGAGAAGAAGATTGCCAGCATCAAGGACATGCTTCCTTTATTAGAAAAGGTGGCGAAGGCCGGAAAACCGATTCTCCTTATTTGCGAAGAGGTCGAAGGGGAAGCGCTGGCAACTTTGGTTGTCAACAATATCCGCAAGACCTTATCCTGCGCGGCCGTCAAAGCCCCGGGTTATGGCGATCGCCGAAAAGAAATGTTGAAAGACATCGCGGTTTTAACCGGCGGCGAGGCTGTGACCGAAGATCTCGGTTTAAAGCTGGAGAATTTGAATTTGACCAGTTTGGGCCGTGCCAAAAAAATAAAGATTGATAAAGATAACACCACAATCGTCGAAGGTGCCGGCAAGACCGCAGACATCAAAGGACGGATCAATCAAATCCGGGCTCAAATCGAGAGCACTGATTCTTCCTATGATAAAGAAAAACTTCAAGAACGTTTAGCCAAGCTTTCCGGCGGGGTTGCGATCATCAACGTCGGAGCCGCGACCGAAACCGAAATGAAAGAAAAGAAAGCCCGCGTCGAGGATGCCCTGCACGCGACCCGCGCCGCGGTGGAAGAAGGCATTGTTCCCGGCGGCGGTGTTGCGCTTTTACGCACGATTCCAGCCCTCGATAAATTGAAGGTGACGCTCAAAGGCGATGAGCGTACCGGCGCGGAAATTATTCTTCGCGCCATTGAAGAACCGGTTCGTCAGCTCGCTTTCAACGCGGGATTAGAGGGATCGGTCATCGTTGAGCATTTGAAAAACGAAAAGAATCCTAATATTGGTTACGATATCAATCAGGATTCGTACGTCGATATGTTCAAATCCGGGGTTATTGATCCCACCAAAGTCACGCGCACCGCGTTACAAAACGCAGCCAGTATTGCCGCGTTGTTGCTGACGACCGAAGCGTTAGTGACGGATTTACCCGAGAAAGATAAACCCCAAATGCCGCAAATGCCGGGTGGCATGGGTGGAGGGATGTATTAATTAGGAAGAAAGTCGTAGTCTTGAAACCAAAAACCGCCCTGAACCGTTATGGTTCAGGGCGGTTTCTTTTTTTGTTGTTGACAACCCACTCTTATATATCTATATTAATTGACAATTGTTTTTGTATAAAACAAAAAGGAGGATAAAAAATGGAAGTAAAAACTATTTCCGTTGATAAAAACGGGAATATAGTCATTTCCTCACCTGAGAAGTAAGGGAATTTTGAGGAGACATGAATAACCCATTTATGTCATTGCGAGAAGCGAAGCGACGAAGCAATCCTGTTTTTAAAAGATTGCTTCGCAAAAAGCGCTCGCAATGACAATAATTGGGATAATGATATTTTTAAAAAAATAAAAAAGTTGTTGGAGGTTTTAGATAGATGGCGGAATGGATTGGAATAGGACGGCGCGCTCGACGGTGTTATGGTTTTGATGAGGTGGCTTTGGTCCCGGGGATGGTGACGGTCAATCCCAATGAAGTGGACATCAGCTGGAAAATGGCGGGAATGAAATTTGATATTCCGATTTTGGCTGCCGCGATGGATGGAGTTGTGAGCGTTGAATTTGCCGTTGCGATGGGTCAGCTGGGCGGGATCGCGGTTTTAAATCTGGATGGGATTCAAACCCGTTATGATCACCCCGCTGAGGTGCTGGAACAGATTTCGAATGCCGCACCTGAAGAGGCCACCAAACTTGTCCAAAGTATTTATTTAAAACCAGTTAAAGAAAAATTAATTGCCAAAAGAATTCGAGAAATAAAATCCAAAAAAGTTCCTGCCGTCGTCAGCTGTATTCCGCAGAATGCTAAGAAATTCGCCGAGATTGCCAAAGAAGCCGGCTGCGATATCTTCGTCGTGCAATCCACGGTTGCCACCGCCCGCCATATCGCTAGTGAATATAAAATTTTAGATATTCAGAAATTTTGTCAGGAGATCAAAATCCCTGTGATCATCGGGAATTGCGTCACGTATGAGGTTGCTTTAGAACTCATGGAATCCCACGCCTCAGGCTTACTGATCGGGATAGGCCCGGGGGCGGCCTGCACCACCCGAGGGGTTTTAGGAATCGGGGTTCCTCAGATCACGGCCACCGTTGATACCTCGGCGGCCCGGGATTATTTTTATAAAAAGCACGGAAAATACGTTCCCATTATTGCCGACGGTGGCATGAGAATCGGCGGAGAAATCTGCAAGGCCTTTGCCGCCGGGGCGGATGCGGTCATGGTAGGATCGGCGTTTGCCAAAGCCAAAGAGGCGCCGGGCAAAGGATATCACTGGGGCATGGCCACCTCCCATGCGAACCTTCCGCGTGGAACGAGGATCCGTGTGGGGACCACAGGAACTTTAAAAGAAATTTTATTCGGGCCCGCGCAGGTCGACGATGGATCGCAGAATTTAGCCGGGGCTTTGAAAACGTCCATTGGGTCGCTGGGAGCGTCCAACATCAAAGAGATGCATGATGTGGAAATCATCATCGCGCCTTCCATTCAGACCGAAGGAAAAGTTTTTCAAGTCGGGCAAAGAGTCGGTATGGGAAAATGAAAAAAACAAAAAATAAAATCAAAAAATTTTTAAGATTTCAACCTAAAAAGCATAAACGAACTTCCTATTTCAGAATGTCGGCTAAAAAATTCAAGCACCGATCCTCGAGCAAAAAAGAGGATAGTCAGGGCATGGAAAAGTCTGTTCGCAGCAAAGATATCATCCTTATTTTAGATTTTGGTTCTCAATACACCCAGTTGATCGCCCGACGGATACGGGAAAATAAAGTTTTCAGCCGTATCGTTCCTTACAATATTTCAGCTAAAGAAGTTTTAGAGATCAATCCCAAGGGGCTGGTTTTTTCCGGCGGGCCGTTAAGCGTTTATGATAAAAATGCGCCTTTGCCGGATAAAGATCTTTTGAAATTGGGAAAACCAATTCTGGGGATATGCTACGGGATGCAGGCGATCACTACCCTTTTAGGCGGTTCCGTTGAGAAAAGCAAGGCGCGGGAATTTGGCCGCGCCGAGTTGTTTGTGGACAGCAATAAAGACCTTTTTTCGAATCTTCCGACGAACTTGACCTGCTGGATGAGCCACGGGGACGCGATTCAAAAAATGCCCGCCGGCTTTATCAAAATTTCTCACACTCTTAACGCGCCCATCGCCGCCATGGCCAATCGCGTCAAAAAGATCTACGGCGTGCAATTTCACCCCGAAGTTGTTCATACTCAAAGGGGAAATCAAATCATTCAGAATTTCTTATCGCAGGTCTGCGGTTGTCTGCCCCGCTGGACCATGGATAAGTTCATTTATTCTTCGATCAAACAAATCCAAGAGGCCGTCGGCAAGAAAAAAGTGGTTTTGGGATTAAGCGGGGGTGTTGATTCCGCGGTCGCCGCCATGCTGATTCATCGGGCCCTTGGAAAAAATCTTCATTGTCTCTTCGTCGACAACGGATTGCTTCGTAAAAACGAAGTGACAACGGTTCAAAAAACTTTTAAAGGGAATTTTAATCTGAATCTTCACACGATCGATGCAGCCCATCGCTTTGTGCAGCGGCTCAAAAACGTGACGGACCCGGAGCAGAAACGAAAAATCATCGGCGATGAATTCGTCAAAGTTTTCCAAGAGGCCGCCCACAAGATCAAAGGCGTTGAATTCTTAGGACAAGGAACGCTTTATCCGGATGTGATTGAATCTTTTTCTCCCATCGGAAGTCCTTCCTCGGTCATCAAAAGCCATCACAACGTCGGGGGATTGCCGAAAACGATGAAATTAAAATTGCTTGAACCCTTACGCGAGCTATTTAAGGATGAAGTCCGGGTGATTGGAAAGAATTTGGGATTGCCGGAAAATATTTTAAAGCGTCAGCCGTTTCCAGGCCCAGGCCTGGCGATACGGGTCATCGGTGAAATCACCGAGGAGCGGTTGAATATTCTGCGCGAGGCCGATGAACGCGTTTTAGAGGAAATAAAAAAAGCCGGGCTTTACCACGATGTCTGGCAGTCCTTCGCGATTTTGCTGCCCATCAAAACCGTTGGCGTGATGGGTGATCAAAGAACCTACGAGAATGTCATTGCGATCCGCTGTGTCAACAGCATCGATGGCATGACCGCGGACTGGGTGCAATTGCCTTACGAAATTTTAGGAAAGATCGCCAACCGCATCACCAACGAAGTCCCCGGGGTCAACCGCGTCGTGTATGATATCAGTTCCAAACCTCCCTCGACGATTGAGTGGGAATAAATTTCCAAGCACTCAATATTCATTGATTAATATTCGTGGTAACGATCAAGATAATGTGTTATTCTTTTTATAAACATGGAAAATAAAAATCCTAAGCCGATACTCCTATCTATAAATGTTTGCGATCTCATTTTTCGAGATGAGATTACAAAGAAGGTGTCTTTGATTGGACTTTTTAATACAATAAAAGCAGGGGCTTTCCCTACACAACATAACTTATTTCATGTTTATGTTGCCTTGACGAATGGCCATGGCCAGTATCATACAACTTTGAGCATTGTTGATGTGGCGAATAATAAACCTATCATGGCTGTTGAAGGCGATCTCAATTTTCTGGATCCGCTTCAAGTTTTGGAAATAAATTTTGAATTACAAGGTTTACGCTTTGATAATGCAGGGAAGTATGCTTTTCGTGTGACTTGTGAAGGAATACCTGTTGGAGAGAGGGGTTTTCATGTCGTAGGTCCGGATATTGTCATTCCTCCAACTCAAGGGACGGAGATAAAATGATTAAAAAGCCTTGGTCGAGAGAAAATAATTTTTTTGAAATAACGAATAATTTTGAAGAATATCGTGATTTCAGTGCTGTAGAAAATATTCCATCCGCCTATGTATTCTTTTCTTGTCGACCTTATTATGAGATTACAGATGAAGAATTGACTAAAATTGTTCAATCCTCCTCGTCTTTTGATTTTTTAAAAACACCAGATGAAGACGTTTATAATTTGGACGATGGCTCACCTCTATGATCCAGCAAGGAGATATTGTTTTAATCAGCTACCCGTTTACAAACCTTTCCTCCACTAAAGTTCGTCCCGCATTAGTCGTTTCGAGTAGTGAATTCAATGATTTAAACAAAGAAGCAGTTTGTGTTTTTATTACCTCACAGTATTATGACACCCCTTTTGATTTACAGATTAGTCAAAGTAATTCCAGATTTGAAATGACTGGGCTTCATCAAAGATCAACGGTGAGGGTGGGGAAGATCGCGACACTTCATTTAAACCTTGTCAAAAGATATCTCGGGTCTATGCCCCCTACTTTAATGGAAGAAGTGAAGAAAATTCTGAGTTTTTTGCTTCATTTAGCTTAAGATTTTCATGGGTATTGCTTAGATTACTTTTCATAAATGTACCACTCCGATTTTGTCCATCTGCACGTCCACACGCAATACAGTCTTCTCGACGGCGCCTGCCGTATAAAAGAACTTATCCAAAAAGCTGCCGACTACAAAATGCCGGCTTTGGGCATGACCGATCATGGCAACATGTTCGGGGCGATTGAATTTTATCAAACCGCCATCAAACTCGGCGTCAAACCGATTATCGGCTGCGAAGCGTACATTGCGCCGGGAAGCCGTTTGGAAAAAGGTACCGGCCAGGGCGGCGCCGCGCATTTGGTTTTGTTTGTCCGCGATGAAACCGGTTACCGCAATTTGATGAAACTGGTTTCGCTTGGATATTTGGAAGGATTTTATTACCGTCCGAGGATGGATAAAGAAATTCTTTCGAAATATTCCCAAGGGCTGCTCGGGACCTCGGCGTGTCTGCGCGGAGAGGTCGCGTGGAATATCCGCCAGGGAAATTACGCCGCGGCCTTAAAAGCCGCCGATGAATTCCATCACATTTTTGGTAAAGGAAATTTTTATTTGGAATTGATGGAAAACGGCCTTCCCGATCAAAAGATCGTCAATGAAGGCTTGATGAAAATTTCTAAAGACCTAAACCTCCCGCTCGTTGCCACCAACGACGTTCATTACCTCGAGCAGAATCAATCCAGCGCCCACGAAGCGCTTTTGTGCATTCAAACTCAGACATTCTTAAACGATCCCAACCGCATGCGGTTGAAGACCGATGAATTTTATTTCAAAGATCCCTCCCGGATGAAGGAGATGTTCAGCTACGCGCCCGAGGCTATCCGCAATACTCTTGAGATTGCCGACAAATGTAATCTGGAATTGCACTTCGATAAAATTCACCTGCCGCGTTATGATCCGCCGATGGGACAGGCCAAAGAAGAATTCTTGGAAGAACTCTGCCGCGATGCTATTCCCGAACGTTACGGACCTTCCACTGTGCAGATGGAAGAGCGCCTGACGCATGAATTAAATACCATCAAGAAAATGGGATTTGTTAGTTATTTTTTGATTGTGTGGGATTTTATTCATTATGCCAAACAACGCGGGATTCCCGTCGGGCCGGGCCGTGGTTCGGCGGCGGGGAGTTTGGTGAGTTTTCTTTTGGGAATTACGGATTTGGATCCTTTGAAGTATGGACTTTTGTTCGAACGTTTTTTGAATCCGGAACGACTCGGGATGCCGGATATTGACATTGATTTTTGTTATGAACGCCGTCCCGAGGTGATTGAATATGTGACCAATAAATACGGGAAAGAAAATGTCGCTCAGATCATCACTTTCGGAACCATGCAGGCGCGCGCCGCGATCCGTGACGTCGGACGGGTGATGGGCGTGCCTTACGCGGACGTGGATAAAATTGCGAAATTGATTCCGCCGGATCCTAATATCAATCTCGTTGAAGCTTTAAAAATCGAACCTCAGTTGAGTCAATTGTGCGCGCAGGATGAAACCGCCCGCAAGATCATCGAGACCGCGAAAGTCCTGGAAGGACTTTCGCGGCACGCCTCCACACACGCGGCCGGCGTTGTGATTTCGGATAAACCGTTGACCGAATACGTCCCGCTTTTTAAAACCAGCGACGGCCAGATCACGACCGGTTTTTCGATGGATGGGATTGCCAAGATCGGGCTTTTGAAGATGGACTTTTTGGGGCTAAGAACGTTGACGGTGATCAGCGAAGCCGTTAAGCTGATCAAGAAAACACGCGGAATCGAAATTGACATCAACAAAATTCCTTTCGAAGATAAAGAAACGTACGCGCTTTTAGGACGGGCGAACAGTTTCGGGATCTTTCAGCTGGAAAGTTCCGGCATGCGGGAACTTTTGAAAAAAATAAAACCATCCCAGTTTGAAGATCTGATTTCGATCCTCGCCTTGTACCGTCCCGGACCCATCGGCAGCGGGATGATGGATGATTTCATTAAACGTAAAAGAGGCGAGGTTCAAGTTAAGTATGATCATCCGAAGCTTGAATCTATTTTGAAAGATACCTACGGCATTATTATTTATCAAGAACAGGTCATGCAGATTGCATCCACCCTGGCTGGTTTTTCCATGACGCAGGCCGATCATCTTCGACGGGCGATGAGCAAGAAAAATCCGACCGAGATGGAGAAGATGCGCAAGGATTTTGTAGAAGGCTGCGCCAAGACCAACAAGATGAAAGAGGATTTAAGCAACAAACTTTTTGATCTGATTGATTATTTTTCAGGGTATGGTTTTAACCGCAGTCACTCGGCGGCGTACGCGCTGATCACGTACCGGACCGCTTATTTGAAAGCCAATTATCCGGTCGAGTTTATGTGCGCGCTGTTGACTTCAGAAAAGGATAATACCGATAAGGTCGTTGAGTATGTGAAAGAATCCGAGGCGATGGAGATTAAGGTTTTGCCTCCGGATGTGAATCACAGCATTGCGCAGTTTGATGTGGTGGACCAAAATACGATTCGCTTTGGACTTCTGGCGCTGAAGAATGTGGGCGCAACTGCGATCGAATCGATCATCGAGAAACGAAAAGACGGCTCGTATAGTTCGCTCTTTGATTTCTGCGCCCGCGTTGATCTGCGTATCGCCAATCGCAAAGTGGTGGAAAGCTTGATTAAATGCGGGGCCTTTGATTTCTTTGGCGTGTTTCGTTCTCAGTTGATGGCGATTGTCGATAGCGCCTTAGAATTGGGGGCGAGGAAACAAAAAGAAAAGGCTGCCGGGCAGTTTTCCTTTTTTGATATGGGAGTGGATGGCGGAGGTTTTCAGAGCCGGGCCGAGGATTTACCGCAGATGAAAGAATGGTCGCAGACGGAGATTTTATCCTTTGAAAAAGAAATTTTGGGCTTTTATGTCAGCGGTCATCCGCTCTCACGCTATCGCGTGGAGGTAAAAGAGTTCACCGATTACACCACGCGTGAACTTAAGAAAGCTGTCGACGGCCAGGAAATCAAAATGGTGGGGTTGCTCAATACCGTGAAATTAACCACCACCAAAAAGACCAACGAACGCATGGCGATTCTCAATGTGGAGGATTTAGAAGGCGACATTGAAGCGGTTGTGTTTCCTTCCTCTTATATCACGCTCGCCTCGATGCTTAAAGAAGGGCAGGTCGTGGTTTTGAAAGGCCGGGTCAGTTTTCGCGATGAGGCCCCCAAACTCATTGTCAGCGACATGAAATCCATCGATGAGGTCTATAAAGCCATTAAAGCCATTCATGTGGATTTATCTTTGGTGGGGGAACAAGGGTTAAATCATCTGAAAGAAAAGCTATTGAATTTTCCTGGGAAAGTCCCTGTTTATCTGCGCCTCGACACCAAAGCTTATAAAAGCGTTCAGATCCTCGTGGGGGAGGATTTATTTGTTTCTCCCAATGAAGTTCTCATGGATGAACTAAAAACATTGATTGGCGAGGGAAACTTTTCCTTGACACTGTAACACATTGTTGATACGCTAGTTACGTTATTTTTATAACGTGACTAGAGGAGGGAATTTTTAAATGACTAAAAAAGATATTGTCTTAAAGATCACCGACTTGACCGGCATTAAACAGGTTGATGTGAAGAAAATTGTTCAAAAGACCTTTGATGTGATTGTCGAGAGCCTTACCCGTTTTGAAAAAGTAGAATTGCGTAATTTTGGGGTTTTTAAGATCAAAGAACGCAAGGCTCGATTCGGGCGCAACCCCAGAACCGGCGCGAGTGTTCCGGTGCCTCCTAGAAAAGTGGTTGTCTTTAAGCCGGGCCTCGAGATGAAACAAAAGATTCGATAATTTAGAGAATTGTTAGATTAACCACGCTAAAGGCGAAGAACAGGGAACGGTTTAGAACCGTTCCCTACTTTTTGTTCTATTTTTTTATGATAAAAAAATTTTCCGTCCCTCGAGGCACCGCTGACATTCTCCCCGATGAAATTGCCGCCTGGCAAAATTTGGAAACAACCGCCCGTCGTATTTTAAAGACTTACCACTATCAAGAGATCCGTACGCCTATTTTTGAAGATATCAATTTGTTTGTTCGTTCTCTGGGAGAAGCCACTGACGTGGTGAATAAACAGCTTTTTGAAGTGAAGTCCCATGAAATAGAAACAGCAGAACAAGTAGCGATGCCGGTGGAGTATCATCCTTACGCTTTGCGTCCGGAAGGCACGGCTGCGGTTGTCCGTTCCTATCTGGCAAACGGTTTAGATTCAAAAGACCAACTGTCTAAACTTTTTTATATCGGGCCGATGTTTCGCGGCGAGCGGCCGCAAAAAGGGCGGTTGCGTCAATTCCATCAAATTGGGGTCGAAGCCATCAGTAGTTATGGCCATCCTCATTATCTAGATGTGGAAATCTTAACACTAGCCATGCATTTATTGAAAGATCTGGGGGTCAAGAACCCAAGATTAAAAATTAATTCGTTGGGTTCCAAAGATGATAAAGAGCGTATTTCTATTTGGTTGCGTGAAGAATTAGGTAAATATAAAAAAGATTTATGTGAAAATTGTCAGAATCGTTTTGAACGCAATGTGTTTAGAGTTTTGGATTGTAAGAATGAATCTTGTCGTCGGATTGTGACTTCGGTCGACAAGGATTTGCCTTTATCTGTAGATAGTAAATCTCATTTTCAAGCAGTTCAAGAAGCTTTTAAAAAAATCAATATTGATTTTGAAATTGCCCCGTATTTAGTGCGGGGGTTGGATTATTATACGCATACAGTTTTTGAAATCACCGCCGATGGATTGGGCAGTCAAGATGCTGTTGGAGCCGGGGGCGGTTATGATGGGCTTATTCATGAACTGGGAGGATCTCCCAATATAAATTATGGGGCAATCGGTTTTGCCCTAGGTATTGAACGCATCCTCTTATCTAAAGGCAATACGATAGAACCGCTTAATCCATTAATCGCTTTTGTTGTCTCAAAATACCAAGGTGAAGCTTTTCGACTCGCGAATCAATTGCGTCAGGCGAATATTAGTGTGGATATGAGTTTTTGTCACCCTGTTTTTTTTAAATCAGAAATGAGTGCTTCTTTTAAATCACAAATGAGCCGTGCTAATAAATTAAACGCGCGCTTTGCTTTGATTCTAGGCGAGGAAGAAATTAAGAACGGCACCGTGGCCGTTAAAGACATGGTGAAATCTGTACAGGAGCCAGTTAATAAAGATAAAATCGTTGATTATTTAAGAAAGGCTTTATGCTAAGAACCCACACCTGCGGCGAACTAACCAAAGAACACAAAGACCAAGAAGTGACGCTCTGCGGCTGGGTCCACCGCCGTCGGGATCACGGGAAGTTGATCTTCATTGACCTGCGCGACCGTTACGGATTGACGCAGGTTGTTTTTGTCCCCTCCGTCGGCCCCGACGCGCACAAAATCGCCCAAGGCCTTGGCGCCGAATTTGTGGTTAGACTGACCGGCAAAGTCGGCCTTCGTCCGAAAGCGAACATCAATCCCGATCTTCCAACCGGAGAAGTAGAACTCGCCGCGACCAAATTGGAAATTTTAAATCCCGCGCTTGTTCCGGTTTTTGAAATCGACGACACAATTGACCCGTCGGAAGAATTGCGATTGGCTTATCGTTATCTCGATTTGAGACGGGCAAAGGTGGCCAAGGCTTTTTTCCTGCGTCATAAACTCTGCCAAACCGTTCGCAGTTTTTTAAGTAAAGAAAATTTTTTAGAAATTGAAACGCCCGTTTTGACCAAGTCCACCCCCGAAGGTGCCCGCGATTTTTTGGTTCCTTCGCGTTTAAACCCGGGAGAATTTTTCGCGCTTCCGCAGTCGCCGCAGTTATTCAAGCAGATCCTGATGGTATCGGGAATGGACAAATATTTTCAGATCGTCAAATGTTTTCGCGATGAAGATTTGCGCGCCGACCGCCAGTCGGAATTTACCCAAATTGATATGGAAATGTCGTTTTCCGAGGAGGAAGATGTTTTTTCTTTGACAGAAAACATGTTCAAAGAAATTTTTAAAGAGATCAAAGGAATTGATTTGCCGATTCCGTTTCCACGAATGACGCACCGCGAAGCGATGGAAAAATATAAAAGCGACAAACCCGACACTCGAAGTAGGAGCGAAGAATTCGCGTTTTTGTGGGTGGTGGATTTTCCCTTATTCAAGTATAATCAGGAAGAAAAGAGATGGGACAGCGAACATCATCCGTTTACTTCGGTGAAGCCCGACGATTTGGAGGCGTTCAACAAGGGGGACCTCGCCAAAGTTCGCGCCCGTTCTTATGATCTGGTTTTAAACGGCAACGAAATCGGCAGCGGTTCGGTGCGTATTCACAATCGCGAGATGCAGCAGAAAATTTTCGATATCCTCGGTCTTAAAGCAGAGGAAGCGGACAAACGTTTTGGATTTCTTTTGAAAGCCTTTCAATTCGGCGCCCCGCCGCACTGCGGTGTCGCGTACGGTGTTGATCGCTTGGTTGCGATTCTTTCGGGTCTGGATTCGATCCGTGATACGATCGCTTTTCCAAAAACCCAAAAAGGCAACTGCCCGTTAACCGCCGCGCCGTCGGGTGTCGATGAGAAGCAATTGAAGGAGTTGGGGTTGGTGACGATGAGGAAAGACGCTAAATTTTAAGTGCGAAATCTAAGAGCAATGTATGCAGACTAATTACATAGTTAATAGAGATAAAATCCGAGAAAATTTAAATATGCTGGGGATTGTGAGAGTTTTTGAAACACTAAAAATATCGGAACAATCACAGTATTTTAATTTGTTGACGGATAGGCATCTAGAGAATTTTTTTTACCCTGAAGACATTCCCATTGTTGAAGCCTGGATAGAAGAGCAAAAAGTAAAAGAAGTACAGTTATCTAGAGATAAAGAGTTGTCTATAGCAAAAGAAGCCAACGAAATTGCAAAAAAGGCCAATCAGTTTTCTCTGTTGGCAGCAGCCATATCAGCGATTAGTTTAATTGCTAGTGCCTTTGCTTTGTGGTGGAAATAGACGGTTGACAGCCCGTAGTTAAAAATTATTCTTTTTAAGAAAGGATCGAAACATGGTCTCCCCTAAAAAACAAATAAATAAAATTATCCAAGAACAACCCGACGATAGTTCGTATGATGAAATTTTGCGTGAATTGGCTTTTGCCCGGATGGTTGATCGTGGCTTAGCAGATGTGAAGTCTAAAAAAATAGTCAGCAACAAAGACATGCAGCACAGAATTCGCACGTGGCAGAAATAAATTGGACGAAAGAAGCCGAGCGATGGTTAAAAGATGTCCATGATTACATTGCCTTGGATGATCCTAAAGCAGCTATGAAGGTTGTTGAGGACATATACCAACGAGTTCAGATACTTAAGCGTTTGCCGGAAGCGGGGTATAGATATCATCGTTATCCAGACTTAAACATTCGAATTTTATTATATGGTCATTACCGAATTGCCTATCTTATGAGAGCGGATAGGAGTGTTGATACCTTAGGTGTTTTTCATGGGTCATTAGATTTAGATCAATACCTTTTTTAAAAAAATACTACTAATGGAATAGGAGGCTAGAATGCCTGAAAAAAGTTTGAAAATATTTTTGTGTTTGATGATGGGAATTGTTTTGGCTGGATGCGCTTCGGTTAAAGCCAGAACTTATGTCGAAACTAAAGAGCGCGTCGATCAAGAGCCTGCCGGCAACGCAGGGTATCTTTTTGGAACTCCTGCACCGCAGCCCGCTCCAAAGAAAACGCGCCAGATTTATGTCCTTGAGCTGACCCAAAAAACACCCGAAGAAAGGGGAACGATCAAAAATATTGAAACAAGAACGAATAAGAATTCCCCAGCTCTTCCCGATGCCTCTCCCGCGCCGTTGGTTTCTTCCCCGATCAAGGAGGCATTGCAAGAGATCACCTCCGCGACGCCATTCGTTGCCCCAACGCTGCCCACCCAATACACCGTCACTAAGGACGATACCTTGCAGACGATTTCCAAAAAGTTTTATAATTCTTACAGCAAGTGGCCCAAAATTTATGAGGCCAACAAAGACAAAATCCCTGATCCCAATCGGATTAAAACGGGGTTGGTTTTAACGATTCCTTTACTTTAGGTTTAATATGGAAAAAAATTTACATTTTGACAGCAACAAAGATTTGCAGCTTCTCTTCGGCAAATACGATTCAAACCTCAAATTGATCGAACAGGAATTGAAGATCAAGATCAGCCGCAGTGAGGGGGGGTTAAGGGTTCACGGAACAGATCATCAAATCGACAAAGTGAATGACTTGCTGACTTACCTTCTGGAAATTGTTGAAAGCGGTCAGGACGTTAAGAAGCGGGATATCATTTACGCGCTCAAGCTCGCCAAAGATGAAAAGGGCGTCGACTTCAAACAACTGGCCAAAGAAAAAATCGATGTCTCGATCAAAGGAGGCCTCGTTACGCCTAAGTCCAAAGGCCAGATTGAATATGTGGATGCGATCAAACATTATGACATTGTTTTCGGAATTGGCCCGGCGGGAACGGGAAAAACCTATCTGGCGATGGCCATGGCGGTCAATGCTCTTAAAAAAGGATTGGTGCGTAGAATTATTCTCACGCGCCCGGCGCTCGAGGCTGGGGAAAATTTGGGATTCTTGCCCGGAGATATGGTGGAAAAGGTCTTGCCGTATCTGCGCCCGCTCTACGATGCTTTGTATGATATGATCGATGCTGAAAAAGTCGAAGAATACACCGAGCGTGGAATCATCGAGGTGGCGCCGCTGGCGTACATGCGTGGACGAACGCTCAACGATGCTTTCATTATTCTGGATGAAGCCCAAAACAGCACGCCGTATCAAATGAAAATGTTTTTGACACGTCTGGGATTTGATTCCAAAACCGTGATCACCGGCGATGTCACGCAAAGTGATTTGCCCAAAGGCTCGCCGATTGGGTTGGTGGACGCCCAAAAAATTTTGAAACATATTGAAGGAATAAAATTTGTCACTTTAACTGGCGAAGATGTCGTCCGTCATGAATTGGTGCAAAAAATTATTGAGGCCTATGAACATCCCCATAAAAACTAATGCGCATGTGGTGAGCGTTGGAATGTCCCTCTTGATTGTGGGATTGTTGACCCTGTTTTGTTATTGGGCGGGAATTTCTTTGGTCATCCCGCTTCTTCTATTGTTCGGAGGGATTCACCTTTACTACAGCCAAAAAGCCAGCGTTCGGCTTTTTTTGGATCTGGGATTGCTTTTGACTTTAGGGATGTTTATGGCCCATGCCTTGCTCGAATATACCAAGATCCCCAGTTTTTATTTTCCGATTGCCAGTGTCGCGATGTTGAGTATGCTTTTGTTTAATGATCTGCAGATCGCTTTTGTGATGAGCCTTCTCTCGAGCGCCATTGTGGGATTGATCGTCGGGAGCGATTTTAATTTGATCTTAACTTTTATGATAGGAAGCTTGACGGGAGTTTATGCTATCCAAGATGCCCGGACCCGGGGGGATTTGATCAAGACCGGCTTTTACGTCGGAGTGATGCAAATGGTCTGCATGATCCTTTTAACGCCGGATATGGATTTTATTTTATCGTGGGATTTTTCGTATCATTACCTTAGGCCGCTTTTCATCAATGGTTTGGCGTCGTTTATTCTGGTCATGTTTACCTCAAAAATTTTCGAATGGCTTTTTGGTGTTTTAACCAATTTCAGTTTGTTGGAAATGGCCGACACGAATCATCCGCTTTTAAAACGCATGGCGATCGAGGCGCCGGGAACGTATCATCACAGCCTGATTGTCAGCAATCTCGCCGAGGCCGCGGCCGATAGTATTGGTGCTAATGCCCTCCTGGTACGGGTGGGAGCCTATTATCATGATATCGGAAAAATGGAGAAACCCGAATATTTCACCGAAAATCAACTCGCGGGCGGCAATAAACATGATAACCTGGAACCGACGATGAGCCGCTTGGTTATTTTGAATCACGTGAAAGAAGGAATGGAATTGGCTAAGAAACACAAATTGAATCCACTGATCATCGATTTTATTCCTCAGCATCACGGCACAGCATTGATTCATTATTTTTATCAAAAGGCGCTGGAGGAGGGGATGGACAATCAGGACATTGCCGAAGAAAATTTTCGTTACCCCGGTCCCAAGCCGCAAAGCCGTGAGACCGCGGTCGTGATGCTGGCGGATTCGGTCGAGGGGGCAAGCCGCGCGTTAGATGAGCCCAATCCCTCCAAGATCGATGAGTTGGTGCGTAAAGTGATTAATAATAAATTCATCGACGAACAACTGGATGAGTGCCATCTCACCTTAAAAGAAATTGAGAAGATTTCCCAAACCTTCACAAGAATTTTGAGCGCCATGTATCATAGCCGCGTCAAATACCCGGAAAAGAAAAATGCCAATGGCCATAACAGTGGCAAGCCTGCAGAAACGAATTCCAGTCAAGCCACGAGTAATCCTCAGAGCCGCAAAGACAATTCTGCGTCATGAAGCTATTGAGCGCGCGGAGCTTTCCATCGTCTTTGTCACGGATACCGGAATAAAATCTTTGAACAAGAAATACCTCAATCAAAATAATCCGACGGATGTTTTGGCGTTTAATTTTCTAACGAGTAAAAAAAACGCGCGCCAAATCTCCGGTGAGATTGTCATCTCAACCGATACCGCTGTAAAACACGCCCAAATTTATCACACGACACCTTACCGGGAAATACTGCTTTATATTGTCCACGGAATCCTGCATCTTTTAGGTTACGACGATCATAACGACTCCGATATCCGAAAGATGCGCCGCAAAGAACAAATACTCATGAACGTCATTTCAAAATGATCTTTAAATCCGAAGCCATTGTCTTAAAAAGTTTTGACTTCCGGGAAACCAGCCGTATCGTCACTTTTTTCACCAAGGATTACGGCAAGGTCAAAGGGATATTGAAAGGGATCCGCAAAGACCCGAAGAAATTCGGGAGTCAAGTGGATAAATTTTCCGTCAACGATATCGTTTATTACCAGCACCGTAATTCGGATCTGCATTTAGTGAGTCAATGTGATCTAGGAGTTTATTTTTTTGAAATTCGAAAAGACCTCAAGAAAATGATGGCAGCCACCTACATCCTGGAATTGGTCGATGCCATTATGCCTGCCGAGGAGAGAAATCGGGAAGTCTATACGCTAATGAACGATTACCTTTTGAGTTTAGAAACTGCTTTGGATATCGGTAAACTCGTGCATATGTTTCAGGTGAAGATTTTGCTTTACTCCGGATTCAAACCGCATCTGGATTCGTGTCTGGAATGCCGCAAAAAAATTATGGGCCAGGCGCGCTTCAGTCTCAACAAAGGGGGGCTGATCTGCCCTCATTGTGAATCCGCCGACCATAACGCAACGCTTATTTCCCCCGGAGCAGTCGCCTCCATCTTGCATATCGAACGAAGCGATTGGTCCCACTGTCTTCGATTAGCTTTGTCCGAGGCTGTCAAAAAAGAATTGAAGTATGTGCTGAATAATTTTCTGGTGTTCCATTTGGAAAGACGGTTGAAGACGACGAAGTACTTGGTTTAATCAAACTCCATTGTTTCTTGCAATTGCGCCTCGAGGCGGGGTTTTCGACGGCGGGCGCCGGTGGTTTGATCGATAATATCCTGCGCGAGGTTTTTGCCGATTTGCGGGACTTGGCTCAAGTTATCAGCGGTTACGAATTTCAAATCACTCAATTTCTTAAAACCTTTTCGAAAAAGATTTCGGGCTCGCACACGCCCGACGCCTTTCAAATGGGCCAGCTCCAGAAGTTCTTCCTTAATCCCGTAATGCACACGGTTTCGTAAATCTTCCAGAATAAAAGTTAATTTCTTGAATTCAAAAAGTTCGGCGATAACACCCGAGGCATGAATGAGCCATTCGGATGCTTCCACATGCCGATAAATGTCGCCGGGCCCGACGCCGAAGTGATCGCAGATCGTATCTTCTTTTTCTTCCTCAATCCAATGCAGCAGCATCCAGGTCGTTTTCAAAGTCGAGAGATAGGAATAGAGATTTTCCAGAACCGGCGTTTCCCCGGGATTCAAAATCAATTCATCCTGACACGTGGCGGCGAAATGCTCGACGTCTTCTTGCTCGGTTTTATTGACGTGAAGAAGTTCACTATCGGGACAAGAACACACCAGATGCAAAAGGCCGATCGTTGAAAACGATTTTCCATGATCCGCTTTCTTTAATCCGTCGCGCAGCACAATGGCGGAGAGCGGATCGATGTACAGCCGGCTGGTGACTCCTCCAAAAGGTGTCGCAAAATAACGGAAGCCACTTTGTTCAATAAAATTATTTTTGCTTAAGAATTCAAAGATGTGACCCAAAAGTTCGATCAAGTTGAAAGTCTTTTTTTGATGATAAAGAAAGGTGTGGGAAATGAAATCGAACATGCCATTGATGTCTTGCACGTACCCGCCGGCAATCGAGGAGAGGACGTGCATGCGCAGCGCCGATTCGGTTCCTAATTTAGAAATAACCGGTTCCGGTTCCGCGTGGATATAACGTTCGAAAAGGGTCTGGGTTTCGGAAGGGGTTTTGGCGATCAATACCGCCTCACCGTAATCATCGTACTGGGGACGGCCGGCGCGGCCGGCGCATTGTTTGTATTCGGAAGCTGGAATGTAAGCCTGGCCCAGGCCGCTCTCGTAGCGTTTGCAGTCGCGGATGATGGCCCGTCGGGCGGGGAGGTTGACTCCGGCCGCCAAGGTCGGGGTGGAACAGATCGCTTTAATGAGATTTTTTTTGAAACTGTCTTCAATCAATTTTCGCTGCCGCGGTTTTAGACCGGCGTGATGAAAGGCAGTTCCATGAATGATGCAATCGGCGAGTTTTCGGCAGACTTTTGTGGAGTCGGCGGCGCTGCCGGCGATTTCTTTGGAGATAACAGCCAGGGATTTTCGTTCTTCGGGAGTGAGGGTAATTGAAACGCTTTCACAAATTTGCCGGCTGGCGGCCTGGGCGGAACGGCGGGAATTGACAAAAATCAAAACCTGACCCTTGCCGCGTAGCGTGTCGAGGGTGAGTTTGCTTAAATCATCGACGGCGTTTTCCCGGATTAAACGTATTCCATCATTGTCAAAATGGATTTGATCGTTGTAGAAAACTCCTTCCTTCAAAGGAATAGGACGAAAGCGGCTGGAAACAAAATCAGCTTTAAGCCAGCCAGCTAATTCCGCGGCGTTGTGGACGGTGGCGCTGAGCGCCAAAAACTGGACCGAGGGGTTGAGCTGTTTAATCCGGGCGGTTAAGATTTCCATCGTCGGCCCGCGCTCGCCGTCGTTGATGAAATGAATTTCATCGAGGACCACGACACTTAAGGCATCGATCAGCCATTTGGCCCGGGAACGTAACAGCGAATCCACTTTTTCGGCGGTCGCAATCAAAATCTGATAACGGTTCAAAAATTTATTGGGACTGTCCAAATCTCCGGTCGCAATGCCGACTTTGATCCCGAGTTTTTCGTATTTACTTTTAAAATCTTCATATTTTTCGCTGGCCAAGGCCTTGAGGGGAGCGATGTAAAGACACCGGCCGTTGTTATGGAGAATGGATTTGAGCATACACAACTCCGCCATGAGGGTTTTTCCGGCGGCGGTGGGGACTGAGAGAAGAAGATTGCGGCCTTCTAAAATGCCTTTCTCAACCGCGGCAGCCTGCGGCGGATAAAGATCACTGATCCCGGATTGCATCAAGATTTTGATGACTTCAGGAGAGAAGTGGTTCTTCGTGAGGACTTCTTCTAGTTTCATGGTTTATAGTTCTAACATAGAATTTTAGGCTTGTCAATTTGGCCTTTAGAGAATCGCATGAAGATAATTTGGCCGTGATTTATCTTGACCCTCTAAAAGAATGAAACTATAATTCTGCCATGCAGTTAGTGCTCCAAAGAGTCAAACAGGCCAAAGTGGAAGTTGATGGAAAGGTTGTTGGAGAGATTGGCCGAGGACTTTTGGTTTTCATGGCGGTTGATCAAGGAGATAGTCCCAAAGATATTGATTATCTCATCGATAAAATCATTCATTTGAGAATTTTTGAAGATTCTCAAGGGAAGATGAACCTCTCCGCCTTACAGGCCCACGGGGAATTTTTGGTTGTCTCCCAATTTACTCTGTTATGTAAAGTGTCAAGCGTTTTGCATGTGTTAATAGTTGTATCGGCGAAAGACCTGTGAACTTTCTGTTATCCGTGGCATCCAAACAGCGGATCACACTTTTTGATTTTTCGTTGAATCTCA
>Ga0209515_10001267_pt1 | contig 43023 bp, 38 predicted proteins | sample Subgroupgradi54m_FD_187454 | JGI IMG/M metagenome (GOLD analysis project Ga0209515, IMG submission 187454) | Subsurface groundwater microbial communities from S. Glens Falls, New York, USA - GMW60B uncontaminated upgradient, 5.4 m (SPAdes)... ... | reverse complement strand
TATCAGTTTACGGGAAGTGATCGATGAAGTTGGCGTGGATGCCGCGCGGTTTTTCTTTCTCATGCGGCACAGGAGCGTTCATTTAGACTTTGATCTGGAATTGGCGAAAAAAGAAACTCCGGAAAACCCTGTTTATTACATTCAATATGCGCATGCGCGGATTCACAGCATCTTTGATGCGGCGCGAGCGCAGGGCCTGCCCGCCATTTGTTGGAGCATTGGGCAGGCAGGCCTTCATCCTCACCGGGGACAATGCAAACTATTATCAACACCCGAAGAGATCGAACTTCTTCGAAAGATCGGAAGTTTTGCGGATGTGATCGGCATCTGTGTCAGCGAGCGCGATCCGTTCGCATTTATTAGCTATATGCAGGATCTGGCCGGCGCGTTTCATAAATTTTATGATAAGCAGCGTGTACTTGGAATTGAACCGGAATTATCCCGCGAGCGGTTGGCTCTTATGGAGGCAACGCGGATCGTCCTGGCGAATGGTTTAAGATTATTAGGCGTTAAGGCGCCGGAAAAGATGTAAATAACGTGAGTTCGACATAAGAAACAATTGTCTTCCCTCCCCCTTTGGGGGAGGGATAGGGAGGGGGAAAATGGGCATCAATCCTCTTTTCACCCCCACCTAACCTCCCCCTCGAGGGGGAGGAATCCCCAATCGAACTCGCGTTAAATATCAATGTCATGCAAAAACAATGGCGTGTTAAAACTCCCGACCCAAAGTTGCAGGTTGAATTCAGCAATTCCCTTGCGATTCATCCCGTTGTCGCCCAACTTCTCATTAACCGCGAGGTTAAAACCGTTGAAGAGGCTGATCGCTTTCTAAAATCCGATCTTTCTTTTTTGCACGACCCGTTTTTATTAAAAGATATCGATAAAGCCATTGCCCGCCTTCAGATCGCCAAAGAGAAAAAAGAACACGTTCTTATCTTTGGCGATTACGATGTGGATGGTGTCAGCTCCTCCGCGCTCTTGCGAAAGTGTTTAAAGAAATGGGGCTTAAATGTTTCCAATTACATTCCTCACCGCATGAAAGAAGGCTATGGCCTCAATCACGGGGTGATTGAGTATGCGAAAAATTTAAACATTACGCTTTTATTTTGTGTGGATTGCGGCGTGACCGCGATAGCCCAGGTCGATGGTTTAAATAAAGAAAATATCGATGTCATTATTCTCGATCATCACGAGCCGCCCGATGGCAAATTGCCCAATGCCGTTGCCGTTATCAATCCCAAAAGAAAAGATTGCCCGTATCCTTTTAAATATCTCGCCTCGGTTGGCCTGGTTTATAAATTTGCTCACGCGCTTTTTGGAAAACCGCCTGACGATGATCTGGATCTGGTAACGCTGGGGACGATCAGTGATGTGGTCGAACTCAAGGGCGAGAATCGCATTTTTGTCAAAGAGGGTTTAAAGAAATTTGCGCAGACAACCAATAAAGGCCTTGCGGCCCTCATGGATGTGGCGCGTATCAAGGGAAAAACAATTCGTCCCTATCATATCGGATTTATCTTAGGCCCGCGCATTAATGCGACAGGCCGTTTGGGTTCGGCAGAAAAATCACTTAATCTTTTTTTAAGTGAAACCGATGAGGAAGCGTATCGCTGGGCAAAAAATTTGGAAGAAGATAATCGCAGCCGTCAAAAAACACAGAGCGGTATTGTGGACGAGGCGATGGCGATTGTGGCGCGGGACGTGAATTTTAAAGAGCATCGTATCATTGTGCTGTGCAAAGAAGGCTGGCATCGCGGGGTGATCGGGATTGTGGCTTCGCGTATTATGGATACGTATTACCGCCCGACGATCGTGATATCCCTGGACGATGAACTGGGGGTGGGGTCGGCGCGTTCCATCGATGGATTTCATCTCTCTAAAGCCTTGAATCATTGCTCATCGCTTTTAGAAAATTTCGGAGGCCATGAGCATGCGGCCGGGCTGACAATCCGCAGAGAAAATATCGATGCGTTTCGACAGGCGATCAATGACTTTGCAAAAGATACGATGGACAGTCACATGTTGATTCCCGCCTGCGATATTGATTGCGAAATCCCGATTGCGCAAATTGATCTGGAACTGATTAAGGCCATCGATGTCCTTGAGCCGTTTGGCGAGGGAAACCCGGCGCCCGTGTTTTGCTCGCGTCGTCTCACTGTCAAAGGCCCCGCGCAAGTTTTAGGAAAGGATACCTTGAAATTTTGGGTGAGTGACGGAAAAACGATCTTACAGGCGGTAGGTTTTGGTATGGCCTGCTACTATGACCTGGTGATGAAAGCGAAAACAATCGATATGGCCTTTAAACTGGCCGTAGATGACTGGAATAAAGCGCCGACCGTTCAACTGGAAGTGAAAGATATTCGAGAAAGCGAAATGACTTTAGACGGCCTTTGTAATACGACCTGATTTAATGCAGTTGGCGCAAACATAGGCCGTCATGGTCGTTTTGTTGAGGATGATTTTGATCCTCTGGAGATTAGGAGAGAATCGACGTTTATTTTTTCGCGTGGTTTTGATACCGGCGCCGCCCTTATGTTTGGCCATACCACGATAGCTATATTTGCGGCCGGCAACAGGGCCCCTGGAACAGATTTTGCAGATTTTTGACATAGGTTTTATGCGTTTAACCCGGATTTTGCACTCACACAGAAATCATGCACAAATTCGTGCGCGCAAAATTCCGGGATTACCCCGCCTGAAACGCAAAATCTCGAAGAGATTTTGCCCGGCGGCCCTACGGGCGAATTTTGCTTTGCAAAATTCGGGTTTAATAAGTTTTAAAAAAATTATTTTAACAACAACGCGCCCAAGTATACTGGAAATCATTTCTTTGTCAAGGCAAAATTCTATGACTTTTATGCGTTTAGCGGAGGAATGATGAAACCTGAGCGGCTGCGGTTTAAACGTTCGGCGCTTCCGTTGAGTTACCTTCCTTCCTCCTAAAATTCCTGTTCTTCAGTATTCCCAATTGACTTCAACCAAAAAATTTTATTGACACCGTAAAATACCCTGTTATATTAAATAGCAAGTAAGCTATATAGTTGAAGGAGGGGGAAATGGATCAGCTCGCCAGTATTCTTAAAGTGTTGTCCGATAAAAACAGGATCAGGATCTTAAAGCTTCTTGAAAAACGAAAGATGTGTGTTTGTGAGTTGACGCATATCTTAGGGATTACTCAGCCAAGTGTCTCACGGCATTTAAAGAAGCTTAAAAGTACCCAGCTTATCGCCGAGGAACAGGACAGCCTGTGGACAAATTACTTTTTATCAAGTTCTGAGAGTTTATTCGCGGTGTCTTTGCTTAAGGATTTGAAAGGGTGGCTTAATACGGATAAGGCCATCGTCAATGATCTAAAAAAAGCTGACACCATTGATCGCAATAAACTATGCGGCAAGTAGCGTGTATTTTTTACAGTGTAGGAAAGTATAAAACTTTCCTAACTGCTAAAAATTCCTTTCCTACACAGCAAAGAAGATATGACGACCGAAGGGAGGAATTTTCTTGACCCAATGAAATAGCAGGATAACTATATAAAAGAAAGGGGAGATTCCATGTCTGAAGAAAAGAAGGCTAAGGGGGAAAGTAAAATAAAGAAATTCTTCGCAGGCTTGGCTGAGAAGCTTGATAAAAAGTTGGAAGAAAAATCAAAAAATGCGTCTCAGAGCCGTTGCGGCCCTAAATCGAAAAAGGGTAGTTCATGCTGCAGTTAATCATCGATGGGCTGACTTACAAAGTTTTTGGAATGGATCCGGCCTCACGTGGCGGCGCTATTCTTAATTTCTTTTTATATGATTCAATAAAGATCCTCCTCCTTTTGTTTGTGATGATCTTTGTCATCGGATTTTTGCGGACTTTTCTGCCCCAGCATAAATTAAAGGCCTGGCTTGCCGGTAAAGGAATATTTGGGAATATCGCGGCATCGGTTTTTGGGGCGGTAACGCCTTTTTGTTCGTGTTCGTCCATTCCGATCTTTATCAGTTTTCTCAATGCCGGGGTTCCGCTCGGAGTCAGCTTTTCATTTCTGGTGACTTCGCCCATCATTAACGAGTATCTTGTGGTGTTGATGCTGGGTTATTTTGGTTGGAAGATCGCGCTTGCGTATGTTATAAGCGGCCTCTTGATCGGTGTTATGTCAGGCGCCATCATCGGATCGATGAAATTAGAGCGTTATATTGTTAAAGATTTTCTTTCAACAGACCCTTCATTCGATAATGAAATTTCGCCCAGGACAATAAAGGGCAGATTATCCTTTGGGCTCAATGAGGCGGTTTCCGTCGTTAAAAAGATCTGGGCCTGGGTCCTCATCGGTGTCGGGATGGGGGCTTTTATTCACAATTATGTTCCGCAAGAGGCCATCCAGTCGATCATCAGTAAGACCGGAATATTTTCGGTTCCGCTGGCAACGCTTCTTGGGGTTCCGATGTACGGCAGCTGCGCGGCGATCGTGCCGATCGCGGTTGTGCTTTTTCAAAAGGGAATTCCTTTGGGAACGGCGCTTGCCTTTATGATGGCGACCGCCGCGTTAAGCTTGCCCGAGGCGGTCATGCTGCGGCGCGCGATGACCTTAAAACTGATCGCGGTATTTTTCGGTGTGACGACAGCCGCAATTATCGTTACGGGTTATTTGTTTAATATGCTGCAGAATGCGCTTATGCCGTAACCGAACGCTGCCCGATGCTTCCGAAGAATTCTTATAAAATCCAGGAACATTTTTAAATATGATCGTTTATACGCTATAATCTTTTCAGGAAAAAATTCGGGCGCGCAGCTTAGAAAGATCTTCTTAAAATCCCTGCCCGTCCGGTAGGCAGGCGCCCAAAGGGCCGCCGCGCAAAATCTCTAAAAGAGATTTTGCGCAGAAAGCAGGTTCATCCCAATATTTTACCCCGCTTTTGGCGGAGCAAAATTTGGGATTAAGGCCGTGTGAGCGCGGAAAAACATATTTGAAATACTTATGAAAAAACTGAAAACATTGATCCTCACGCGGAAAGATGTGGAATGTTGTATCGACATGACAAAAGCAATCCGTGCTGTTGAAGAAGCCTTCGGGCAATACGCATTGGGCCGTGCCCGCATGCCATCAAAGATTTATCTTGATGTAAAGGAATTCAACGGGGATTTTCGCGCCATGCCGGCCTATATCGCTAAATCCTGCAGGAGCAGTTTAAAGTGGGTTAATGCTCATCCGCAAAATGCCCGCAGCGGCCTTCCGGCGGTGATGGCGGTGATTATTCTGAACGATGCGAAAACAGGATTTCCATTGAGCATCATGGATGGGACATATGCCACAAGCATTCGCACCGGCGCGGGCGCTGCGGTTGCCGCGAAATATCTGGCGCGCAAAGATTCCTCTGTTGTCGGATTAGTCGGTTGCGGCGTTCAGGCGCGCACCCAGCTATTGGCCCTTCGCAAAATTTTTAAGATAAAAGAGGTGCGGGTCCGGGGCTATGACATTTCTTCGGCGAAGAATTTTATGAGTCAAATGAAAATAGTTCGGGAACAGATGGCAATGGCAAAAAGCATTGAGGCATGCGTGCGGGGTTGTGATATCGTTGTGACGACAACGCCGTCCCGCGCTCCGATTGTGAAAGCAAAATGGATAAGCCCGGGAACCCACTTCAATGCGATCGGCGCCGATGCCAGGGGAAAACAGGAATTGGATCCGCAAATTTTAAGGACGGCAAAAGTGGTTGTCGATGATTGGGCGCAGGCCTCTCACAGCGGGGAGATCAATGTGCCTTTAGAGCAGGGTGTGATCAGTCGAAAAGACATTTATGCCGAGCTCGGTGAAATCGTCTGCGGACAGAAACCGGGCCGGGCAAATGCTAAAGAAATCACGGTCTTTGATTCAACAGGCCTGGCGATTCAAGATACCGCCATTGCCGATGTGATTTTCCGGGCAGCGATCAGGCAAAAAATCGGCCGATACGTCAATTTTGTTGGCATTTGAGATTCCATGAATACCCCGCCTTTTCATCACGCCAAGAGAGACATTCAAATATTCGCTTTCCTTTTAGGTTTTCTTTCTCTCATCAGCCAGGTCATTTTGCTGCGGGAACTTTCCGTTGTTTTTTACGGCAATGAAATCTCTTACGCCATTATCCTGGCCAGCTGGCTTTTCTGGATTGCCGTCGGAAGCCAGGCGGCAAGCGTTCTTCTGAAATATTTTCACCAAACCCAAAGAATTCTCAATACGGTTTTCATGATCCTATCAATCCTGCTTCCGATCTTAATAACGGCCTGCCGGATTGTCAGAAGTATTCTTCAGATTCAAAGCGGTGAGATGCTTTCGATCGCTTTCATGAGCGGGATCGCTTTTGTGATCCTGGCCCCGTTGACATTGCTCCTGGGCGCTTCGTTTCCTCTGATGTGCCGGTTGGGAGAGGAAAACACACCTTTCGGAAAAGAAACGGTCTCCTCGGGGCAAATTTATTTATGGGAGTCGGTCGGCGCGGTATTCGGCGGGCTTCTTTTAAATTTCATTTTACTTCCCAATTTTACCGCCTTTGAAATTACGGCGATCACCCTGTTTGTCATTCTGTGTCGAACTGCTTTATCTGTAAAAAATAAAAAGACGCGCATTTTTTGGGGCGGCCTCCCGGTTGTGTTATTCCTTGTTGTGATATTAAGCGGGTCTGTCGAACGATATGACAGGTGGACGCGTCAAAAACAATTTGCTCCGTTGGCCGTGGTTACCAGCCAGGATTCCATTTACGGAAATATCACGCTCACCAGGACTGCTGATTCTTACAGCCTTTTTGAAAACGGGCTCCTTTCCTACTCAACAAAAGATGATTTTTCAAGCGAAGAAAATGTGCACTATGCGCTTCTCTCGCATCCTCATCCCAAAAGGATTTTACTCATCGGTGGAGGGGCAGGAGGGAGCTTAAAGGAAATCCTCAAATACGGCGACGTCAAAATCGATTATGTCGAACTCGATCCGAAAGTGATCGCGGTTTCTTTTCATTATCTTCCCGCGCCGTACGTAAAAGCTATCCGCGATCCCCGCGTGCGGGTCATTTATACCGACGGCCGGTTATTTGTCAAAAGAAATACCGCGCACTACGACATTGTTCTGGTGAATCTCTCTGACCCTACCACGGCGCTCATTAACCGTTATTACACTCTGGAATTTTTTAAGGAAGTCCGGAAAATTTTAAACCCGGGAGGTATTCTTTCTTTTGGCGTGACGTCCTCAGAAAATTATTATTCTGAGGAGCTCAAAGAATTTTTGCGTTCTATCCATTCCACTCTGGATCAAGTTTTCCGTGATAGTAAAGTTTTGCCGGGGGATAGAAATATCTTTTTAGCCTCGAACCAGCCCCATATTTTAACTTACGACAGCCGTATCCTCATCGAACGGTTAAAAGAGCGAAAAATTTCAACACAATTTGTCCGGGAATACTACATCCCTTACCGTTTAAGCGAGGAAAGAATTGCCGGGCTTAAAAACATTTTTAAAAAAGACGGGCCGGTGAATACCGACCTTAAACCCGTGGTCTACTTATTTGATACGGTGTTATGGTCGACCCATTTTAATCAAACATTTAAGAAGGCATTTGGTGCCCTGCGGAATCTGACATTGTTTCATCTGGAAATTATGATGGGGGCGTTATGGATATTGATTGTTATCCTGCAAAAGAAAAATCCAAAATTGTCTCTGGGGTTTTCCATTGCGGTTACCGGTTTTTGGGGAATTATTTTTCAGGTCATGATTATTCTGACATTTCAAAGCCTTTACGGTTATGCGTATGAACGCATCGGGCTGATTATGGCTTCCTTTATGCTGGGGCTGGCGCTCGGAAGTTTGTGGGCGAGGAAACTGATCAAACACTGCGAAACGCATCTTTTGCCCATTTACCGGAAAACGCAAGCCGCTTTATGCGTTTTTACTTTTCTTTTGCCGGTTGTCTTTGAAATATTTTCCCGCATGTCCACGGGGGATATCTCACCGGACGTATTGACTTATGGCTTTTTAATATTGCCTGTCATCGCCGGCCTGTTTGGCGGCCTGCAATATCCCATCGGAACTTTTCTTTGCCATCGGCAAAGTTCGGCGGCATCCGAGGAGTGGAAAACCGCCGGCAATTTTTATGCGTTGGATGTTTTCGGAGCTTCCTTCGGCGCGCTTCTGACCGGGGCTATCCTGATCCCCCTTCTGGGGATCAATGCGGTTGCGGTTTTTTGCGGGTTGCTTAATACGGCAGTTCTGGGACTGCTTTTTCTTTTGTAAGGAAACCTGATACGAAGAACCGATCACCCCGCTAAATGGTCGGCCTGCCGAAAATATTTTGCTTCTTTGCCCACAACACTTTTATTTTCTTTGCGGAAAAAAGAAAATAGGTTCTTGAAGGGCAAGGACAGCAAACCGGCTGTTAAAAGCAAAAGCGATTTTAAGAAATCCCGGCGGTTTTGTTGATCGTTAAACATATCAGCTCCTTTTTTAAATCCATAGTCCTGGAATTTTTGCGTTACACTTCGGGCATCGGCCGTCCGATAAATTATTTTCTAAAACATCGTAACCCACGCGGCGGATGAGAAGCGTTCCGTCCTCGGGGCAATACGTATGATTACCGTCATCCTCCGGCAGATTGCCGACGTAAGTATGGCGGATTCCGGTTTGAAGCGCGATTTGACGCGCACGGATAATTGTCTCTTCCGGTGTGGGAGGGAGATTTTTTAATTGATGCTGCGGCCAGAACCGGGAAAAATGCAGAGGGACGTTGGGCCCGAGATGATCCATGATCCACCGGCACAAGAGTTTGATATCACCATCTTTATCATTCCAGGTGGGGATAATCAAATTGGTCAGTTCCAGCCATACGCCTTGTTTTTGAATAAGCTTCATCGCTTTTAAGACCGGCTCGAGGTGTCCGCCGCTCATGCCCTGATAAAACTCTTCGGTTATTCCCTTAAAGTCCACATTGATCGCGTCAACGTGCTCAAGGAGTTCGCGTAAAGGTTCTTCCTCGATGTAAGCACCGGTCCGAAGGATATTCAAGATTCCGCGGGGCCTCGCGATCTTGGATGTTTCCAACGTGTATTCAAAAAATACAACCGGGTCGGAATAAGTATAAGCGATAGTCCGGCAATTCGTCGCGAGGGCTTTTTCAACAACGCTCGCAGGAACCAAATCATAATTCTCCAATTCTTCCGGCGGCATTTGAGAAATCTGCCAGTTCTGGCAGTATTTGCAGTGCAGGTTACAGCCGGCGGTAGCGATAGAAAACGAACGCGTGCCCGGCAGCACGTGATAAAAAGGTTTCTTTTCGATGGGGTCAATATGGACGGAACAGGGATTGCCGAAAACAAGGGTTTGCAATTTTCCCTCGAGATTAATCCGGACCCGGCAGTCCCCGCGCTGGCCGTCGATGAGTTTGCAACGACGCGGGCATAAGGTACATTCGACAACGGTGGACATAATGATTGAAACTCCTGAATGTCATTGGGATGGGTGTGAGTTGTGAGTTATGAGTCTAAAAACCCACAACCTTAAGCTCACCCCGTCTTTAAAGTTTCTTCCAATATTTTGCTTCCTGCCATTTGACTCCGGCTTTGTTAAGCGTTGCTTTCACTTGACTGACATCAATCACCACGCCAGGATTTTGCGCGAGGTAAGCCGTCCGAATATTTTCTGCGACAATACCGGCGAGAAGCAGGCAGGCGAGGGTTAAAAAAACTGTCAAAGGCTTATCGCTTTTATTCATCTCACTTTTTTCCTTGAAGCGATGAGTTTTGCGGGCATTCTTCCAGGCATTTCAGGCAACACACACATTGCGGATAGTCAATGACCGGTTTTAAAGGCGATTGAAAAGTAATCGCGTTTGTCGGGCAAACATCTTTGCAGATCTCGCACCCGGTGCAGTCATGTCCAAGTTTGATTTTAAAAAGGCTGTGAAGGGAAAAAAGACCGTTCAATGCGCCGACCGGACAAAGGTATTTGCACCAAAAACGGAAGTGAAAAGCGGATACGATGAGAATAAAAACCAGTAACATCCAGGCCAGGGTTGAACCTTTCTGAGTAAAGAAAGTTAGAAACGGTTCGATGGCGGCCGGTTGAGCATTTCCGGCGAGAAAACTGGCCGTCAGGACCGAAAATAAAACCACGAATCTGAGGCTCTTAAATTTTTTATCATTTTCTTCGGAAAAAGTTAAGCTTTTGTGCGTCACTATGTTCGCTATTTTAAAAAGCCACTCTTGAACGGAAGCAAAGGGGCAAATATTGCCGCAGTAAATCATGCCGAACACAAACGAACCTAAAATTGTGAGAACGACCAGCATGAACCATAACGGGTTATCAACAAAGGCGGGAATTTTTCCCAGCCCCGTGTTTGCGAATAAAGCTATCGACACCATTGTGCTTTTGAAGAAACCAAGATAAAAAAGTCCCAGTGAAAGTGAAATCCAGCGGAGGTAGATTTTGTTTGAAAGGATCGATAGCGCGGCAACAACAAAAATCAAAAGCGGAAAAAAAATTTGAAGGATATCCAAATGTTTCGATGGTTGTGAATCAGTGTTGGCAGGAAGATTGAACACGGCAGTACCGATGGTCTTAACGCTTTTCGAAACAGCGCGGGTGATGGCTTCACTGGTGATGGTGGCCCGCGAGATACCATCCACATCTTTCCCCAAAATAAAAGAATTTGAAATATCCAGAGTTGAAAGTTTTTGGATGAATTCATCCAATCCCAAAACATAGGACGGCGTCTCGGAGTGTGAAATGACGGTGATCCCAACAATCCGGCCATTGGATTTTAACCCTGCCATCATCTTGATCGGGCCGGCATAGCCGCGGATCTCGGGGGCGATATCGGTGGTCAAGAAAGCGGCTCCGAGAAATTCTTTTTCACCTTCCCCGGGTAAACGTTTGTAAGCCTTGTAATGGGGAGGGGAGGGAAATTTCTCGGAAAAATTATCCGCTTCGGGAAAAATGATTTTTAAAGCTTCAAGTTCTTTGGTTTTGTCGTCGGGACGATGCCGGCGAAGATAGGAAAAGGCGCTTCCGCTTATGAAAATAGCAATCAATAAAAAACTCAGAACCTGATATCTTTTATTCATAACAACCCTATTTTAGTATTCCAAAAAATAATGGCAAGTTAATTCCATGCTTCATATGCTTCATATGGGAATGAGACCATGGATTGTTATTCCCCTTTGAAAGAAGGGGAAATTAAAAAGATTTTATTTTTTTTAGAATCAATACGGATGCCAATGATTCGGCTGCCGGGACTTTTGTTGACACGTTCTAAGAGGGCTTATTGGTTTTCTGAGGAGGAAAAGATCTTTTGTTAGCGACCCAAAATTCCATTTTCTTACCGAGCATGAGCCTTGTTTGAGCGTCCAGTGACGGTGTGGAACTGAAGATGACAAGGATAAAGGGAATGGCCAGCCACTCCAGGGCATGTCCGATCTTAAACCAAAAAGAGTCTGCAGATTTTTTTTGGGGAAGAAGTTTTGTGCTGAGGATAATGGAAACAAATAACGATAAAAGGGCCAGATGAAAAATTGTTTGGGAGATGCGGGGCGCGTTGTAGTAGAGAACGGATGTTTCAAACTCACGCCCGGCTATCAAAATCGGAAACCAGCCTATAAAGCTCAGTAAAAATCCCCATGTGGCCCAGGAGATGTGCCCTTCAAAAAGTTTAAACCCGTAACGCACTTTATCCCGAAAAGAAATCGGACTTTGTTTTAAAAACGCCCGCATGACAATGGGGAAATTCTCAACGCCCCAGGCCCAGCGCCGCTTTTGCTTGTAAACACTTTTTGCTGTCTTAAAAAGGCTTCGCGAGCCAGCGATATCCATCGAAACCGTGACATACATCGGCACAACGCGATAATTGCCATCGTAGTGGATCAGGGATTTCCAATAGATCGCGGAATCGTCGGAGATCATATCGACCGGCCAAAAACCAACATCGACCAATGATTTAAGGCTCATGCTGTGGCTGGAGAATGTCACCAACTTGTCAGGATTGGTGGCCTCGATCAATTGAAAAAAGGATGACCCGGTTTCGATCACGCGGGCAAAGCCGGGGACATCCCAGATATTATTGTGATAAACGGGAATGGGTTGAAAACTGCGCTGGATGCGGCGGGGGGTGACCAGAAATGTGTAGGTCAGGCATGAAAAATAGTCTTTGCTGACGACCGTGTCGGCGTCAAAGCAGGAAACAATGATGTTCTCAAGAGAGATTTTTTGAGATGAGAAAAATTCCACGGCCCTTTTAGCGGCATAGGTGACATTAGCCCCTTTGACCCTTGTCTCCCCCGGCAGGTTCTGAGGGTGAATAATGGTCTGGACATCCATAAATTGATCTTTATATTTCTTTTCCAGGGTGATGATCCCTGATTTGATCTCCGGAGCGGCCCGTTCCTCGAGAGCGAAAAAGACGACCATGCGGTTTGTGGGAAACGGCTGCCGGCTTAAACTTTTCATCCCCAGGTCGATGATCTCGGAAGATTCTCGGATAATCGGAAAGATCACCAGATGGATAATATCTTTCGACATCGGCGGGGTATCGTTATTTTTAAGCAGATCGACCAATTGGCGTTCGTGGATAAAATCCGACAATCTTTTTCTAAGATCTCCCCTGATCTTCTGAGGGATGGCAATGTCAGAATTGTCCCGCATCCGGTCAATGATTTTAATACGCTCCATCCAATCGGTTTTTTGCTCCATCCTCAGCCGGAAATAGGAAAGGACCAGAAAGATTGTCATGTAGATAAGCCGGAGGATCCAAAACAGATAAAAGGCGATGATGATGGTTGCCGCGACGGTTATCTTGTAAAAGGACAACAGGATCATCCCCAGGATGATCGACCAGCTTGTCAGGCCCGGAAGGATCTCAAAAAAACGTTCTAAAAGTTTTTCGCCTCCCTGCAAATTATTTTTCGTGTAAAGGAATCTCATGGCCGCAAAGGCTCCGTAAGATCTTTAAATTTGTCTTTAGGGAGGGGCAGGTGCAGCAGGAATTTTGACGATAAGATGTCGATGGAAACAAGATAATGATCCCGGGGGTCAAGATAAAAAAGCCGGCCTGTTTGTTCGTCGTAATGGATGGTTGTTCCTTTTTTAACCGAGGTGATGGTGTTGGCCGGCAAATTTTTTGTATTATTCGCGTCACAGATAAAGACCGTGTTATTGTCTCTCCAGAGAATCTGATAGCCATTGTTGACCCAAAAGGCCTGCCGGATATTTTCTCCTTCGATCGGCAGCCACGTGATAGCGGCCGTTTGCGATGTCCTGGATACTTTATTTTCCCGTTCGCTTAAATCAATGACTCCGATCTTATTTCTCGTCCAGACCAAAAGATCATTATCGCTGGCGTTAAAGACAAAACCTTTTACATCATGAGGAACAAGCTCATAAGGGGGATGGTTGAATAAGAGTAATCCATTTTCACTTAAAAAGATGACGAGGTCTTTTTTTAAGGCCTGCAGCTGAAAGGTTTCATCGCGGCTGAGGAAGGTCTGGATAGAGGTATTCTCGAAAAGATTCTGGGAGTCCGTGCCTTCAAGGTTTGCGCGTTTTAAACTCAGGTCTTGCGCCAGAAAATACAGTTGATTATCGAACGGCGTAAAACTTAAAATATTTTTCAAAACCCCCGGGTAAATGGCTTTAGCCCTGATGTCAATACGGTTGACGATGCCGTTGGTCAACGTAAAAAGGGACCGGTTATCGGAGGTGTCCCACCGGATCATGTCAGGCGGTTCAGGAAAAAGATCGGTCACGTCAACGATATTGTCGTGATTGGTTTTGAGATTGACCCAGAAATATTTGAGCTTCCCCAAAAGCGCGGCCTGGATGAAAACGAAAGGGCTTTCGGAGATGATTTCATATTTTAAGATCTTACTTTTTCCCAACGGATCGTCGATTTCAACGAGCGGTTGGATGACCTTGGGGTTCTCTTTAAACGGGGATTCGGATAATGGATTTCTGTCGACGTCCTTGTCGATTTTATCGAATCGTAGAATAAATAAATCTTTTAAATAGGGGCCCTGGTTTAATAAAAGGAAGGGTTCCTTGGGGATGGATAAAAAGTTCTCAAAAGGGTTTAAAAGGATTCTTCGGGAGCTCCATTCCTTGGGGATCAAGAGGATGTTCTCTGCGGCGGTGGCTTTTTCTCCCTCAACCCTGAGCAGGTTGGACCAGGTCAGATGGTCCGGCAAGGTGATCTTAATATCATAGTCTCCGGGGATGAGGTTTCTGATGACGGCAGGTGTCCTTTCCGGATAGAGTTTATTATTCATATATATGGTTGCGTCGGGGGGAAAAGTGGAAAGAGAAATAATACCTGTTTTTTGGATGGTTGTTGATCCGGGTTTAAAGATGATCCCCAGGGCGTACAGGATTAAAACCGGACAAACGACAATGTAGACCAGGGCAAAAAGGTAAAATAAAATTCTGCGTAATGCGATCATAAGGGGTGTTTTCCGTTCAAAGTGAATCAATCTTAGCCAAAACTGCTCTTGAGGTCAAGGTGTAATGAGAAAGTTGTATGGGCCATCCTTCTTCCCTTGTCCTACTGACATTTTATTTTGAAATAGTATCATTAAGCCGTTTTCAAAACCCCGCTAAAATCCTGATCCGCTACAAGGAATTTGTAGATGAAAAGATTTCTCGCCGCAACAGTCATTGGTATCTCACCGTTATTGTTTTTCATGCCTTCCGCTCACGCTTTTTCCATTTTCGATTATTCCGTTTTTTCTTATTCGGATGTTTTCCTTGGCGGGAATGTCCGAATAACCGATGGTGAAGTGGGCACTGATGCCGATATGACGATAGAGAATGATGTTGATATTTCCCGGAGCGTGAACGGTCAAGGAAATTTGAATTCCAGCATTAATTTACGTGTCGATGAAGATGTGACATTTAACGGCGATGTGACCATCGATCACAATGCCAGGGTTAAAGGGAATCTTGATAGCGGAGGAAACGTGACGTTAGATAAGACGGTCACCGTTGATAAAAATGTTACGGCCGCAGGAAATGTGGATATTGATCAAAACAGCCGCGTGAAGGGAAACATGGATAGTGGAGGCAATGTCCTTATCCGCAAAGATGCCAAAGTTGACGGCGCTATCACAGCAACGGGAACGATCACTCTTCAGTCCGGTGCTTCAGCGGGTTCTCAAAATCCCGGAGGGTCGCCTCAAAGTCCGCAAAGTTATGTTTCTCCCGGATTGCCTGCCATCACGTCCTTTTCGGCCGGCGTTGTGGATGTTATCAAGGGCAATAATCAGTCGACAATACTTGCCCCCACATCCTATAACGTTTTAGATTTGGGGAATGCCAATGATCTATTTTTATCGTCAGGGGTTTATTATTTTGGTTCCGTGAATATCGGCAGGGATTCCAAAATTCATATCGATTTAACAGGAGCGTCGAAGAATATTGAAATTTATGTTCTTAACAATGCGACGCTCGATCAAGATATTTTTATGCTGCTCAACAGCGGCACGGGAAGCAATGTCTATTGGGAAACTCATGGAAGTTTTGAGGCTAATGAAGATAGGATCTGGTATGGGACATATTACACGCCTTATTCAACCATGACCTTTGACAAAAATAGCCGTATCTGCGGCGCACTATATAGTGAAGGCAAATTAACACTCGCAGAAGATACGAGCCTGGATTTTTGTTCGCCTTACCAAAAACAGAACTTTGCTCCGGAGCCGGCGACGTTGTCGCTTTTAGGATTGGGATTTTTAGGGGCTCTAAATTTTCCTCACAACTTCCTACCCACAACTTCATCTTGCCCACCGTGTGTCCTTATGTTAAGATGCGGCAAATTTTACAGATGACAATGACAGAACCCTGGCTTTCTTCTTCATGAAAAAAGACATCCTCAAAGGCCTCAACCCCGAGCAAAAAAAAGCCGTCATTCACGATGAAGGGCCGCTTTTGATTATCGCGGGAGCCGGTACCGGCAAGACAACGGTTATTACCCGCCGCATCGCTCACCTGATTGTGAATAAAAAAATAAAACCCTCCGAAATCCTGGCGCTGACATTTACCGACAAAGCCGCGTCGCAGATGCAGGAAAAAGTGGATGTCGCCGTGCCTTACGGATTTACCGATACCTGGATTTATACCTTCCACGCTTTCGGTGACCGCGTGCTTCGTGAAAATGCGCTGGAGCTGGGCTTCAATTCGGATTTTCAAGTCCTCACGCGGCCGCAAACGGTTGTGTTCTTCCGCGAACACCTTTTTAAATTTTCTCTGGATTATTACCGCCCGCTGGGGACGCCGACAAAATTTATTGAAAGCATTCTCGGCGTTTTTTCACGCTCGCGCGATGAAGATATTTCGGTTGAAGAGTATCTCAAATACGCTCAAAGGCTAAAAATGGAATCGGCCCAAAATCCTGATGATGCGGCTTTGCAGGAAACAGCTTTGCGCCAGACGGAGATTGCCCGCTGTTACGAAGAATACCAGAAGTTATTACTGAAGGAAGGCAAAATCGATTTTGCCAATCTCTTTTATCTGACGCTTAAACTTTTTCGCCAGCGGCCCAGTGTTCTGAAATATTACCGGGATCAATTCAAATATATTTTGATTGACGAATTTCAGGATACAAATTATGCCCAGTTTGAGTTGGTCAAGCTTCTGGTGGGCAAGACAACAAACTTAACGGTTGTTGCCGATGACGACCAAAGCATTTATAAATGGCGGGGAGCGGCGGTCAGCAATATCCTGCAGTTTATGAAGGGTTATCCCGATAGCGCAAAAATCGCGCTGACCCGCAATTACCGCTCAACTCAGCCGATATTGGACAGCTCCTATCAACTCATTCAAAACAATAATCCCGACCGTTTCGAAGTCCAGGCAAAAATCAATAAACGTTTGATCGGAAAAACAAAAACCGGCAAAGCGGTTAAACATATGCATTTTGATACGCTATCGTCGGAAAGCGATTGGGCGGCCCAGGCCATTTCCAGGATGGTCAAGGCTAAGAAATATGATTACGGCGATTTTGCTATTCTTGTGCGTTCCAATTCCGATGCCGACCCGTTTTTACGGGCCTTAAATCTTCGCGAGATCCCCTGGCAGTTTAGCGGCAATCAGGGATTGTACGCGCGTGATGAGGTCAGGATTTGTATTGCCTTCTTACGCCTCATTGCGGATCCGAAGGATTCGTTGAGTTTATTTTATCTGGCGGGTTCACCCCTTTATCACATGCCGATCATGGAACTGACCCAGGTCATGAATGATGCCAGGCGCGGGCAGTGGGACCTTTTTTACGCGCTTAAGAAATCCGAACAGCGGGAGGGTTTCCATGACATCTCGCCGGAATTCTTAAACACGAAAAATCAACTCATCAAAACGATTGAAGAATATGTCGAGCTGTCCACGTTGAATTCCGCCGGAAAGCTCCTGTATTTATTTTTAACTCAAAGCGGTTATTTAAAATCATTGGTTGAAAATCCGACTCCTGAAAGTGAAGAGCGTATCAAAAATATCGCTAAATTTTTTGAACTTGTCAGAGAATTTGAGCGTGTCTCAAAAGAAGACCGCGTTATTTATTTTGTGAATTATCTGGATGCTTTAATCAGCGCCGGTGATGATCCGGCGGTCGCGCAGGCGGACCGGGACACCTCCGCCGTCAATATTTTAACGATTCATAAAGCCAAGGGATTGGAATTTCCGGTTGTGTTTTTAGTCAGCCTCGTGGAAGGGCGTTTTCCATGGCCGGTACGCCGCGATCCGATCGAGCTTCCCATCGAGCTTATCAAAGATATTTTACCGATGGGGGATTTTCATGTTCAGGAAGAGCGCCGGCTTTTTTATGTCGGGATGACGCGCGCCAAAAAGGAATTGTACCTGACATCGGCGTCCGATTATGGGACACAGCGCCAGCGCAAGGTCAGCCGTTTTGTTGTTGAAGCCGTGGGGCATGCTAAAGACGTCAGGATGAACAAAGCCAGCGCTCTCGAATCGATTGAACGCAGCGCGCCAAAAGTTGTGAGAAACAAAAAAACCAACGCCGTATGGACCGATGACAAAATCCTGTCGCTCAGTCATTTTCAAATTGATGACTATGTGACGTGTCCTTTGAAATACAAATTTATCCATATCCTGCGTGTCCCCATCATGGCGCATCACACGGTTCTTTTTGGAAGGGCCATTCATGAAAGCATTCAGCTTTATCATTTAAATAAAATGCGAAATATCAAGACAACCGAAGGGCAGTTGATCAGGGTCTTTGAGGATTCGTTTAAAAAAGAAGGATTCCTGTCGCGCGAACATCTCGACTTAAGATTGAGTGAAGGAATCCGGGCGCTGCAAAACTTTTATCGCGCGCAGGAAAATTCGGGGATTGCGCCGGCTTATGCGGAAAAGGATTTTTCCTTTACGGTCGGAAATAATCGCGTGGCCGGCCGTTGGGATCGCATTGATGTCAGAGATGGAAAAGCCGTCATTATTGATTTTAAATCATCGAAGGTCGCAAAAAAAGAGGATGCCGACAAGCGCGCCAAAGACAGCCGCCAGCTCTCGATTTACAGCCTTGCTTATGAGAAGATCTTTAAAGAAACGCCGAACTCCAAGGAACTTCATTTTTTGGAGACCGGGGTTGTGGGGCGGGCTGCGGTCACCGCGGAAAGCCACGAAAAAGTTCTCAAGGAGATCGATGAAGTCTCAGCCGGCATTCGCTCGGGGAATTTTGAAGCGAAACCCAATTGGAATGCTTGCTTTTATTGCGCGTTTAATCAAATTTGTCCCTCTGCGCAGTCGCATCATCAATAAGCGGCCCACATCTCCCCAAAAATTCCCTTTCCAATTGCCGCCTTATCGTGTAAATTATTAGCATTCAATTGGCAGGGACGTATTGTCTCGTCCCTAATTTTAAACCCGCGTTCATTTATCACCAATGACGAAATTATGACGATTTGTTTTAATCTTTCTCCCGCGCCTGTAAAAAGGCAATCCACCAGACCCAAATTTTGTCCGTTATGATAAGACAAAATTCGCCCGAAGGGACGACAGCTTACTTCGCCAAATGCGGAGGAATCAAGCTGTCGGGGTCAGTCCCAAATTTTGTTAGAAAATATACCAGGGAAAAATTTGGGAACAAATACGGATTGCCTTATTTTTTTGGATCTATGGACGAAAAATCACAAAAACGAATTTCCATCAATTCCTGGCCCAAGGATGACCGGCCAAGGGAAAAGCTTCTTAAAAACGGCGAGCACACGCTTTCAAATTCAGAATTGCTCGCGATTCTCTTAAGGACAGGCGTCAAGGGAAGCAGTGCCATTGATTTGGCCAGAAAGATTTTGGAAAAGTTTGGCACCTTTCGCAATATGAGCCACACCGACATTCGCGATTGGAAAGAGTTTAAAGGGCTGGGTGATGCCAAGTTAGCCCAGATCAAAGCGGCCCTTGAAATCGGCCGTCGCTTTCGCGAAGAAGAAGTTAAGGAAGACCGTCCCCAGATTAAAAGCGCCAAAGACGTTGTTGATATTCTCATGCCCCGCATGCGGGATTTAAAAAAGGAAGTCTTCAAGGTTGTTTTTCTAAACAGTCAAAACCGTATCATCGCCATCGAAGATCTGGAGGAAGGCACCGTCAACCACGCTGCACCCATCATCCGTGAAATCTTTCAGCGCGCTCTCCAGCACTTTGCAGTGTCGATAATCTGTGTGCATAATCATCCTTCAGGGGACACTAACCCGAGTCGAGAAGATCATTTGTTTACTCACCAATTATTTGAATCTGGAAAGAATTTAGGAATTAAGGTTTTAGATCATCTTATTGTGGCAAATAATGGTTATTATAACTTTACTGACAACGCCCTTTTAAAGTAAAAGATTATGCCCCCAGAAGAAGAAGCACGAAAGAAAATAGATATTCAGCTTACTGCCAGTGGTTGGTCCGTGCAGGATTATGTTCGTTATAATCCTTCCGCATTGCGAGGTATTGCCCTTCGAGAGGTTCCGCTCAAAGATGGCCGCTGTGATTATCTTTTGATTGTGGATCGGAAGCCTATGGGTGTTATCGAAGCAAAGAAGGAAGGAACAACACTTTCAACCGTGGCTGAACAATCGGCACATTACGGTGAAAATCTTCCGGACTTTCTTAATATTTCTGGTGCTCTGCCGTTTTATTACGAGTCAACGGGGGTCGAGACATTCTTTCGTGACGAGCGTGATCCCGAAACTCGATCACGTCGGGTTTTTACATTTCATCGTCCAGAAACTCTTTCCACGTGGCTTGAGGAGAAATCAACGCTGCGCGCCCGTCTTGCTGCTATGCCTGTCGCGTACCCGCTGGCAACTAAAGGCATGCGCGACTGCCAGGTTGAAGGTATTACTAAACTCGAACAATCGTTTGCCATTGACCAGCCCCGAGCGCTCATTCAGATGGCCACCGGTGCTGGTAAAACCTACACGGCTTGTGCTTTTACTTATCGACTTATTCGTCATTCAGGTGCCAAGCGCGTTCTCTTTTTGGTGGATCGCGCTAATCTGGGCCGTCAGGCCAAAGGAGAGTTTGATCAATTTGTCACGCCCGACACCGGACGCAAGTTTACCGAACTTTACAACGTTCAACACTTAAATTCAAATAAGCTCGATGAAGTATCAAGGGTTACAATCTGTACCATCCAGCGTCTTTATTCAATGTTACGTGGGGAGGAATTGCCTGAGGATGCCGATGAAATTTCCACCTACGAAATCAGCGTTGCTGATGGCCGTCCTAAAGAAGTGGCTTATAATCCTGCTATTCCTATCGAGACGTTTGATTTTATTGTCACCGATGAATGTCATCGCTCCATTTATGGGCTATGGCGCCAAGTGTTGTAATATTTTGATGCCTATTTGATTGGCTTGACCGCCACGCCATCGAAACAGACCATTGGTTTCTTTAATCAAAATCTGGTGATGGAATATAATCACGAGCGTGCTGTAGCCGATGGGGTTAATGTCGGCTACGATGTTTATCGTATTAAGACGCAAGTGACCGATCAGGGAGGTATGGTTGAAAAGGGATTTTATGTCGATAAGCGCAGCAAGGAAACACGTGCTAAGCGTTGGGCGCAGTTGGATGAAGACTTGGCTTACACAAATAAAGATTTAGATCGTTCTGTTGTTGTTCCATCGCAAATACGCACTGTCCTTCAGACTTTCAGGGATGTGCTTTTCACCGAACTTTTTCCAGGGCGAACAATGGTTCCCAAAACGCTTATCTTTTGCAAAGATGATTCTCATGCTGAAGATGTTGTTCATATTTGCCGTGAAGTTTTTGGTAAGGGGAATGATTTTGCTAAAAAGATTACCTATCAATCCATCAATCCCGAAACCGGCCGTTCGGCAAGCTCCGAACAGCTTATTCAGCAATTCCGAACCTCTCCGCAATTGCGCATTGCTGTAACTGTGGATATGATCGCAACCGGCACCGACATCAAGCCGCTCGAATGCCTTTTGTTCTTACGCGATGTGCGCAGCCGTGTTTATTTCGAACAGATGAAAGGGCGTGGTACTCGTGTTTTAACTTCTACTGATTTGCAGTCTGTAAGCGGGGAGGATGCTCGAGCCAAGACGCAATTTATTATCGTCGATGCAGTCGGTGTGTGCGAAAGCGATAAAACCGATTCACGGCCTCTTGAACGTCAGCGCACGGTAGCCTTTGATAAATTGCTCTTGGGCGTTACCTTGGGTAAACGCGATGAAGATACGCTCACAACCTTGGCTGGACGTATTGCCAAATTAGATCGGGAAATTACACGTGAAGATTCAAAAGTGCTTAAAGATTTAGCTGGTGGAAAAACTTTGGCTGAGCTTTCGGCTAATTTACTACGCGCCATTGATCCTGATGTGATTGCCGAGGAAGCCTCCGGTCAACCCAACGCCAAGCCAGAAGAGGTAGTAGTTGATAAACTAAAAATCGCTCGTCAGAAATTGGCGACTCTTGCTTGCGCACCATTTGATAATCCTTTGCTGCGAGATGCTCTTTCCAAAGCCAAACAAGATGCCGAGCAAACCATTGATGCCATCACTCTTGATACCGTTGTCAGCCAGGGCTTTGATGGTGCGGCTAAGGAAAAAGCCGCGAATCTTTTAAAATCATTTCGTCAGTATATTAAACAACACCGTGCGGAGATTACTGCCTTGCAAATTTTATATAGTCGTCCATATAAGCAGCGCTTGACCGAACCGATGCTCAAAGAATTAGAGAAAAAGCTCCGCGAGAATCACGCCGCGTGGACTGAGGATAATTTGTGGAATGCCTTTGCTGTTGCCAAGCCTGAGAAGGTCAAAGGCCGCTCTCAGCTTGGACGTTTCGCTGATCTGGTCTCGCTTGTGTGTTTTTCCTTGGAACAACAGTCAGTGCTTAAACCTTTTGCTGAATCTGTTAACGAGCGTTATCAAGAATGGTTGATGAATAAGGCAAAAGCAGGAACAACATTTGCGCCCGATCAACTAACGTGGCTTAATTTAATTTGTGAACATGTGGCAACATCTTTAAGTATTGAGCCGGATGATTTTGAATATGCGCCATTCAGTCAGCGTGGAGGATTAGGCCGTGCGCATCAAATTTTCGGTGAGCAATTGCCTAAGCTTCTCGATGAGCTTAATGAGGTGCTTGCGGCATGAGTACAGATTTACAGTATGCGGTTAGAGAAGTTAATAAATTACCCGTTAATTGGAAATGGGTAAAATTTGGGGATATTTGTAAAGTGCAAGGCGGTTTTGCGTTCAAAAGTGGGGAATATCAAAAAGAGGGAATCCCTTTAGTTCGAATTTCGAATCTGGTGAATGGTATAGTAAGTTTTGATGAAAATATTGTCTATTTGTTGAAAACGAAATTATCGTCACATAAAGAATTTATATTGCAGAGGGGTGACACACTTATCGCGATGTCTGGAGCCACGACGGGCAAGATGGCTACGTTCGATTTGGATGTTCCAGCTTTATTGAATCAGCGTGTTGGGCGTTTTCGGATCTTGTCAGAAGATTTATGCAATCCTCGTTTTATTTCGTTCTTAGTTGCTCAAATAACAAAAAAAGTATTAAAAGAAGCATATGGAGCAGCCCAACCTAACATTAGTCCAACACAAATCGAGCAAATGGATGTGCCACTTCCGCCATTGTCCGAGCAGCGACGGATTGTAGCGGAAATTGAGAAACAATTCACGCGGCTGGAGGCGGGAGTGTCCGCGCTCAAGCGCGTGCAAGCCAACCTCAAACGCTACCACGCCGCCGTTCTCAAAGCTGCTTGTGAAGGAAGTCTAATTCCGTCCAAACTGGACTCCTGGAAGACGACGCCGTTAAGTGAGTTGGTGGATATTCTTGACTCACAACGGGTTCCTGTAAACAGCAAGGAGAGGGCAAAACGGCCAGGGTTGGTCCCATATTACGGAGCCACGGGGCAGGTTGATTTCATTGATACTCATATTTTTGATGAAGAGCTTGTTTTGCTTGGAGAAGATGGCGCGCCATTTTTAGATCCTTTAAAACAAAAAGCATATTTAATTCGAGGCAAATCTTGGGTAAATAATCATGCCCATGTACTCCGCGCTAAGCCAGGCTTGTTAAACTCCATGCTTCTTTATCAGTTAAATTCAATCGATTATAAACGATATGTTAGCGGGACCACTCGAATGAAGCTACCACAAGGACCTATGAAACAGATTCCCTTAAAGATTCCTTCACTTGATGATCAAAAAAAGATTGTAGCTGAAGTGGAGCGGCGTTTGAGTGTTATTGAAGAGATGAAAGCAGTAGTTAAACTCAACCTCGACCGTGCCGCGCGATTTCGTCAGGCTATTTTGAAACGCGCTTTTGAAGGAAACTTAGCTTGATAAAGTTTAATTATGCTTAATATTTCAATTAGTGCAAATATATATTAGCACTAATTATTATAAAGTGTAAATAATTGTTGACATAATGTAATTACCCTGTTATCCTTTAATCATGAAAAAATATTCAATTCTCCCAACCGAGGGTGAGATATTTCATGCCCTACAAGACATTAATCCTATTTGGGCTAACAAGGATTGGCCGGATCTTCCTGCCATTCGCCGATATCCATTTTATAGCGCGATTAGCTATTTAGAGGAACTTGGCTCGCAGAGAGCCATATTTCTCAGAGGATTTAGAGGCGTTGGAAAATCAACGTTGTTGCGACAGATAGGAGCTTGGCTTAGAAAAGAACAAGAAATTAAAGCCCAAAATATTGTTTATGTCGATTTTGAAAAACGGCCTTTGCGACAGATTCCATGGAACATTTGGTTTAATGCTTGGGAAAAGGAACTCAAACCGTCTGACGGTTTAGTTTATTTTCTTCTGGATGAAATTCAATACGCCGATGGCTGGGTCCAAGAAATACGATCGTTGCTCGTTAATCCTCGATATCGAATCGTTGCCACCGGAAGCGCGGCGGCGGAGATCCAGACCGCACTGGATCAAGAAGTCCGTCGTTGGATTTCACTTCATGTTCCAGCTCTGCTTTTTCATGAGTACCTGCTTATTTTTTATTCTAACGAAAACGCGCATCTTGAAAATGAGATTTTGAAAGGGCGATCGTTTTTTGAAAAAGAAACTTTCGACATAGACGCGCTAAGCCGTACTTTTGATGATTTAAACAAGCTGTTTAAGAGTTACCTCCTGCATGGAGGTTTTCCTGAAATAGCAAAAGCAAACTTGAGCCTGTCGCAGGTTCAACGCCTGCTCATCGATATCGTCGACAAAGCGCTTTATCAGGATATGAGAACTCAATTCTCCCGGCAAGACATTGAAAATCTTGAACGACTTCTTGAGTATGTTTGTCGAAATCCCGGTGTTTTACTGGATAAATCAAAAGTGTCCGAGACGCTTGAAGTCAGCCGGCCTACAACCGCCCGTTATGTAAAAGCGCTGGAAGATGGAGACTTCATTCGGGTTTTGAGTAATCAAAATAAAGGCGGGAAAAAGGCATTAAAAGCAAAACCCAAGTTGTATCCCGCTGACGCGTCTTTGCGAAACGCTCTGTTGGGGAGGACAGAAGATGTGTTAAATCAAGCTGACGAGATGGGATACATTGTAGAGGGAATGGTCGCTTCACACTTGAGCGCTTATGCGCAGGCAGAAGGCGGGCAAGTCGGTTACTGGCGTAAGAAAGATAATGAAGAAGTTGATTTTATATATCAAAGAACGGATGGTAAATATTGGGTTATCGAATCAAAATATGGACAGCTCAATCAAAAATGGTTGCGAGTTGTAAGGCAATGGTCAAAATCCGAAAGAGCGCGCGTGTCGTCTTGTTTTTTGGTGAATCGGGATAAGACTGAGATCGGTGACCAAACCCCATCGACGGATTGGCCTTTACAGTGTCGGTTAAATGTTATACCGGCACCGGTTTTTCTTTATCTTCTGAGTCGAGAAATATGGATGAAAGCGAGCGCTAGAGAAAACAACAGGGGAGGCGCGAAAGCAAAAACAGGGGCACTTACCGGTAAAGCAGAAATTGAGGGCAGTATAAATACAACAGCAAGCAGTCCGGACACAAAAACGATCAAAAAATCTACATTAGGAGAATAATTTTATGCAAGTTGACAGCGCGATATTAGCGGACTTTGTTCAAGAGAATCATGGAAAATTATATATTACTGGTGGCGGCATAGATACCCTTTTTGCGCACGCGGTTCCAGTCAGGCACCCATCTCTGGGAATCGCATTTCGGTTGACTCTGAGTCCTGCGGAATTGGGACGTTCCCACCAATTAGAGATTTTGCTTGTGAATGCGGATGGCGGCCGGATCGCAACGGTAACTGCAAAAATTCAGGCTGATCGTCCACCACAAGGAACAGGATGGCCGGTCAGCGTTCCCTTAGCCATCAATTTTGCCCAAATTGAATTCCCTGCTTTTGGCGATTACCAATTCGAATTAATGGTCAATAATTCGTCTATCAACAGTATCCGCTTTCGAGTAGTTCAGGCTCCAACGGCTCAAAAACCTGTTTAATTTTCTAAAGGAATTAAATTGTTATTAAGGAATATATGACATCTAGTGCGTTGATTCAAAAACTCTGGAATTACTGTAACATCCTCCGCGACGACGGATTATCTTACGGCGATTACGTCGAGCAATTGACGTTTCTACTATTTCTCAAAATGGCTGATGAGCAGAGCCGGCCGCCGATCAAAAAGCCAACGCCCATCCTAAAAGGTTTTGGCTGGGATGTGCTCATTAAGCTCGATGGTGATGATTTGGAAACGCATTACCGTCACACTCTTGAAGAATTAGGCAAGCGATCCGGAATGCTTGGTTTGATTTTTCGTAAAGCACAGAATAAGATTCAGGATCCGGCCAAGTTGCGGCGATTGATTGTTGATTTAATCGACAAAGAACAGTGGTCGAGTCTTGATGCTGACGTGAAGGGGGATGCTTATGAAGGCCTGTTGCAAAAGAACGCCGAAGACGTCAAAGGCGGCGCGGGGCAATACTTTACTCCGCGCGCGTTGATCGCGGCCATGGTGGAGGTGATGGCACCAAAGCCGGGGCAGACGATCTGTGATCCGGCTTGCGGCACCGGCGGGTTTTTGCTCGCGGCCTATACCTACCTTGTTAATCAACAGAGTTCTCCTCTTGACCGCTCACAGAAGAAGGCGCTTAAGAACGGTACTTTTTTGGGTATTGAATTGGTGGACAGTGTCACACGTCTATGCGCGATGAATATGTTGCTGCATGGAATTGGTGGTGATTTCGACGATGATTTGCCCGTCATGACTAAAGACGCTCTCGCTGGAAAGCACGGTGAATACGATATGGTGCTCGCCAATCCGCCATTCGGCAAAAAGAGTAGTGTGACCATCGTTAACAAAGCCGGTGAGCAATCCAAAGAATCGCTCGTCATTAACCGCGATGATTTCTGGGCCAGCACAAGCAACAAACAGCTCAATTTCCTCCAGCATATTTTCACCATCCTTAAACAGCATGGCCGCGCGGCAGTGGTTTTACCGGATAATGTTCTCTTTGAAGGCGGCGCGGGTGAAACTATCCGTCGAGAACTTCTCAAACAAGCCGATGTTCACACTCTATTGCGTTTGCCCACAGGTATATTTTATGCCCAAGGCGTAAAGGCAAACGTTCTTTTCTTCGATCGCAAACCTGCCCAGGAAAAACCATGGACAGAAAAGTTATGGATCTACGACCTGCGCACCAACAAACATTTTACGCTCAAGGAAAGCACATTACAGCGCTCCGATCTCGATGACTTTGTTAAATTTTATAATCCTAAGAATCGGCATAATCGTAAAGAGAATGAGCGGTTCAAAGCTTTCACCTACGAAGAACTTACTAAGCGTGATAAGGCCAACCTCGATATTTTCTGGTTAAAGGATGAAGCTCTCGAAGATAGTGCGAATCTTTCTGCTCCCGAAATAATCGCCGCCGACATCGCCGCCGACCTGGAAGTTGCCCTGGAACAGTTTGCTGAAATTGCGGATGATCTTAAGAAGGAATAATCAGCCAAATGAAAATTCCGGGGACGCGTGTTCCTGATTTCGTTAGACGATATGAAAGAATCCGAAACAATCGAATTCAAAAAATCCACCGCCGAGGTTAAAGCGAAATCCCGGGGACGCGTACGTGTTTCATTAGACAAAAGGACAGGCAGGCAAGGGGCTGTGGGGTTGAATTAATTTGGAGGATAAAAAGGAAATGAAATTTAATCTTATTTTTGATAAAGCGTATAAGGACTGGCTTGCTTAGAACTCGTGAGGCAGTGGTATTTGTTCTATAGCCGGTCAAAGGTTTCTAGCCAACAGGCTGTTGGCCCAATTGCGAAACAACTTGTTTCGCAAATCAAACAAATTCCTTGGGGGCAAAATATAATCAATAAAAAACAGGGGCGTACCCGCCCTGTCGAATTGAAAACTATTGACAGATATAAGTTTTCAGAGATAGAATACACCCGTTGATTGGAAGATTTTGTTACTTCTTGTTGTTTTTGAAGTGCTTGGGAAAGGAGCGATACGATGGTTAAGTCGGGATCAAGAGAGCTTTTAAAAGACAAAAGGGTTTCTGAAGAGATTCATCGTCACTTATGGATCGAGAGTGAAAAAGCCGGTTACGACATTGGGTTTGAAAAGGCCGCTGAAGATTGGCTCAAGCGTTTTTCCGGAGAGTGGGTCAAGTATCACGAAGGTAAAGAAACAAAGGCCGCGCCCGATGATAAATCATTTTTTAAGTTTAAAACTCATCGAAAAGCATAACGCCTTTCATCTTTCTTAATAAAAAAATCCCAAAAAATTTTTTAAACTTAAAGTTGTGACTCTATGTTCTCATTGACTCACCTTGATAGCCTTCCCGCGGATGTTCAAAAGAAATACGCCCCGTATTTAGAAAACCTTTTTAAGGTCTACGGCGATCAAATCCTTTGCGTGTGTCTTTACGGCTCCGCAGCCGGCAAAGATTATTTGCCAGGGATCTCGGATATTAATTCTGTCATTGTTCTTCGCGAGCATCATTTTGCGTTCATGCAAAAAAGTTTAAAAATTATCAGGGATGGCCTTTCAAAAAAGATCACAGCCCCGCTTTTCATAACGCGTCATTTCCTCGAGTCGTCCCTGGACGTGTTTCCCATCGAATTCTTAGAGATCAAGGAACATCATGCCTGTCTTTTTGGCGAGGACCTCTTCGTGCGGCTGGCCATTCCCTCTGAAAATTTGCGGGCTTTATGCAAACAGCAGCTGAAAGGAAAAATTTTACGTATTCAACAGTCTTACCTGGAGAATGGGTTGGACAAAAAGCGCGTAAGGGCGATTCTCACGGGATCGCTCAACTCCCTCGTACCGGTTTTTAAGAATATTTTGCGCCTTCGAGGAAAACCCATTATTCATGAGAAAGAAAAAATGATCACGATGCTCTGTCAGGAGTATGCGCTCGGAAACATCATTTTTTTGTCAATCCTTAAAGATAAAACCAGGGAAAAAATATTGTCTCATCAGGAAGTGGATTTACTTTTGCAGCAATTTCTTTTGGAATTAGAAACCTTATCCTCCCGCATTGACCAGCCGTGAAAACAAAATATTCCTTTTTAACCCGGATTTTGCGCTCATACAGAAATCATGCACAAATTCGTGCGCGCAAAATTCCGGGATTACCCCGCCTAAAACGCAAAATCTCTTCGAGATTTTGCCCGGCGGCCCTACAGGCGAATTTTGCTTTGCAAAATTCGGGGTTAAATTTATTTCTAACAATAACTGCGTTGTGTTTGTTTGCCGGCCCTGTTTTTCCCCAGGATGCGGACATTCCTTATCGGCCGCAGGGCTATGTCAGCGATTTTATTGGAATTATTTCCCCCCGGGATAGCGAAGCCATCGCAAACCTCGCGAAACTTCTCGAAGATAAAACGGCCTCACAGCTTGCCGTTGTCACCATTCCATCGACTTCTCCCGATACTATTGAGCAGTATGCCGTCAAACTTTTTAAACAATGGGGGATAGGGCAAAAAGGAAAAGATAACGGCGTACTTTTGCTGGTTGCCGCCAAAGACCGTAAAACAAGAATTGAAACAGGCTATGGCCTGGAAGGCGCGCTGCCGGATGCCCTCTGCAATAAAATCATCCAGTCCATTATCATTCCGAACTTTAAAAAAGGTCAATACTCCGAAGGCATCAAAGAAGGCGCGAAAGCTATTGTCAGTTTTGTCGCCAAAGAATACAATATCCAAATTGATGGCGCAAACGTAACTTCAGAAAGTTTATCACAAAATGAGAAAAATGATTCTTCACCTGGCAATCTCGTCATTCTTCTCATATTCTTCCTGTTGATCATCAGCCGGTCTCTTTTCTGGTACAGAGGAGGTTCTCGCCCTCGGTATGGGGGTGGATACTGGTCGGGAAGCGGCGGAGGTTTTGGAGGAGGATTCGGAGGAGGATTTGGTGGCGGCGGAGGATTCGGTGGTTTTGGGGGAGGCTCAAGCGGTGGAGGCGGGGCATCCGGCGGTTGGTAAATGACGGCAAGTGACACTCCCTGACAGTCGCGTAACTTATGTGTTTGTTAAAGGAGGAAAAAATGAAAAATGTTTTAATATTTATTGGAATTCTTATTGTCGCGGCTTTTATCGGTTTTAGCTGGTATGTCGGCGGCGTCAATCACGTCGTTGCTTTGGATGAAAGCGTGAAATCCGGCTGGGCGCAGGTTGAAAACCAATTGCAGCGGCGAAACGATTTGATCCCCAATCTTGTTGCGACTGTTAAAGGCTTTGCTAAGCAGGAAATGGGGATTTTTACCGAAGTCACCCGTTTAAGAAGCCAGTGGGGGCAGGCGAAAACCATCGATGAAAAAATTGATAATGCCGGTGCGATGAGCGGCGCTTTGTCGCGCCTGCTTCTTGTCGCTGAGAATTATCCGGCACTGAAATCCGACCAGAATTTCCTGACCCTGCAAAGCCAGTTGGAGGGAACGGAAAATCGCATTGCGGTCGAGCGTATGCGTTACAACGAGGGCGTGCAGGCATTCAATACCTATATCCGGACATTTTTCGGGTCCTTTTTTGCCGGCCAGAAGGGCTTAACACAGCCAGCTGTTTATTTTAAAGCGGACGAGAAATCCAAAGAAGTTCCGCAGGTGAGTTTTTGAAGAAGGAAAAATCATGTCCCTTGAATTAAAGAAACTCAAAAACTTTCACGGACGCAGGGGCCCGCTTTTATTGATCGTGATGGATGGCGTCGGTATTGGGAAACGCGATGATTCCGATGGTGTTTTTATGGCGAAAACACCCTGCCTTGATGAACTTTTTAAATCAAAATTTTTTACGACACTCAAAGCCCATGGAACAGCCGTCGGAATGCCCTCCGATGAGGATATGGGCAACAGCGAGGTCGGCCACAATGCGCTGGGTGCCGGGCGAGTGTTTGCGCAGGGCGCCAAACTTGTCAGCGAGGCGATCGCGCAGGGAACGATTTTTAAAACGCCCTTATGGAATCAGTTGATCGCGCAGGCCCAAAAGCCCCGGGCGACATATCACTTCATAGGTTTGTTATCCGATGGCAATGTTCATTCGCATATCGACCATCTTTTTGCCTTGGTCAAGCAATGCGCCGCGGAAGGTGTCAGGCGCATCCGCCTGCATGTTCTTTTGGATGGGCGGGATGTCTATGAAAAATCCGCATTAACGTATCTTGAGAAAACAGAAAATCTTTTATCAGAGCTTAATAAAAAATATTCCGCCGATTTTCGCATCGCCTCCGGCGGCGGGCGCATGGTGGTGACGATGGATCGTTATGGCGCGGACTGGGATATCGTTAAAAAGGGATGGGATGCGCATGTGCTGGGAAAGGCGAGAGCATTTTCATCAGCGAAAGAGGCCGGGGAGACTTATTACAAAGAAGATCCAAAAATAACCGATCAGTATTTGAATTCTTTTGTGATTGCCGCCAACGGAAAGCCGGTCGGGACAATCGAGGATAACGATAGTGTTGTTGTCTTTAATTTCCGCGGTGACCGTGCCATTGAGATCACGCGCGCTTTTGAAGAGAAGGATTTTAAAGAGTTTAACCGCGAACGATACCCCGATGTCCTTTTTGCCGGAATGATGCAATACGATGGAGATTTACTGATTCCAAAACATTTTTTAGTTTCCCCGCCTCAAATCGACAAAACCATCAGCGAATATCTTTGTGCCAACGCCATCACGACGTTTGCGATCTCGGAAACTCAAAAATACGGCCATGTGACCTATTTCTGGAACGGGAATAAAAGCGGGTATATCAATAAAAAGTTCGAGGATTATTTTGAGATCCCTTCCGATAAAATCCGGTTCGATAAAGCGCCCAAAATGAAGGCTTTTGAGATCACGGAAAAAACGATTGAACTTTTACGTTCCGGCAAATACAAATTCGGCCGTTTGAATTTCCCCAACGGCGATATGGTCGGACACACGGGTATTGAGAAAGCGATCATCGAATCGGTGGAAGCGGTTGATGCTTGTATCGCCAAATTGATCAAGGCCATTAAAGAATTGGGCGGAGTCGTCATTATTTTGGCGGATCATGGCAATGCCGACGAAATGTTTATCAGAAAAGACGGAAAAAAGATTGTGAAGACATCGCATTCCCTTAATGCCGTCCCCTTTATTATTGTCGACGGCGATTATCACGATGAATACACGATGGCGAGCCTCAAAACGCGAGGGCTCACCAATGTTGCGGCAACGATTTTAAATCTTTTGGGTTTCAAACAGGCACCGGGTTTTGACCCATCTCTGATCACATTTCAATCCTGATGAATAAAGACGAGCGGTTTGAACGAATGGTCAAGTTGCGCACGCAAATTGCGGGTTGTCAGCGTTGCCGTTTGCATGCCACGCGGACAAACACGGTTCCCGGTGAGGGTTCCCTGGAAGCGAAGATCATGTTTATCGGTGAGGCGCCGGGACGAAACGAAGATATGCAGGGCAAACCCTTTGTCGGCCGGGCGGGGGATGTCTTCGATAAACTTCTTGCCTCCATTGAACTGACACGAAACGATATTTATTTGTGCAATATCCTCAAGTGCCGTCCGCCGGAAAATCGGGAACCATTAAGTGATGAAGTCCACTCCTGTGTCGGCAGTCTCGATATTCAAATCACGATTATCAATCCTCAGGTTATCGCCACTCTCGGAAGATACGCGACCACTTATATTCTTCAAAAATTTTCTTTGCCACTGCGCAATATCAGTACATTGCACGGCCAGGCTATCGATGTCGAGACGCCGCTTGGCAAAAAGAAAATCGTTCCGCTTTTTCATCCGGCCGTTGCCACGTATGACCCGGGCAAATTGGACGTTTTGATTCAAGACATTCAGATCTTGAAGACAATTTCTGTCGACTCTCAAAGCCCGTCGACTCAAAAGATAGAACGAAAAAATCTCTCCCCTCCTGCGGATTCCCGTATCCCCGAAGCCTTATTCGGCATGCCGGAGGCATTATGAAAAGATTTAATCATCTTCCGCTGGTCGGTATTCTTATTGTCACGGCGTATGGAATATTGATCGCCGGCGATGGCCTGGTGAGCCTCACGCATCCCGACGAGGTTTTCTATGTGCAGACCGCCAAAGAGATGGTCGCCCATCACAGTTATCTTGTCCCGTATCTCTTTGACCAACCCCAGTTTGAAAAACCCGTTCTGATATATTGGCTTTTGATTTTCGCTATTAAAATTTTTGGGCTAACGGACTTCGGGGCCCGTTTTTTTATGGGATTTTTCGGAATCATCGGTGTTGTCACAACCTATTGGCTTGCCTTTATGATGTTTAAAAGTAAACGAACGGCATTCTTATCGGCCCTGGTTTTAACCAGCAGTCTCATCTATTTCATTTTATCGAGGTCGGTTTTAACCGACATGGTTTTTTCAATCTGGGTTGTTTTGTCCCTTGTTTCATTTTATTGGGGTTATCGCGAACCGGCGCGCAAAAGCCGGGGGATTGTCCTGTCTTTTGTTTTTGCGGCGCTCGCGGTTTTAACAAAAGGGATCCTGGGGATCATTTTCCCCGCACTGATCATCGGGTTTTTTTTGGCCTATCGACGCGACCTGAGATTTCTTTTGTCGAAAGCAATGGTTTTGGGTTCTCTGGTCTTTATCGCTCTATCGTTTCCCTGGCATATCTGGGTTATCAAACAATACGGGGTTTCTTTTATTCAAGAATACTGGAATAACGTGCATGTGCGCAGAATTGTTGAGGCTGAACATCAGAAAAGCAATACCTGGTATTTTTACCTGTTGACGCTGGCAGCGGGTATTTTTCCATGGAGCTTGCTTCTTGTTCCGAGCACTGTGACGTGTTATCGGCATATCAGGAATTCTTTAGCGGGACGCCACGAAATGGTTTTTCTTTTGTTTTGGATCGTGATCGTTGTCGGGCTCATGCAGATTGCGCAATCAAAGCTTGCCAGTTATATTCTTCCGGTGTTTCCGGCTGTGGCGATCTTTATCGGCTTTACACTCAGTGCGATGTTTGATACGGATCGAAAAAAAGATTTTCGCTGGCTTGTGATTTCAACCTGTCTTCTGGCCGTATTTTTTTTAGGCGCGATCGGATTCGGCCAGTATTATTTAAAGGCCCATGCCCAGTACGGCATGTATGCAACGGTTGCAAAATCTTTATCCATCGCTCTCGGAGTTTATATCCTTGTTTTACTGACAGCTGTCATCCTGCGCTTTAATTACATGATGATCGCCGGCCACGGGGCTGTTGTCATTTTGCTCTTAGGGGTGGTTTTTTTCGGCCGGCATCAGGCCGAGCCGTGGGTTTCCTGCAAGCTGATCAGTCATGTTTTGAAAAATGTCAGCCCCGCGCCGTCCACGATTTTATGTTCGAAATTTTATGCCCGGGGGGTACGTTATTATACGGATTATCCGGTGGCGGTCATTGATAATAACGGCAGGGGTTTTTTCAGCCCGCATCCGGTCCCGCTTCTCAATAGCGATAAAAAAATTTTGAAGTTTTTAAACCAGCAGCAGCAATTATACTGCATCGTTAAAAAGTCAGACATGGACGATATCCGCAGGCTTGCCGGGGATCATTTTCAGGTGACGACCATTGAGGTCATGGGAGGCAAATATTTTTTGCGGGTAGAAAAAAATTAACAAAGGTTTATCCCGGATTTTGCCCCGCCTGTGGCGGGGCAAAATTCCGGGATTACCCCGCCTGAAACGCAAAATCTCTTCGAGATTTTGCCCGGCGGCCCTACGGGCGAATTTTGCTTTGCAAAATTCGGGCTCATATCTTTTCGTCCTTAAAATTCTCTGGAAATAAAACGCCTTGTGGTATAATGGGCGCCATGAATTTAAAATTCATCCGCGCTTATCGCAAGGTCGATATCGATGAAGTCAAAGAGCATTTGATGATCTGCGGCGACCTTTCCGCCAGCTGTTCGAAATGCAAATGCATGACGGTTAAGCTCGATATGACCAATTGCCCGGAGTGCCGGACAGATTTCCGCTATATGACGTTTCGAAATATTCGCGATAATATGCATAAAATGTTAAGGATAAGCGATTCACACAAGGAACTGATGGTGGTCGATTTTGATGATTACAAGCGATTGACCGGAGAGGCGAAGGCAAAGGATTTCTTTAAGTAGGGGCGCACGGCCGTGCACCCCTACAGGGAAATTATAGCCGCATAAATCATTGGGAAAGATTAAACATGATCAACAAACAGCGCCTTATTCGCTTAACTCAGAACCTTATCCGCATTGATTCCCAAAATCCCCCCGGAAATGAAGTTAAGATCGCGAATTTTATCAAAAAAGATTTGATTTCGATCGGGCTCGATATTAAAATCCATACCTTCAAACCCAATCGCCCCAATGTCATCGCGACTTTGCGTGGCAGCGCTCCCGACGCCAAAAAAGAATCCATTTTGATTTCGCCGCATATGGATACGGTTCCCACCGGAAAAGGCTGGAGCGTTGATCCCTTTGGCGGCCTCATCAAAAATGGGCGCATTTACGGGCGGGGAGCAACGGATGATAAAGGGAATTTGGCCTGCTGTATGGAAGTGCTGCGCAGTTTGGCGGAAGATGGTTTTGCGCCTAAAAAAAATATCGTTCTTGCGGCAACCGCCGATGAAGAAACCGGAAGCCATCAAGGCATTGTTCCGCTTTTAAAGAAAAAGATCTTAAAGAACAAAATGGCGCTCATTATGGATTCCGATGACTTTCGAGCGATCGTGGCCCAAAAGGGGCTCATCCACAGCCGCATTCAGATCTCTGGGAAAAAAGCCCATGGCGCTTACAACTGGCGCGGGGTCAACGCGATTGAAATTGCCAGCCGCGTTATCGGACATCTTAAGAATCATCATTTTGCTTTTGAGAAACATCGCTTTCTTCATGCACCGACGGTCAATATTGGGACCATCACAGGCGGTGATAAGGTCAATATCGTTGCGGATTTTTGTGAATTTTCCGCCGACATCCGCTTTTTGCCGGGAATGGATCCCAAAGATATTTTAAGCCAGGTTCGAAAACTTATTGAAAAAGAAACGACGAAGTACACCATGAAAATTGACGATCTTCAATATCCTTATGAGATCAATGACGGCCATCTTTTGGTCAAACTCTTTTTAAAGTCATGCCGGAAGTTAAAACTGAAAACCGGACTTATGGGAAGCGAAGGGGCAACCGTCATTTCATTTTTTAAGAAAGCGGGAATCCCGGCGATCGCAACCGGTTTTGGCACATCGGAAACAGCGCACATCACCGATGAGCATGTTAAAATCGATGACCTCTACAACGGCTCGCGGGTTCTGGAAGATTTCTTAAAGGAGTATGACCGCGCATGATGACGGTTCCTTTGATTCCGGATCAGTGGGCCAATGCGATTTACCCGAAGTATGATCTGGCTTATTTTTTGATCTATCGCATGAAAATGAGTTTTGCCAAAGTCCTTTTCTTTGACACTTCGGCGGCCTTCAAGCCGCGCCCTTCAGGGCGCGGTAAGGTTAGGCCGCTGAGTGTTAACCCTGAGCAGGCCCCGGGCTTTAGACCGGGGACAGTCGAATGGGTTGACCAAAGTTTTATAGAAAGGTTTCCATCGAGGTTTATCAAAGCGTGAGAAAAAATAAAGCCATAACAGCCGCCGGTATTCTTATACTTTTATTCGCGCAGCAGGGATGTTCCAGTCAAGAATCAAATCAGGCGCCGCAACCGGAAGAATCGGTTTCCCTGCCGGGTTCAAAAGCCGAAAAGGCCGGGCAAGTTTTACAAAATGATTACTCCGCTTACGTCGGTGAAACCATCGAATATTCTGTCAAAAAGATCGGAATCAAGGCCGGAGAAGCTGTCTTAAAATTTGAAGGACCGACGGATTATCAGGGAAAGCCGTATTATGTGATCTCTTTTAAGGTGAACGCTCCCACCATTGCCGATGAAGAAAAAATTTATGCCGATACGCAAACATTTTACCCGGCTTTTGTGGAGCGCGATGTTCGTTATTTAGGCAATCACGAAAAGATCAGTGAAGCGTATGACCAGGCCAAAGGCGAAGTAAAAATCACAAAGGTTGCCGACGGAAAAACCGAAGAGCAGGTCATCAAAAAAGAAGGCGCCATCGATAATATTTATTGTTTTATCTACCGCCAGCGCAAAAATGGGAAATTTAAAGTCGGAGAATCATTTTCAACAAAACTCCCAACGCTGGACCTTGTGATCAACTCTGTTAAGCTAACAACGGTCAGCGCGGGCGGAAAAGAATATGATGCTTTTTACATGCAAAGCGTGCCGGCTAAATATAAACTATGGTTTGATACCGGCGAGCTTAGGATCCCGCTGCAGATCAACGGAGCTGCCGGTATGGGTGACGTGGCGATGATCATGTCAAAATATTCATCCAAAGGTAAATAATATGGCTTTACCAGACAAACACGGGCATTTCGGCCCCTACGGCGGGAAATTCGTTCCTGAAACGCTTATGTCGGCGCTTGAAGAATTGGAAAGGGTTTATGTTGCCCTGAAGTCCGATAAGAAATTTCAGAAAGAATTTCAGGCTCTGCTTTGTGATTACGCGGGCCGGCCGACCAATCTTTATTTTGCCAAACGTCTCAGTGATCATCTTAAGAATTTAAAAATTTATTTTAAACGCGAAGATCTTCTTCATACTGGCGCTCATAAAATCAATAATACGCTCGGACAAATTCTCGTTGCCCGGCGGATGGGGAAAAAGCGAATGATCGCTGAGACGGGCGCCGGACAACACGGCGTTGCCGCGGCAACGGTGGCCGCGCTTTTTGGAATGCCCTGCCATGTTTACATGGGCAAAGAAGATATTGGCCGTCAGGCTTTAAATGTTTTTCGAATGAAATTATTGGGGACGAATGTGATCCCGGTAACGACAGGCTCTCAAACTTTAAAAGATGCTATGAACGAAGCGATTCGCGATTGGGTGACCAATGTGCGCGATACGTTTTATATGATCGGTTCGGTGGCCGGGCCGCATCCGTATCCTTTGATGGTGCGCGATTTTCAGTCGGTGATTGGCCGCGAAGCGAAAAAACAATTTGTATTAAAGGAAGGAAAGCTTCCCGATTATCTTTTGGCGTGTGTTGGCGGCGGCAGCAATGCGATGGGCCTTTTTCACGCCTTCTTTAACGACAAATCGGTCAAGATGATCGGCGTGGAGGCCGCGGGGCATGGTTTAAATACGCAAAAGCATTCGGCGACTTTGGAAAAAGGACCAACGGGTATTTTGCACGGCAGCAAAAGCCGGCTTTTACAAACGCGAGAAGGGCAGGTGAAGATCGCCCATTCCATTGCTGCGGGCCTGGATTATCCGGGTGTCGGCCCGGAACATTCGTATTATCAGGATATCGGGCGCGCCCGGTATGTTTCCGTGACGGATGGGGAAGCGATCAAGGGATTAAAAATGCTTTCGCAGCTTGAAGGTATTATTCCTGCTTTAGAAACTTCGCATGCGATCGCGTATTTAGAAAAATTGGCACGCCAGGCAAAGAAGAATTCAACCGTGATTGTTTGCCTGTCCGGCCGCGGTGATAAAGATGTGGGGTCGATTGAGAAGATTATTTAAGTTGCAACGACACAAGGCACACGTTGCAGGTTGAAGATATATTTTGCTGTCATTGCAAGATACAGCTTGCTGTCATTGCGAGGAGGAGCGTATTTTGCGACGACGTGGCAATCCTTTTAAAAGATTGCTTCGCTCCCTTCGGTCGCTCGCAATGACACAATAAGGGAATTTACCATGAACCGAATCGATCAAAAATTCAAAAACCTGCGCAAAGCCAAGAAGAAGGCCTTCATCGCTTTTATCACGGCCGGTGATCCTCATTTCAAAACGACAGAAAAACTGGTTTTATCATTTGGGAATAACGGTGTGGATATTGTTGAACTGGGCGTGCCGTTTTCTGACCCCCTGGCGGACGGGCCGACAATTCAGGCGTCTTCCTATCGGGCTCTCCGGAAAGGCGTCAGCCTTGAAAAGATCCTCAAAAGTGTTTCAAGGATTCGAACACGATCCCAGATCCCCATCGCGCTCATGACGTATTACAACCCGGTTTTTCATTTTGGAGAGGAGCAATTCTTTAAAAAGGCGAAAGCGTGCGGCGTTGATGGCATTATTGTTCCGGATTTACCGCCGGAAGAAGCGGGCAGGCTCATTCGATTGGGAAAGCAGTATCAAATGGCTACGATATTTTTTCTTTCCCCGACGACAACGAATGAGCGTATGGCAAAAGTGATGGGAGTATCCACAGGATTTATTTATTATGTTTCTTTAACCGGTGTCACGGGCGCGCGGAAGAATCTTACGCCTGATATCCGTCAGCATGTGCGGCTGGCCAAGAAAATGACAAAAAAGCCGGTTTGTGTTGGATTTGGAATTGGCAGCGTTGATCAGGTCAGAGCCGTTGGCAAATATGCCGATGGCGTGATCGTAGGAAGCGCGATTGTCAGCGAGATCGCAAAGCACGCGGGCAAAAAAGATTTGGTAAAACGTGTTTCAAGTTTTGTAAAGACATTATCGGGTGGGTTGTCAATAACGAAGAGAAAAAAGAGGGCTGCTTCTCCGCCATGTTTCGTGGCGGAAAGACGGCCCGGCAATAAATCCGCGAAAGGGTAATCATGTATAAAAAAGAAATTTTACCAAACAAGATCCGCGTGGTGTCACATGAAATGCCAGGCCGGGACAGCGCCGCGCTCGGGATCTGGATCGGCGCCGGTGGCCGCCATGAAAACAATAAAAATAAAGGGGTGGCTCACTTTTTAGAACATATCTTATTTAAAGGAAGCCGGAAATATTCCTGCAACGCTATCAAAGAACAAATCGAAGGGGTGGGCGGGTCGCTAAATGCTTTTACGGCGGAAGAGATGACATGTTATTACGCGAAAATCCCAGCCAAACATTTTGAAAAGACATTCGACATTTTAAGCGATATGGTTTTTAATCCTCTCATCAAAAAGGAAGATGTCGATAAAGAGCGTACGGTGATCTTAGAAGAGATCAAAATGTATCACGATTTGCCTCAGCATTATGTCCTTGAACTGTTAGATGAGATGATGTGGCCCCATCATCCCCTGGGGATGAATTTGGCCGGGACCGCTGAATCTGTCGGTCATTTATCCCATGAGGATTTAAGGAGTTTCCATCAAAACAGCTATACCCCTGAGAATATTGTTTTTGCCGCGTGCGGTAAGATCAGCCACCAAAAGTTAGTTGCTTTGACAAAAAAGAAAAGCACAAAACTCAAAATCTCTCAAAAACCCACATATCTCAAAGCTTTCAACTCTCAAGCGAAAACGAAAGCAAAATTCTTCCGAAAAGATACCGAACAAATGCATGTGGCGATGGGGGCTTTTGGTTTGGAGATGGATCATAAGAACAGGCATGCTTACGGGTTTTTGAATGTGATCTTAGGCGGCAATATGTCCAGCCGTTTATTTGATGAAGTCCGGGAAAAAAGAGGGCTGGCCTACGCGATTGCAAGTTCAGTGAAGTCGCTCAAAGATACCGGGCTTTTTACCATTCGTGCCGGTGTTGATAACAGCAAGGTTGTGGAAACCGTTGATGTTATCTTAAAAGAGATCGAGAAGATCAAGCGTCAAGACGTCACCAAAAGTGAATTTACCCGTGCCAAAGATTATTATATGGGACAGGTTCTTTTAGGCCTCGAAGATACCCTTGAGCATATGTGCTGGATTGGAGAAGGGACAGTCTCGTTGGATCGGACAAAAACCCTCAAAGATATCTTAGGAGAAGTCAACCGGGTCACCATTGGGGATATTAAGCGCATGGCCAACCGGATCTTCAAGGAGAATAATATGAATTTGTCTCTGATCGGGCCCTTAAAGGATGCGCAAGAAAACGAATTGGTCCGGCTGATGAACGCACAAATCGTTTGAGGTGATTTTCTGTTAAACCCGGATTTTTCTTTGCAAAATCCGGGTTGACAAATAAATAAATATCGGATAGACTCAGCGTGTTTTTGACATCAAGATAATCAAAGGAGGTGAATTGCGCCAAATTCACAAAACAAGGCAAAATGAAAGTAAGAACGTCAGGTAAAAGCAGATTATCAGGCGGCCCATTAACCACCATAAGGAGATCACCATGGAAGAATTAGAGTTCTACGATGTAAAAACAAAAAATAAATTTAAGGCCACCGAGTACAGCATCAAAGAAAGAAGTGGCCGTTTTTTTGCAGTCGCAAAATCAAAAAGCGGTACGCATGAATGCTGGAGAGTCGTCTCCAAAGATCAGGCTGCAAAGCTTAAGAAGTAATTGTTGTGTCGCACCAGGGCCTCATTCACTTCATTTATGAACAGGAACTATCGACTGCTTTCGCCAGAATGGCGAAAGCAGTTGTTTTAGGATATAAGGAACTCTTATCGTTAAGCAGAATTTAACAATCCGGAATATTGCAAAACTGATCGCAGGGTTCGCCTTCGATAAAAAGGCTGACGATATTGTCATCCTGGATATGCGTAAAGTGGTTAATTTCTGCGATTATTTTGTTATTGCCTCGGCCACTTCAGACCGTCGGACGCGGGCGGTTGCGCAAGGTATTGAAGACGGCCTCTTTGAGCTGGGACTTAAAGTTTGTTATCGGCAAGGCTTGACCGAAGGCCGTTGGGCACTCCTTGATACGGGCGACATCGTTGTTCACGTCTTTGAGGCAAAACTTCGTGAATTTTACGGCCTGGAGCATTTATGGCAGGAAGCCCCGCGCGTTAATTGGCAAAAAAATAATTAACTCATCCGCGTGATTATTCTCTTCACTCATGCTTCGAACCTTACGCTTAAAGCTGCAAACGCTAACCGGAGAAGTTCTCCACGAATTTTCCCCCTCAACCCCTGATTTACCCCCGGTGATTATTGAAACTCCCGGTGATAAAACCCACGGCGATTTCTCAACCAGTATCGCCATGCAGCTTACCAAACTCTTGAAAAAAGATCCTATAAGCATAGGCGAACAACTGGTAACGCTCATGGAAGAAAAGATCGCATCCAGTCCTTTGCGCGGCAAAATAGAAACAATTGAGGTCAAAAAGCCCGGCTTTATCAATTTCTTTTTATCACAGGAAGCTTTTTGTGATGTCTTGAGCGATGTGTTTTCAAAAAACGCCGATTACGGGCGGCTGGAAATCGGGAAAAATCAAAAAATTCAAATCGAGTTCGTCAGCGCCAATCCCACAGGCCCTTTAAGTGTGGCCCACGCGCGTCAGGCCGCGGTCGGGGATGCGCTGGCCAGTATCATGGGGTTTGCCGGATTCAACGTGACAAAAGAGTTTTATGTCAATGATGAAGGAAATCAGATCAATATTCTTGGCCGGTCGATCGAGCTGCGCGCGAAAGAAATTTTTGGCGATAAAATTGAATTCCCCGAGGATGGTTATCAGGGCGATTACATTCGTGATATGGCGCAGGAATTTATTAACTTACGGAAGGTCAAAACGTGTGATGATTTAAAAAAGATCAGTACGGGTGATTTTCGTCAATTTGGTGTTGATCATCTTTTAAATGTTATTAAGACAGAGCTGAAGGATTTCGGAGTTTTGTTTGATGTTTGGTCTCATCAATCGCAAATGGCAACGATTGCCGCGACGCAAAAGATTTTGGAAATGTTAAAGACAAAAGGTTTTGTTTACGAAAAAGACGGCGCCTGGTGGTTTGAGTCAACCCGGTTTGGCGATGACAAAGACCGTGTTGTCAAAAAAAGTGACGGCTCCTTTACCTATTTGGCGCCGGATATTGTTTATCATAAAAATAAATTTGAGCGCGGTTTTAAGATCGTATTTAACATCTGGGGGCCGGATCATCATGGATACATCCCGCGTATCAAGGCCGCTGCCGCAGCCCTGGGTTATGATCCAAACGCTCTGGAGGTTTTAATTGTTCAGCTGGCAACGATCTCGCGTGACGGTAAGCCGCTTTCGATGTCGACACGCCGGGGTCAATATATCAGTTTACGGGAAGTGATCGATGAAGTTGGCGTGGATGCCGCGCGGTTTTTCTTTCTCATGCGGCACAGGAGCGTTCATTTAGACTTTGATCTGGAATTGGCGAAAAAAGAAACTCCGGAAAATCCTGTTTATTACA
>Ga0209515_10001266_pt1 | contig 43053 bp, 37 predicted proteins | sample Subgroupgradi54m_FD_187454 | JGI IMG/M metagenome (GOLD analysis project Ga0209515, IMG submission 187454) | Subsurface groundwater microbial communities from S. Glens Falls, New York, USA - GMW60B uncontaminated upgradient, 5.4 m (SPAdes)... ... | reverse complement strand
GGCGGGGAGGGGGGAGTGGGGGCCGGGGGAAGGGGTTAGTCGCGGACCAGGGATTTGGGGATGAGAGAGTTGCGGATCTGCGGTCCGCCGCCCGGCTGCCGTTGCGCTCCGAACTCCGCCTCCAGCGGGGCAGTGAGCTCGGTGAACTCGGCGTCGGTCGAAACCCGCTCGGCTGGGATGTCGACCACAGCCAGCGCCGGCTCGGACTTGAAGACCATGGTCCGGTATGCCCAGAAGCGGAAGATCGTCGCGAGCCCGATGCCCAGGCCGGTCGCGACGTTGAGGGCGACCCGGTGCATGGTTTCGTCGAAGCCGAGCCCGTACTTGCAGCCAGCGACGACGGCTGCCTGAATCAGCATGCCGGCCACGTTGAACGCGAGGAACAGCGCGTACTCCCGGCGCAGCGTGCTGCGCGGCCGGTCCTTGTACGTCCAGTGCCGGTTCGCCAGGTACGACAGCGTGGTGGTGACGACCGACGCGATCACGGTCGCCTTCACCGGGCCGATGAGCAGCGTCGCGTTGAAGACGACGAAGTAGAGAACGCTGTTGAGGGCTCCGATGACGGCGAACGCCAGCGCCTCTGGGGCAGCATTCCGAAGGCGTTCAGGCAAGAGCCGGGCAACAAGCATCCAGCCACCGTACGCCACAGATCAAAGCGGAGCGAGTCCACCGAACGGGGGGAGGCGCAGGTCACGACGCGTCGATTCGGTAACGACGCATCGATCAGGTAACGAGGTGTCCCGGATCCGATGAGTCGGCCTCACGACGTGACCTGCACCGGTGCATGGGCGTCGGGCGCCGGTACAGCGGGCGCGGCCCGGAACACGTACCGCCGGTACGCCCAGAACCGGAACACCGTGCCCAGCGGCAGTCCCGCCCCGTACTTGGCGAGGTTGTCCCCGAACTGGGTCTGCAGCACCGGCCACACCTGCCCCAGCTGGTAGTGGCTGACATAGACGCAGACCAGGTTGATCGCCAGTCCGACGAGGTTGAGCAGAAAGTACAGGGCGTACTCCCGGCGCAGCCCGGACCGTGCGTGGTGCCGCCAGGTCCAGAAGCGGTTGCCGACGAACGCCACGGTGGCCGAGACGACCGTGGCGACTGTGGTGGCGAGCAGTCTCTCCATGCCGGCCCACAGGCAGCCGTTGAAGACGACCCCGTCGAACCCGAGGGCCACGAAACCCACCACGCCGAACTTGCCGAGCTCATGGACGAGGTGCCGGAACCGGTCGACCAGTTGCCGCGCGAGGCCGGGGGAGTGCGGGGTGGACATCCGCCGAGCGTACGGCAACCCCGCCGGGGCCGTCCCGGTTCGCGGCGCCCGCCCGCCCGGCCCGACAGGCGCCGCACTGTCTTGCGCGGAGCTGCTCGGTAAAGCTAAATCTCGCGCGCCTGTGCGCGGCATCCGGAAGATTTCCTGTTGCTTGTGCAATGTTTCACAAATGACTCCGATGTCGGGGCAGGTCACTCGGATTAGGCTTGGTCGAACCTCCCGTACCGTCTCGGCGACGCTGCGTGCACCGTCCCGTGCTGGCGGGTACCGGGGTCACCATTGCGATCCGCAAGGAGATTGCTGATGACTGCGCCCGCCACCGTTGCCGGACTCAAGCAGGCCCCGACATCGCATCCCCGACTGCTGGCCTGGGTGCGCGAGGTCGCCGAGCTCACCACGCCCGACCAGGTGGTGTGGTGTGACGGTTCGCCGGCCGAGTGGGTGCGACTGACCGACTCCCTCATCGCCGCCGGTTCGCTGGTCCGGCTGAACGACGAGATCAAGCCGAACTCGTTCTGGGCCCGGACCGACCCGGGCGATGTGGCGCGGGTCGAGGAGCGCACCTTCATCTGTTCGGTGGACCCGGCCGACGCCGGCCCCACCAACAACTGGGTGGCGCCGCAGGAGATGAAGGCGGTGATGACCGAGCTGTACCGCGGTTGTATGCGGGGCCGGACGATGTACGTCATCCCGTTCTGCATGGGCCCGCTCACCGCCCGGGAGCCGATGTTCGGTGTCGAGATCACCGACTCGGCGTACGTCGTGGCGAGCATGCACATCATGACGCGGATGGGTGCGCACGTGCTCGAGGCGATGGGCGACAGCGCGGACTACGTGCCGGCGCTGCACTCGGTCGGCGCCCCGTTGCCGGAGGGCACCGGGGCCGGGCAGGCCGACGTCGCATGGCCGTGCAACCCGACGAAGTACATCTCGCAGTTCCCGGAGACCCGCGAAATCTGGAGCTACGGCTCTGGGTACGGCGGCAACTCCCTGCTCGGCAAGAAGTGCTACTCGCTCCGCATCGCCAGTGTGATCGGGCGCGACGAGGGTTGGCTCGCCGAGCACATGCTGATCCTCAAGCTGACCAGCCCGGAGCAGAAGGTCTACCACGTCGCGGCGGCTTTCCCTTCCGCCTGCGGCAAGACCAACCTGGCGATGCTCGAGCCGACGATCCCGGACTGGAAGGTCGAGACCCTCGGCGACGACATCTGCTGGATGCGCTACGGCCCGGACGGCCGGCTCTACGCGTTGAACCCGGAGTACGGACTCTTCGGGGTCGCCCCGGGGACCGACTGGAACACCAACCCCAACGCGATGCGCGCCATCGCCAAGGGAAACTCGCTCTTCACCAACGTCGCGTTGACCGACGACGGCGACGTCTGGTGGGAGGGCATGGGCGAGCCGCCGGCGCACCTGACCGACTGGAAGGGTCGGGACTGGACGCCGGACTCCGACGAGGTCTCGTCGCACCCGAACTCGCGTTTCTGTACCCCGATCACGCAGTGCCCGATCCTCGCCGACTCCTACGAGGACCCGCAGGGCGTGCCGATCGACGCGATCTTCTTCGGTGGGCGGCGCAAGACGACGATCCCGCTGGTGACCGAGGCGCGGGACTGGGTACACGGCGTCTACATGGGGGCGACCCTGTCCAGCGAGACGACCGCCGCGGCCGTCGGCCAGGTCGGCGTGGTACGCCGCGACCCGATGGCGATGCTGCCCTTCATCGGGTACAACGCCGGTGACTACTTCCGGCACTGGATCGAGATGGGCAAGGGCGGCGGAGACGCCGCCGGAGACGCGTCGAAACTTCCCCGGATCTTCTACGTGAACTGGTTCCGTCGCGGCGCGCAGGGCCAGTTCTTGTGGCCCGGCTACGGCGAGAACTCGCGGGTGCTCAAGTGGGCGATCGAGCGGATCGAGGGCAAGGCCGCCGGCGTGGAGACCCCGATCGGGTACGTTCCGACGCCGCAGGCGCTGGACACCTCCGGGCTGGGCCTCAGCGAGGACGACCTGCGTGCCGTGCTGCGGGTCGATGTCGACGAGTGGAAGGCCGAGATTCCCCAGGTTCAGGAGTGGTTCGAGAAGTTCGGCGACAAGCTTCCGGGCGTACTGTGGGCGGAGCTCGATGCGCTGAAGGCCCGCCTGGGCATGGAGTAGCGGGGGCATCCACCGAATGGCCAGCAGATCACCGATCCGTTGGCTGGCCTACCGTTGGCCGGCAAGCGCTAGGCTGCACGGCGTGGGGCTGCGCGACCTGCTGTACACGCTCTACGAGCGGCGGCTGGCGGCTCGGCTCGTCGGCACGCCGCACCCCCGCCATGTCGGCGTCATCGTCGACGGCAACCGGCGTTGGGCCAAGGAGATGGGGTACGTCGACCCCAACGACGGCCACCGCGTCGGGGCTGAGCGGATCAAGGATCTGCTGCGCTGGTGCGACGAGGCAGGGGTCGAGGTCGTCACGCTCTGGCTGCTCTCCACGGACAACCTCTCCCGTGCCGACACCGAGCTGGACCCGTTGCTGCGGATCATCGAGAACCTGGCGGGCGAGCTGGGCGCTGCGGGTAACCCCTGGCGGCTCAACACGGTGGGTGCGCTGGATCTGTTGCCCGCCTCAACGGCCGCTCGGTTGAAGGCCATCGAGGAGAGCACCGCGGAGCGGGTCGGCGGCGCGCGGGTCAACATGGCGGTCGGGTACGGCGGCCGCCGGGAGATCGCCGATGCGGTGCGCTCGCTGTTGCATGAGCACGCCAGGGCCGGTACCCCCATCGAGGAGCTCGCCGAGATCCTCGACGTCGATCACATCGCCGAACACCTGTACACCCGGGGCCAGCCCGATCCGGACCTGCTCATCCGGACCAGTGGCGAGCAGCGACTGTCGGGGTTCCTGCTCTGGCAGAGCGCGCACTCGGAGTTCTACTTCTGTGACGTGAACTGGCCGGGCTTCCGCCGGGTCGACTTCCTGCGCGCCCTGCGCTCGTACGCCAGCCGACAGCGCCGGTACGGCGCCTAGCGACGGCGCCTGGCGCCCGGCGCCGGTACGGCGCCGGCGGCGGGCGCGCCCCGGCTGCTGGCTGAAATTGCTTGCAGCGGCTAGCTTCGTGGTGTGCCAGCCGATCGCCGCACGTACGTCCTGGACACCTCGGTGCTCCTGTCCGACCCGGGCGCCTTCCTGCACTTCGAGGAGCACGAGGTGGTGCTGCCCCTCGTGGTCATCTCCGAGCTGGAGGGCAAGCGGCACCATCCGGAACTGGGCTGGTTCGCCCGGCGTTCGCTGCGTTTCCTGGACGACCTGCGGATCAGGCACGGCCGGCTGGACCAGGCGTTACCGGTCACCGAGGCCGGCGGCACGCTGCGGGTGGAGCTCAACCACAGCGACGCCGAGATCCTGCCGCCCGGGTTTCGGGCCGACACCAATGATGCCCGGATCCTGGCGGTGGCGCTGGGCCTGGCCGCTCAGGGGCGTGACGTCACGCTGGTGACCAAGGACATGCCGCTGCGGGTCAAGGCGGCCGCGGTCGGGATCCGGGCCGACGAGTACCGGCACGGCCAGGCCGCCGACCCGGCCTGGAGCGGGATGGCCGAGCTGACCGTGGACGAGGCGCAGGTCCGCGAGCTCTACGCCGGTGCCGCGCTGGAGCTCGACGGTACTGGCGAACTGCCCTGCCACACCGGGCTCGTGCTGCACTCGGCGAACGGCTCGGCGCTGGGCCGGGTCGGTCCGGACAAGGCGGTGCGCCTGGTCCGGGGTGACCGTGAGGCGTTCGGGTTGCGTGGTCGTTCGGCCGAGCAGCGTGTCGCGCTGGACCTGCTGCTCGACGAGTCCGTCGGCATCGTGTCGCTGGGTGGCCGGGCCGGGACCGGCAAGTCCGCGCTGGCCCTGTGCGCCGGGCTGGAGCAGGTGATGGAGCGGCGCCGGCACCGCAAGGTGATCGTGTTCCGGCCGCTGTACGCGGTGGGCGGGCAGGAGCTGGGGTACCTGCCGGGCGGCGAGGCGGAGAAGATGGCGCCCTGGGCGCAGGCCGTCTTCGACACGCTCGGCTCGCTGGTCTCCGACAGCGTGCTCGACGAGGTGGCGGCCCGGGGCATGCTCGAAGTCCTGCCGCTGACCCACATCCGTGGGCGGAGCCTGCACGACGCGTTCGTCATCGTCGACGAGGCGCAGTCGCTGGAGCGCGGCGTGCTGCTGACCGTACTGTCCCGGATCGGTACCGGCTCCCGGGTGGTACTCACCCATGACGTGGCCCAGCGCGACAACCTGCGGGTGGGCCGGCACGACGGGATCGCTGCCGTCATCGAGGTGCTCCGGGGGCATCCGCTCTTCGCCCACGTGACGTTGAACAGGTCGGAGCGTTCGCCGATCGCTGAGGTCGTCACCGACCTACTGGAAGACCCTCCGTTCAGCGACTGATCACGTTTGGTGATGTTCGCGGCGATCGGTCTTGCCGCGCAGACTGGCTGATTAGCCGCTATCTGTCCCGATTTTCGGGGTGAGTCCACTCACATTGGCCGATCGGTGGCTACCGGTCATGGCGACCCTCGGTCAGGGTGGTCGACGGTGCTCCTTTCGTAGCAGCTCCCATTGGCGTGGCCGCATGGCCGCACCCGGTGGCGAATCGCTTACGGAGTGCCACAACGGCGCCCTGCGGGCCTAGTCGCGCGAAGGGCGCCGTGTCCTTGTCCCCGACGAAGGGATTACCTTGTGGTCAGGCTGTGGAACCGGGTCGGAGTTTTTCGGGCGCTCGCCGTTTTCGTGCTCCTCGTGGGCGCGGCAGGCGGTGTGGCCGTGGGCTTGGACCGACAGACCCAGCAACGGATGACCGCATCCAGTCAGGTTGGTCAAGCCGAGGCTGACGAGATGCTCGACCTGCAGCAGGCCGCCGAGGAGCGGCGTCGCACCGAGGCGGCCTCCCGGGCCGCGGAGCGTGAAGCGCAGACCAAGGCTGATGCGGCGGCCGCCGCGTCAGCGGCACAGGCGAAAGCGGCCGACGATGCCACCCGCAGGGCCGCGGTGACCGCGCCGCCCACCTCGGCTCCGGTCGGTCCGATACCCGTCTCCTGCACCGAGTACACCGGCAACGTGGCGATCGGCTGCACGCTGCTGCTGCAGTGGGGGTACCCGCTCAGTGAAATGCCGTGCCTCAAAGAGCTCTGGATGCACGAGAGCGGCTGGAACGAAAAGGCCGTCAACTCCTCCTCCGGGGCCACCGGCATCGCTCAGGCGCTGCCGGCGAGCAAGATGGCGTCCTATGGCGCGGACTACCTGACCAACCCGGCCACGCAGATCAAGTGGGGCCTCGACTACATCAAGAACCGCCCGGAGTACAAGACCCCGTGCGGCGCCTGGAACCTCTGGCAGTCGCGGTCTCCGCACTGGTACTGAGCACCACGATCCTGGGCATCCGGGGAGCGGGCGCGACGTCCGCCCCCCGGATGTTTCCATGTCCCCGATCACGCGGCGGTTGACTGCTGGCGGGTCGGCGGCTGGCGGAACCGCTGCCACGGGTGGTACCACAGGGAAATGACGACCCCCGGCCAGCCGCCCCGACCGTTGTACGACTCCCCGGACAACCTCGGCTCCGACGCCTTCTATGCGTCGATCGGTCGGGCGTTCGTGGCGATGTGTGCGTTCGTGCCGGTCCTGTTCGGAATCGAAGTGATCGATGTCCTCACCGGTCAGCGGCTACAGGCCGTCGGCGGGATCCGGCCGCACCGGCTGGCCGGCCTGGGCGGCGTGCTGTTCGCGCCGTTCCTGCACGACAACTTCGCGCACGTCGTGGACAACAGCGTGCCGCTGATCGTGCTCGGCACGTTCGTGCTCGCTGGCGGTACCCGCCGGTTCCTGATCGCCACCGGCATCATCGTGCTGGTCAGTGGTCTGGGCACCTGGCTGATCGGCGACCCGACCACGGTGGTGGTCGGCGCGAGCGGGGTCGTCTTCGGGTACCTCGGTGCGTTGCTGGCCCGCGGCGTGATCGAACGTACCTGGTGGAGCATCGTCTCCGGCCTGTTGATCGCCTCGCTGTACGGCTGGCAGATCGTCGCGCTGCCGTCCACCCCCGCGCGGGTCTCCTGGCAGGCGCACATCTTCGGCTTCCTCGGCGGGGTGCTGGCTGCGGTGCTGTTGCGGAGCCGCCGACCGCAGCCGCCAGATGACGGGTCAGCGGCGCCCGGGTCCGGCGGTACGCAGCTCCCACCCGACCGTACCCGCGACACCCTCGCGCTGCCCCCCGGGCACGCCTGAGCCGGGCCCGCGCATTTCCGCTGTCGGCGCCGGCCATTGCCGCGGCGCGTCGCCGACCGTACCGTCGACCCGTGAAACCACTGCTGAGTGGGCCGGGGCGATCCCGGCCGGGTTGAGGAGCGGCGGATGCGTGACGTGGATGTGGCAATCGTGGGTGCTGGTCCGACCGGGCTTTTCGGTGCGTACTACGCCGGATTCCGCGGGCTCTCGGTGGCGGTGATCGATGCGTTGCCTGAGCCGGGTGGCCAGGTCACCGCGATGTACCCGGAGAAGGCCATCTATGACGTTGCTGGTTTCCCGTGCATCCGTGGTCGGGACCTGGTCAACAACCTCGTCGAGCAGGCCGCCCAGTTCACCCCGGAGTACCGGCTGGGTGTGCGGGCCGAGGCGTTGAGCTATCTGGACGGCAAGCCGCTGCTGGAGCTCTCCGACGGTTCGATCCTGCACTGTGGAGCGGTCATCATCACCGGTGGGCTGGGCAGCTTCACCGCGCGGCCACTGCCGGCTGCCGCCGAGTTCACCGGCGACGGCGTGGTGTACTTCGTCCCCCGCCTCAACGAGCTGGCCAGCCAGGACGTGGTCATCGTCGGTGGCGGCGACTCGGCGTTCGACTGGGCGATGTCGCTGCAGCCGATCGCGAAATCGATCACGCTGGTGCACCGGCGGGACAAGTTCCGGGCGCACGCCTCGACCGTGGCCAGGGTCCGTGCGCTGCCGGTGACGATCCTGGTCAACGCCGAGCTGACCCGGATGGACGGCGACGGTCGGGTGCGCGGTGTCGAGGTTGTCGTGAAGGGCGAACCTCCGCAGCAGTTCCCCGCCGACACGGTGGTCGCCGCGCTCGGCTTCACCGCCGATCTGGGGCCGCTCGCCGAGTGGGGGCTGACCCTGGACAAGCGGCACATCGTGGTGGACACGACGATGGCGACGAACCTGTCGCGGGTCTTTGCGGCGGGGGACATCAGCGAGTACCCCGGAAAGGTCCGGTTGATCGCGGTCGGCTTCGGCGAGGTCGCCACGGCGGTGAACAACGCGGCGGTCGTCATCGATCCGGCCGCCCATCTCTTCCCCGGTCACTCCTCAGACGCCGGCTGACCCGCGGACAGAGGTGGGGAGGGCTGCGATGCCGACGGCTAGCAGCGCCAGCGTCACGCCGGCCAGGGTCAGCGGGCCGGGCCGGAGCTGGGCGCCCGGGGCTACCGCATCGATCGCGAGCGCGCCGGTCAACTGGCCGGCGACAGCGCCGAGGCCGAGCAGCAGTACGCCGGTGAAGCGCACCACCGCCGCGGCTACCGCGATGATCACGATGCCCATCAGGCCGCTCAGGTACAGCCACGGTTGGGTGGGCCAGCTGCCGGTGGGCCAGCCGCGCACCGCCACGTCGGCCGCGAAGACTGTCGACAGCCCGACCAGGCCGACCGCGAAGTTGACCGCGGTGGCGGGCAGGGCCGAGCCGGCTGCCGTGCGTACCCGCCCGTTGACCGCCTGCTGCCACGCGATCGCGATCCCGGCGACGGCAGGCAGCACGGCGAGCGCAAGGGTCTGCGGCGAGCTGAGCCGGGGCCAGGCCGCGACCAGTACCGCGAGCACGGCGAGTACCGCACCGGTGATCCGGGGCCAGCTCAACGGCTGCCGGGCACCCGGCCCCAGGCCCAGCCGGTCCACCACGAGACTGCTGCTGGAGAGGCCGGCCACCGCCGCGACCGTGAACACGGCCACGCCGAGGGTGTCGACAGTGACGGCCTGGCTCACCACGAAGAGTGCGCCGCAGAGCCCGCCCAGGCACTCCCACCAGCGCAGCGAGCCGTCCCGCAGCGCTGTGCGGATCCCGACCAGTCCGCGCCGACCGACCGGCAGCGCCGGTACCAGCACAGCCAGCACCGCGATGCCGGTGACGAACGAGACGAGTGCGGCCTGCAGGCCGTTGTGCAGCCGTACGCCCAGCTCACCGTTGAAGCGCGCCTGCAGCGCCCCCAGGGCGTTGACCGCCACAGCCAGCACGACTGCGCCGGCGCGTCGGGTCCGCGCGGTCAACCCTCCACGGCCGTGCCGTCGAAGTCGACTGCGGAGTACATCCGCAGCTTCTCCAGCCGGTGGAACGAGTCGATCACCCGGATCGTCCCGCTCTTGCTGCGCATCACGATCGACTGGGTGTACGCCCCGCCGGAGCGGTACCGCACCCCGCGCACCAGGTCACCACTGGTGACCCCGGTGGCGCAGAAGAACATGTTGTCGCCGCGGACCAGGTCGTCGGTGTGCAGCACCCGGCTCAGGTCATGCCCGGCGGCGAGCGCCTTCTCCCGTTCGATGTCGTCGCGCGGCCACAACTTGGCCTGCATCGCGCCACCCATGCACTTGAGGGCGCAGGCCGCGACGATGCCTTCGGGGGTACCCCCGATGCCCATCAACACGTCGACATCGGTGGACTCGCGGGCGGCGCTGATCGCGCCGGCGATGTCGCCGTCGGTGATGAACCGGATCCGGGCGCCGGTGGCGCGTACCCGTTGGATCAGCTCGGCGTGCCGGGGCCGCTCCAGGATGCAGACGGTCACGTCGGAGACGCCGGAGTGCTTGACCTTCGCGATGCGGCGCAGGTTTTCCTCGACGCCGGCCTCGATGTCGATGACGTGGGCGCTCTCCGGGCCGACCGCGAGCTTCTCCATGTAGAAGACGGCGCTCGGGTCGAACATCGCGCCCCGTTCGGCGACGGCGAGCACGGCGAGGGCGTTGGGCATGCCCTTGCTCATCAGGGTCGTACCGTCGATCGGGTCGACCGCGACGTCCACCTCGGGACCGCTACCTTCCCAGTTACCGACGTGCTCGCCGTTGTAGAGCATCGGCGCGTTGTCCTTCTCGCCCTCGCCGATCACCACAACGCCCCGCATCGGCACCGAGTTGATCAGCTTGCGCATGGCGTCGACGGCCGCACCGTCGCCGCCCTCCTTGTCGCCCCGCCCGACCCAGCGGCCGGCGGCCATCGCGGCAGCCTCGGTCACCCGGACCAGCTCCAGGGCGATGTTGCGATCGAGATCCTGCGGGCTGCGCGTCTTCGGGGTGCTCGGCTCGGCCATGGGCTCATCTTTTCAGACGAACCCCCAGCGTGGGGCGCCGGCCGCTACTGGCCCGTGGGGGCGTCCGGGCGGGCCGCGTCCAGTCGGGCCCGGGCCCCGTCCAGCCAGCGTTGGCAGACCGCGGCGAGCTGCTCGCCGCGCTCCCACAGGGCCAGCGACTCCTCCAGCGTGGCGCCGCCGGCCTCCAGCTTCTCGACGACCGTGGCCAGCTCGGCGCGGGCCTGCTCGTAACTCATTTCGGGGGTACTCATCGGGAGCCACCCTAGCCGGTGCGGTGCCGGTCTCCGCGAAGCTGAGCGCCGGTCAGCTCAGCCGTCGACAGTCGCCTGGAGGTCGCCGTCGGCGAGCCGGATGCGCAGCGGATCTCGCGGCGCCACCTCGTGCGGGGCGCGTACCACCACACCGTCGGCGCGCTGCACGATGGCGTACCCCCGGCGTAGTGTCGCGGCCGGGGAGAGCGCCCGCAGCCGGGCGAGGGTGTGCGCGAGTTCGGCGTCAGCGCGGTCCAGTTGGTGGTACAGGCAGCGCTGCGCGCGGGCGGTCAGGGCCGCGATGTCGGTGGCGCGGTGCTCGACCATGGCTGCCGGCCGGGCCAGTGCCGGGCGGCTGCGGATCGCGTCGAGTCGGTGCTGCTCGCGGTCCAGCAGGGCGCGCGCCGCCCGGTTCAGCCGGCTGCGGGACTGCCCGACCAGGCGTACCTCCTCGGCGAGGTCCGGTACCACCCGCTTCGCGGCGTCGGTCGGGGTGGAGGCGCGCAGGTCGGCCACGTAGTCCACGAGCGGGGTGTCGGTCTCGTGCCCCACCGCCGAGACGACCGGGGTACGGCAGGCGAAGACCGCCCGGCACAGCGCCTCGTCGGAGAACGGGAGCAGATCCTCGACCGAACCGCCGCCGCGGGCCAGGATGATCACTTCGATGGTCTCGTCGCGGTCCAGGGCGGTGAGCGCGTCGAGCAGCTGCGGTACCGCGCCGGGCCCCTGTACCGCGACGTTGATCACCCGGAACTCCACCGCCGGCCAGCGGCGCCGGGCATTGCTGAGGACGTCGCGTTCGGCGGCGCTGGCCCGGCCGGTGATCAACCCGATCCGGCCGGGCAGGAACGGCAGCCGGCGCTTGCGCGCCCGGTCGAAGAGCCCCTCGGCCGCGAGCAGCTTCTTCAGCTTCTCCAGCCGGGCCAGGAGTTCACCGAGACCCACCTGGCGGATCTCATCGGCGCGCAGGCTGAGGGTGCCGCGGGCGGCGTAGAACTCGGGCCGGGCGTGTACGACGACCCGGGCCCCCTCGGTGAGGTTGGGCGCGCCGAGGTCCAGTACATCCCGGTTCGTGGTCATCGTCAGGCTGAGGTCGGCCGACGGGTCGCGCAGGGTCAGGAACACCGTGCTGGTGCCGGGCCGGCGGGTCACCTGCGCCACCTGGCCGTCCACCCAGACCCAGCCGAGCCTGGCGATCCAGGACCCGATCTTCTGACTCACCACCCGGACCGGCCATGGCTGGTCCGGGCTGGAGGCGGTGGCCTCGGTCACGGCGTCCTCGCGCTCACGGCGGCCAGCTTACGGGGGCCGCTGCGTACCATGGGCTGATGACCGACCCCGCAAAGCGTGTCCTGCTCGCCAAGCCCCGTGGGTACTGCGCCGGGGTGGACCGTGCAGTCCAGGCTGTCGAGGAGGCGCTCAAGCTGTACGGGCCGCCGATCTACGTACGCAAGGAGATCGTGCACAACCGGCATGTGGTCTCCACCCTGGAGGCGGGTGGTGCGATCTTCGTGGAGGAGAACGCGGAGGTGCCTGAGGGCTCGATCGTGATCTTCTCCGCGCACGGGGTGGCTCCCGAGGTGTACGAGCAGGCTGCGGCCCGCAACCTCAAGGCGATCGACGCCACCTGCCCACTGGTGACGAAGGTGCACATCGAGGCCCGTCGGTTCGCGGCTGAGGACTACGACATCCTGCTGATCGGGCACGAGGGTCACGAAGAGGTCATCGGTACCGCGGGCGAGGCGCCGGCCCACATCCAACTCGTCGACGGGCCGAACGGGGTGGACAAGATCACTGTCCGGGACCCGGCCAAGGTGGTCTGGCTGTCCCAGACCACGCTCTCGGTCGACGAGACCATGCAGACGGTCGAGCGGCTCAAGCAGCGGCTGCCGCTGCTGCAGTCGCCGCCCAGCGACGACATCTGCTACGCCACCCAGAACCGGCAGCTGGCGGTCAAGGAGATCGCGCCGTCCTGCGATGTCGTCATCGTCGTCGGGTCGCAGAACTCCTCGAACTCGGTGCGGCTGCGCGAGGTTGCGGTCGACTCCGGCGCGCGGGCGGCGTACCTGGTGGACTACGCCCACGAGATCCGCGACGAGTGGCTGGACAGCGCAACGACGGTGGGGCTGACCTCGGGGGCGTCGGTCCCCGAGGAGCTGGTCGACCAGGTGCTCGCGCTCCTCGCCGAGCGGGGCTTCTCCGACGTCGCCGAGGTGACCACCGCAGAGGAGCGGCTGGTCTTCTCGCTGCCGCAGGAGCTCAAGCGGGACATCCGAGCCGCCGCCGCGGCAGGTCCGGCGGCGTAGCCACCGCCGGATGGGCCGCCGGGGTCGCCCGCGCCGGGCCCGGTCAGCGCCCGGGGGTCGGCGTCGGGTCGCTGGTCGATGCCGGGGCGGTGGCGAGGGAGAGCTGACACGGCGGATCCGCCCACCGGGTGTACCAGGGGCACAAGCCGTTGGGCAGCCGGGTGTTGTGCGAGACCCAGGCATAGTACCCGGTGTTGCCCGGCTCGTTCCTGGGCATGTACCGATCCGTCACTGCCGAGCCGGCTGAGGCGAACACGAACAGCAGCGGGCACAGCAGCAGGGCGAACGGCGCCGCCGCCCCGAACCGCCGCCCCGACTCCGCCGCGTCGCTGTTGGATCGGTCTGCACCGTTGGGCGCGCTGTTGGATGGGTCCGCGCCGTTGGGCGCGCTGTTGGATGGGTCCGCGCCGTTGGGCGCGCCGATCCGCCACGCCGGACCCGCCCGTTGGGCCACCGCCCCGGCCACCAGATAGAGCGCGAAGCCGGTCAGTGCCACCAGCCCATAGAAGAGCATCATGGTCGTTCGCGGGTACAGCCGCACCGACCAGGTCCGGTACGAGTCGCCGGCAAACCACATGCGCATGAGCCAGGCGCTGAGCAGGCACGATCCGATACCGACCACGATGGTGCGTCGCCAGCCGAGGGCGAGTGCGATCAGCAGCCCGGCCGCGAGCAGCAGCGTGAACAGCCCGACGCCGGCCAGCTCACCGGATGGCGGCCAGACCCCCACGTTGCCGGGCGCATCGTCACGCCACATCGCGAAGTACGTGGGCTCGGTGTCGGTGTCGAAGTAGAAGAACTGGTCGGAGAGGGCACCGGTGCTGGCGAACAGCCCGCGCAGGTGGATCCAGCCCACTGCCAGGAAGACCACGGTTGCGGTACCGGCCAGCACCAGTGCCGGCCTGCCCTTGCCCGCCTGTCGCCACGGCACGAGCCCCAGGAAGGCCGCCACCACACCGATCGCGGCCCAGACGAACCAGCCCGAGTAGAGCAGGAACAGCAGCCCGAGGCCGAGCCCGAAGAGCGCGCCGCGGCTGGCGGCCTGCCGACCGGTCAGTCCCGCTGAGCGGCGTACCACCTGCAGGAACCTCAGTACCAGCGGAAGGAAGATCACAAGTGCCAGCTGCGGGTACGGCTTGAGCGGATTGATCAGCGCGAGCGCAGCCAGTACCCCGATGCCCAGTGCCCATGCCGGCCGCAGCAGCAGCCGCCAGGTCAGGTAGGCGGCTGGACCGTAGAGTGCGGTACCCACGAGTTGGAAGTCCTTCAGCGCGAACCAGAACTGCCTGCCGGTCAGCTGTTCGTACCCGGCCATCAGGTAGATCGACAGGGGTGGGTAGTGCGCGGGGATCGACTGCCCCTGCCGCAGTTGCTGTACCCACTGGGAGATCCAGCCCCCGTCGCCGTGCCCGACGTAGAGCGCCCATGGGGTGCCGCGCAGCGCGACCCGGATCCCGGCCGCGACCAGCCCGCTGGCCAGGCCGGCGAAGATCGCGCACGCCGTCCGGACAGCGAGGTCCTGTCGCGCCGGGGGCAGGAACCGCTCGGCGAGCAGGAGCGCGACCACGACCACGATGCAGACGACGGCGAAACGCAGTTGGAGGGTGGCCAGCCCGGCCACCTGACCCACCCGGAACATCGGGTTGATGTTGACAGATCCGCTCCAGGCGAGAAACAGCATCGCGGCGAGCAGAGAGCCGCCGCACTCCAGCGCGATCCCGATACCCGCGCGCGCCGCTCCTCTCATCGGTGTGGCAGGCGTCGGTGTGCGGGCGGGTGCCCCGGGCACCTCATCATTCGGCGGATCCGCGTCGTGACGCGGAGCGGTGACGGGCTGCACGACCATCCTGCTTTCCTCGGGCGCGGCCGTTGCGGGCCAGTGTCGCGCCCAGCCCGATTCTGCTGTGCGTGGTGGGTCGACGCTACAACAAGCAGGGTCCGGACGCACTCGGCGACGGTGCCGCGGGTCAGCCGTGCGGTCGAGGCCGACCTACGCGGCAGATTCCGCCGTCTCGTCGGGATCGGAATCCTCGGCTGCCTCGGCGGCTGCCGCAGCATCCGACGCAGCAGCGGCCTCGGCGGCCTCCGCAGCCGCCCGGGTCTCCTCGGCGGCCCGGTTGGCCGCCTCCGACAGCCGCGCGGTCAGCACCGCGGTGAGCTTGCGCAGGACGGTCGTCGGCGCGGGTTGCTTGGCCGCGCCGCCCGCCGGGTCGGCAAGAGCGGCGTCGCGCTCCTCGGTGAGCGAGTGCCCCCACAGGCTCGCCGCTGCCGCGATCACCGTGATCGGGGGTACCCCGAGTCGGCGGGCGAGCTTCTCCTCCAGCTCGCCGGCACCGGCCTCGGCCCGGCCGAGTACCCGGACGTCCACTTCACCGAGTCCGGCCCGGGTGATGGTGCGCAGCTTCGTGGCGGCGCGTGCGGCAGCCGAAGGCTCCTCGACGGTGGTGGGCGCGGTCGGCATGCTCGCACCGAACGACCGGCGGAACGGCATGCCGATCACGACATCGCGCAGGGAGGACGCGGTCCACGGGGTTGAACCGGCCTCGGTACCGTTGCTGAGCAGCACCGACTCCTCGCCGAGCAGGAGGTCGGCGAGCGCGGTCGTGTGCCCCAATGCCTTGGTCAGCACGATCGGCAGGGCCAGCAGCTGTTCGGCGCTGAGCGGCTTGGCGGCCTTCTCCACGCTGGCGAGCCAGGCCTTGTTCCAGTCGAGCCCGATGCGCTGTGCCGCCGCCGCGAGGTCATCGAGGCTGACCGCGGCGTCGAGCCGCAGTCGTTGCAGGTTCTGAGCGATGAGCTCGCGGAGCGTGATCGACGGAATACGGGCGGCGGCAAAGGCACTGTCAGAGCTCACGATCAGGACGGTACGTGCGGGCGTCCGAGCCGCGCAATGTCAGATGCCATACCAATGTGCGCGTGTCGTCCGCTGCGCGTGGGGGTACCGGCTGCCGTGAGCGGCGTACCGGGCCACCGCAGGTGGGTACCGGCTGCCGTGGGGTGGGGTGGCGGCCGTGTCGTTGGCCTACTCCGGGCCGGGATTGTCCGCCCGGTGCTGGGCCAGGAGTGAGGCGTACTCGCTGTCGACCAGCTCGGGCGCCTGCAGCGCGCGGGCGGCGACCTCGACCTGCTCGGGCGCGCCCAGCTCGGCCGCGGAGACGCCCAGCTCGGCCATCCGCCGTGCGGTGACCAGCACCCGCGCCTCGATCGAGCCGACGGCCTTGTTGTACGCCGTGACCGCCCCGGTCAGCGAGGTGCCCACCTTCGCCAGGTGATCGCCCATTGTGGAGAGTCGGGCGTAGAGCTCGCGGCCCAGGGTGTGGACGACGACGGCGTTGCGCGCCAGTGCCTCCTGCCGCCAGACGAAGGCGATCGTGCGCAGCAGCGCGACCAGCGTCGCCGGGGTGGCCAGCACCACATCGCGGGTGAAGGCGTGCTCCAGCAGCGTCGGGTCGTGCTGCAGCGCCGCGTCGAGGAACGGGTCGGCCGGCACGAAGAGCACCACAAAATCCGGGGTCGGCTCGAACGCCGCCCAGTACGACTTGGCGGCCAGGGCGTCGACGTGCACCCGCAGGTGCTTCGCGTGCTGGGCCAGCAGCCCGTTGCGGGTGGACTCGTCGCGGGCCTCCATCGCCGAGAGGTACGCGTCGAACGGCGCCTTGGCGTCGACCACCACCTGCCGGTCGCCGTGCAGCCGCACGACGAGGTCGGGCCGGACGATCCCGTCGTCAGTCACCGCGGTCACCTGCTCGGAGAAGTCGCAGTGCTCCAGCATGCCGGCCGCCTCGACGATGCGCCGCAGCTGGTGCTCGCCCCACCGGCCGCGCACCTGCGGGGCGCGCAGCGCGGAGACCAGTTGGCGGGTCTCGGTGCGCAGCTCCCCGGAGATCTCGTGCATCCCGCGCACCTGCTCGCGCAGCGCCTGGTAGGCGCCGACCCGGTCGCGCTCCAGCTCGGCGACGCGCTCCTCATAGCGGTGCAGCGCCTGCTGCAGGGGGGCCACGGCGTGCGCGACGGCTGCCTGGTTGTGGTCGGCCGCCTCGTACGACAAGGTGCGCAGCGAGCGCTCCAGCCGCGCCTCACCTTCGCGGGTGGCCTGCAGGGTCGCGTCGAGCCGGGCGATATCCACCGCCGAACGGGAACGGGCGACCAGCCAGCCCAGCGCGGCACCGGCGAGCAATCCCACGAGTAGCAGCACGAGCTCCACGTCACAGAGCATGCCGCAGCGGTACGACAAGACAGGGCTAGGTACCGTCGTGAAGATGGGCTGGTTTCTGTTCGCGTTGTTCGTGATGGCTGTCGTGGGGGTCTCCGTGGTGTTCTCGATCTTCGGGCGGAAGCGACGCGCCCAGCAGTTGGCCGACTCGCGGGAGGAGGCGCTGCGCTGGTACGAGCGCCTGGGTGGCCAGATCCTGAACCTCTCCGGCGGTGACGACGCGGCGGTGAAGCAGGCCCTGGTCGACGCGGGCGAGCGGTACAACGCCGCCGGCGGTCAGCTGGACCGGGCCACCTCGAGCCGGCAGTACGAGCTGGCCCGGGAGACCGCCCTGGAGGGGCTGGCGTACGTGCGCGCGGCCCGTACCGCGCTGGGCCTGGACCCCGGGCCGGAGCTGCCGTTGCTGGCCGGCCAGCGGGCCGCGGGCGCCATCACCAAGGAGCGCGAGGTCGACGTCCAGGGCCACCAGTACCGGGCGAGCCCGCAGGCGACCGGCGAGACGCCGTACTACTACCCGGGCGGCAGGGTCTCCGGCCGCCCCGTACCGGCCGGCTGGTACTCCGAGCCGTGGTGGAAGACGGCGCTGGTGGCGGGCGCCTGGGGCGTCGGCACGATGCTCGTCTTCGACGCGCTGTTCAGCCCGTCCTGGGGTGACCAGGGGTACGACGCCGGCTATCAGCAGGGCCTGGACTACGCCGACTCGCACGGCTGGGACCCCGGCGGTGACGGCGGCGGGGACAGCGGCGGCGACGCCGGAGACTTCGACGGCGACAGCGGCGGCGACTGGGGTGGCGACAGCGGCGCCTGGGGCGGCGACTTCGGCGGCGGCGACTTCGGCGGCGGCGACTTCTGATCATGGTGCGAGCGCCCGGATTGCCGCGCGGGCGCGTGAACGCAACCGTTCCAGGTAGACCCGCTCGACCACCTGCACCACCCCGTGCGGGTCGAGCCGGATCCGGCTCGGCGGGAAGTGCAGCACCAGCGCGCCGTACTCGGCGAGCCGGTTGTGCCGGTGCATCGTGCGCTCCCAGTCGGCGGGCGTCAGGTGGCACTCCCGGGAATCCACCTCCAGCGCGACACCGGTCTCGTCGATCCAGCCGTCCGGGGTCGGCAGCGGTTGGCCGTCGGCGAGCCCGACCAGCAGCGCATTCCAGCTGATGGCGGGCAGCACCACCGATCGGGACAGGATCTCGCGGAGCTCCGCCTCGGGTGCCGGGAGCGCCCCCGCGGTCACCTCGGTCAACGCCCGGCGCAGCAGCGCGCCACCGGCCCGCGGCCCCTCGTCGAGCTCCCGGCGGAGATGGTCCATGGTGGCGAGCCGGCGCTGGACCGCCTCAGCCACCAGTGCCCGCACGGCCCGCGGCGTCGGGCACCAGCGCGCGGCGTCGGCAACCGCCCGGGCCACGCAGCAGACCTCGGCGAATCCGACCGGTTGGGCGTACGCGTCCATCCGCCGGGTACGGTGAACGCGCACCGGGTCAGCCGGCGGTACATGGCGCGAGTGTGGCACCAGCAGCCGGATCCATGGGTCGGACGGCAGATGCCGCAGCCCGTGCAGGCGCAGCGCCGCGACCCCGGTGAGCTGTGCCTGGCGGCCCGCATAGAGGCACGCGGCGAGCACCTGTTGGCGGGGCGTCGGGGTGCCGTTGACGCTCAGGTACACCCCGGGCAGCACTTCGCGCCAGCGGCCGCTGCCGAGGCGCCAACGCAGTGCGGCGCGGGTGATCCCGACATCGGCGAGCTGGCCGTGGTGGATGAGTCCGTCCTGCGTGCGGAGCAGCGCGTCGAGGTCCGGAACTACGGTCACGAGTACGCACACTGCTGCGCCTTGCTGGCGAAGCACAACCTCCAGTTCTGAGCTGTGGACAGCCGCGCGTGATCGGGGTGTCGGGGTGGCTGTTACGCGGTCACCCGGACGGTTCACCCGGTCACCCGGACGGTGCACCCGGGCACCCGGACGGTTCAGGTGAGGCTGGTGCGCCATTGCTGGTGCAGGGTGGCGTACCGGCCGCCGGTGCGTACCAGGCGCGCGGGTGGGCCGTCCTCGACGATGCGCCCGCCGTCCATCACCAGCACCCGGTCCGCTATCTCCACAGTGGAGAGTCGGTGGGCGATCACGATGGCGGTACGGTCGGCCAGGATCGTGCGCAGCGCGCGCTGTACCAGCCGCTCCGACGGAATGTCCAAAGAGGACGTCGCCTCGTCCAGGATCAGCACGGCCGGATCGGCCAGGAACGCCCGACCGAAGGCGACCAGTTGCCGCTGCCCGGCCGAGAGCCGCCCACCGCGCTTGCGGACATCGGTGTCGTAGGAGTCGGGCAGCGCGCGGATGAACCCGTCCGCCCCGATCGCCTGCGCGGCGGCGGAGATCTCGGCGCGGGACGCGTCCGGCCGACCGAAGGCGAAGTTGTCGGCGACCGTACCGGAGAAGAGGAAGTTCTCCTGGGTCACCATGACCACGGCCCGGCGCAGCTCGGCGTCGGCCAACTGACGCAGATCCACCCCGTCGAGGGTGACCGAGCCGGTGCTCGGGTCGTAGAAACGGGCCACCAGCTTGGCGAGCGTCGACTTGCCGGCTCCGGTCTCGCCCACCAGCGCCACGGTCTGCCCGGCCGGGATATGCAGCTCCAACCGGGGCAGCACCTCGCGGTCGGCGCGGTAGCAGAACGAGACGCCGGTGAAGCGCAGCTCGCCCCGGGCACCACCGGAAGGCAGCGCCATCGGGTGTGCCGGCTCCGCCACCGCAGGGCGCTCGTCGAGTACCCCGGCAAGCTTCTCCAGGGCTGCGGTGGCCGACTGCAGCGAGTTGTAGAACTGCGAGAGTTCCTGCATCGGCTCGAAGAAGCGCCGCAGGTACAGCAGGAACGCCGCCAGTACCCCGACCTCGGTGGAGCCGTGCAGTGCCCGGTACCCGCCGAAGGTGAGCACCACAGCGATCGTCACGTTGCCGATCAGCTTGATGCCGGGGGAGTACACCGCGATGAGCCGCTGCGCCTTCAGGGTGGCCGCGCCGTAGTCGTCGCTGACCGCGTCGAAGATCTCCTGGTTGCGCGGCTCGCGGCGGAACGCCTGTACCGCGCGCATCCCGCCCATCGACTCGACAAAGTGGACGATCACCAGGGCGACCGCCTCGCGGGTGTGCCGGTAGGCCCGCGCGGACGCCCGGGCGAACCAGCGGGACAGCCACAGCAGGAACGGGAACGCCACCAGGGTGGCGAGCGCGAGCGGGATGTCCAGCCAGAGCAGCACCCCGGCGACCGAGACGATGGACAGGCCGGCCAGCACGAAGTCGTCGATGCCGCCGTCGACCAGCTCGCCGATCGAGTCCATGTCGCTGGTCAGCCGGGCCACCACCCGGCCTGAGGTGTACCGCTCGTGGAAGCCCACGGAGAGGCGCTGGAAGTGGTCGTACACCCGGCGGCGCAGGTCCAGCAGGACGGCCTGGCCGGTGCGCCCGGAGAGGATCAGGAACCAGCGGCGGGTCACATACTCGGTGAACGTGGCCACCGCAAAGGCCACCGCGACCGCGATCAGGATGCCGGCGTCGTGCCCCGGCCCGGCCAGCGCCGGGATACCGCGGTCGATGCCGACCATCACCAGGTACGGCCCGGCCAGCCCGGCGGCGTTCTGCACCAGCAGCAGCGCTACGGCTATCCACAGTGGACGTTGGTACGGTCGCAGCAGCGAGCCCAGCAGGCGGCGGCTGCTGGCCCGCAGCAGCACGGTCGACCCGGCCTCAGCCGCGGTACGTTCGGCGTCGGTATCCGTGGCGACGCCCCGCCACGCGTCGACATCCACACTCACGTGGCCGTCACCTCCTCCGCCCACCCGGTCGCCGGATCCGCCGGACCTGCCGGCTTTGCTTGACCTGCCGGACCTGCCGGACCTGCCGGACCTGCCGGCTCTGCTGCGTGCGACAGCACTGCCCGGTAGGCCGGCTCGCTCGCCAGCAGTCCGGAGTGGGTCCCCACCGCCACGATTGCACCGTCGGCCAGCAGCGCCACCCGGTCGGCCAACGCCACTGTGGACGGTCGGTGCGCGACGAGCAGCGCGGTGGTGTCGCGCAGTACCCGTCGCAACGCCTCCTCCACGAGCGCCTCGGTGTGTACGTCCAATGCGGACAGTGGGTCGTCGAGGACCAGCACCCGCGGTCTGCCCAGGACTGCGCGGGCCAGCGCCAACCGTTGCCGCTGCCCACCGGAGAGGGAGAGCCCCTGTTCGCCCACCCGGGTGGCGAGTCCCCACGGCAGGTCGTAGACGAACTCGGCCTGCGCCACGGCCAGCGCCTCGGCGATGTCGTGTTCGGTCGCTCCGGGAAAGCCGAGGGTGAGGTTCTCCCGCACGCTCATCGAGAAGAGTGTCGGCTCCTCGAAGGCGGTACCGACGACCCGGCGCAGCGAGTCCAGGCGGTACTCCCGGATGTCGCGCCCGTCGATGGTGATGTGCCCGGCGCTGACGTCGTAGAGCCGGGGTACCAGGCAGACCAGGGTGCTCTTGCCGCTGCCGGTGGCGCCGACGATGGCCAGCGTCTCGCCAGGGAGCACGTCGAGGTCGATCCGGCGCAGTACCGGCGTGGACGCACCGGGGTAGCTGAATGCGACGCGCTCGAACCGTACCCGTCCGGTCAGCTCGCCCGGTGTGGCCGTGACCGCCCCGGGAAAGTCCACAATGGACGCCGGTGCGTCCAGCACGTCGAAGACCCGGTCGGCGGCGGTCATCGCCTCCTGGGCGTTCGCGATGATCCAGCCCAGCGCGTCGATCGGCCAGACCAGCATCACCTGCAGGGCCACGAAGGCGACGAGTGCGCCCAGGGTGAGGCGCCCCCGGGACACCTCCAGCGCGCCGACGACCAGCACCACGGCCAGGGTCACGTTCGGCACCAGGTCGATGCGGGACCAGGTGACGGCGAGCATCTGCACCTTGCCGACCGCGGTGTCGTGGATCCGCTGCGCCCCCGCGGCGAACTCGGCCGCCACATGCATCCGCCGGCCGAACGATTTGATCACCCGGATGCCCTGTGCCGACTCCTCGACCTGGGTGGCGAGATCGCCCAGCTGATCCTGCATCCGCCGGGAGGTCACCAGGTACCGGCTGGTGAACCGCTTACTCAGCCAGAACAGCGGTACGGCGCTCGCCGCAACCAGCAGGCCCAGCGGCCAGTACAGCTGCAGCAGCAGTCCCACCACGGTGAGGTACGTCGCGACGTTGACGATGGCGAAGAGCAGCCCGAACGACAGGAACCGCCGGATCGCCCCGAGGTCCGACGTCATCCGGGACAGCAGCTGCCCGGACTGCCAACGGTCGTGGAACGCGATCGGCAGGCGTTGCAGGTGGGCGTAGAGGTCGCGGCGCAGCGCGGTCTCCATGCCCACCGCCGAGGCCGACTGGGCCCACCGACGGATCAGGATGAGCGCCGCTTCGACGCCGCCCAGGAGCAGCGCCAGCAAGCCGAGCAGCAGCAGCCCGCCGGAGTCGCCGCGGCGGACCGGCCCGTCGACGACTCCGCGGACCACCAGCGGGACCGCGATGCCGGCACCGGTCGAGGCCGCGGCGGCGGCCAGCAGCCACAGCATCTGCCCCAGGTACGGCCGGACGTACCGCCGGATCCGCCACAGGTTGGCTAACCGGCCGGTCGGGTGTCTCGGAGCGGGGACAACAGCCGGCACACCGCGAGGCTACCGTCCGTGGCGGCGCGGCTCCCACCGGTTTTCGGCGCGGCAGTGCATCGCTATCTCTGCCAACAGCAAGGCAAACCTGGCCGAACGGAGGGTGCCGGTCAGTCAGCAGGCTCGGTCAAACTGACGGCCGGCTATTCACGGGAGGCACCATGTCCGGCCGCCGCACAGTCACGGCCTCGTTCTCTCTGGTGGTGGCTCTGGTCATCACCGGTCTGGCGGTGGTGGCCGATCGGATCCCCGCGGCCCGGCCAGGTCAGCTGGTCTCGTATGGCAATCCGGCGTACCACCCGCTGACGCCGGCCCGGATCCTGGACACCCGCACCGGGCTGGGTGCGCCCGCCGCCGCCGTGGGGCCGGCGAAGTCGATCGACATGCAGGTCACCGGAGCCGGTGGGGTGCCTGCCACCGGGGTGGGCGCGGTGGTGCTCAACCTGACCGGTACCGAGTCGGCGGGCTCAACCTTTGTCACGGCGTGGCCGACCGGTGCGGCGCGGCCGAATGCGAGCAACCTTAACCTGACCCAGGGGGAGACCCGGCCGAACCAGGTCATCGTGAAGGTCGGCACCGGCGGAAAGGTGAGCCTGTACAACAACGTGGGCTCGGTGCACCTCATCGCCGACGTGGTCGGCTGGTTCACCATCGCCACGGACTACACCGGGTTGACTCCGGCGCGGATCCTCGACACCCGGACCGGGTTGGGCGGGCCCGCCGCCGCGGTGGGGCAGGCGCAGGCGATCGACGTGCAGGTGACCGGTGTCGGTGGGGTGCCGGCGTCGGGCGTGGACGCGGTGGTGGTCAACCTGACCGGTACCGAACCGACCAGCTCGACCTTCGTCACGGCGTACCCGGCCGGGGGAGCTCTCCCGACCGCGAGCAACCTGAACCTGGTGCCCGGGCAGACCGCACCGAACCTGGCGGTCGTGAAGGTCGGTACCGGCGGCAAGGTGAGTCTGTACAACAACGCCGGCGCCGTGCACCTCATCGCCGACGTGGTCGGCTGGTTCGCCACCGGGCACGGGTACACCGGGGTCACCCCGGCGCGCATCCTGGACACCCGGGTCGGGTTGAATGCCCCCTCGGGCCCGGTGGGGCCGGGCCAGTCGATCATCATGGCGGTGTTGGGCCGCGGCGGGGTGCCTGCCACCGGGGTGGGCGCGGTGGTGCTCAACCTGACCGGTACCCAGCCTTCGGGCGCGACCTTCGTCACGGCGTACCCGACCGACGAGGCTCGGCCGAACGCCAGCAACCTCAACCTCGTGCCGGGGCAGACCGCACCCAACCTGGTTATTGCCAAGGTCGGCGCGGGTGGGGCGGTGAACCTCTACAACAACGCCGGCACAGTCCACCTGCTCGCCGACGTCGTCGGCTGGATCTCCGACGGTACCGCCGCAGTTATCGACACCGTCGCCGGTAAGGGCATTGACGGCTTCTGCGGCGACGGCGGACCGGCCACCAGCGCCTGCCTCGGCGCTCCCGGCGGAGTCGCCGCGGACGCCGCCGGCAACGTCTATGTCGCGGACACCTACAACCACCGGGTCCGCCGGGTGACCCCCGACGGCACGATCAGCACCGTTGCGGGGAACGGCACCGCCAGCTTCTGCGGCGACGGCGGACCGGCCACCAGCGCCTGCCTGAACCACCCCGGGGGCCTAGCGGTCGACGCGGCCGGAAACCTCTACATCGCCGACGCGTCGAACAAGCGGATCCGCAAGGTCGCGCCCAACGGCACGATCAGCACAGTCGCCGGCAGCGGCACCGGGTACTTCTGCGGTGACGGCGGCCCGGCGACAAGCGCCTGCCTGGACAGCCCCAACGGCATTGCCGTCGATGGTGCGGGCAACCTGTACATCGCGGACACCTCGAACTCCCGGGTGCGCAAGGTCACTCCCGGCGGTGCCATCAGCACGGTCGCCGGAAACGGGTCTGCGTACTCGTTCTGCGGGGACGGCGGACCGGCCACCAGCGCCTGCCTGTACAGCCCCGTGGCCGTGGCCGTCGATGGTGCCGGCAACCTCTACATCACCGACCTGGGTAACCAGCGGATCCGAATGGTCGCGCCGGACGGCACCATCGACACGATCGCCGGGAACGGCACCGCCGGCCTTTGCGGTGACGGCGGCCCGGCCACCAGCGCCTGCCTCTACCAACCCAGCGGCCTGGCGGTCGATGCGGCCGGAAACCTCTACCTCGCCGACGGGGCCAACCAGCGGGTCCGCCTGGTCGGCCTGGACGACACGATCATCACGGTTGCCGGGGGCGGATCGGTCTACCCCACCTTCTGTGGCGACGGCGGGCCGGCCACCAACGGCTGCCTCGCCAATCCGGCCGCCGTGGCGCTGGATCCGGCCGGAAACCTCTACATCGCTGACTTCTCCAACGACCGGGTACGGAAGGTCACCTGGTAGCGGAGGGCTGCCCGGTCAGGATGCGCTGCGTGGCGCCTCGTGGGCGAGTAGCCAGCGCTTGACCGGTACCCCCCAGCGGAAGCCGCCGGGCAGGCCGTCGGCGCGCAACACCCGGTGACAGGGCACGAAGAGTGCGGCCGGGTTGCGGGCGCAGGCCTGCGCGGCGGCCCGGACCGCGCGGGGGCGGCCGGCGCGCGTGGCCAGCTCGGTGTAGCTCACCGGTTCGCCCGGCGCCACCCCGCGCAGCACCCGCCAGGCTTCGTCGAGGAACTCCCCGCCGCGCTGGCTGACCGGCACCGCACCGACCGCGGCCAGGTCACCGTCCAGATAGGACAGTATGGCCCTGGTGTACGGGCCGAGCTCCGCGCGCGGCTGCGGGGCCGTCGTCGGGCGGAGTATCGGGTGCACGAGTACGGTCAACGCAGCCACGTCCAGGGTCCAGCCGCTGGCGAGTACCGCCTCGTCGGTGCCGAGCAGGGTGAACGGTCCAACCGGTGTGTCCACTGTGGACGAGTACCAGATCATGTGTGCCTCCACAGCCGGATGAGTGCGTACGAGCGCCACGGCCGCCAGCGGGCCGCGTAGTCGGCGAGTTCGCCCGCGCCGGCGGGCAGCCCGAGCGCCGCCGCGCCCCGGCGTACGCCCAGATCCGTGGCGAGGAAGACGTCCGGATCGCCGAGCGCGCGCAGTGCGATGTAGCCGGCTGTCCAGGGGCCGATTCCGGGCAGCGCGAGCAGTCGCCGCTCGGTGTCGTCCCGGTCGGCTGCGCCGTCGAGCTCCAGTTCGCCGGCGGCGACCGCCGAGGCGAGCGCCCGCAGCGTGCGCCGCCGCGCGGCCGGCATCGCGAACGCCGGGTCTGCGGCGTCCGCCACCTCCGCGGCCTGCGGGAACCTGCCCGGTGATACCGCAGCCGCCAGCCTGCCCAGCACGGTACGGGCGGCTGCCACCGACACCTGCTGCCCGACGATCGCGCGTACCGCGATCTCGAAGCCGTCAACCGCGCGCGGCGTGCGTACCCCCGGCTCAGCGGCGACCGACGCGGCGAGTGCGGGATCGGCGGCGAGCACCGCGTCGACGGCTGCCGGGTCGGCGTCGAGATCGAGCAGTCGCCGGCAGCGGGCCACCGCCGGGGCGAGATCGCGCAGGTCGGCCAGGCGCAGCCGCGCAGTGACGTAGCCGGACCTCCGCCCGGTCGGCAGCGCCAGCGTCACCTCCGCGGTGCCGTGCGGCAGCCGCAGTGCCCGGTGGTACCCCTGGGCGTCGAACGTCTCCACGCCCGGGATCGCGCGGGCGCCCAGGAAGCCCAGCAGCGCCTCGCCGTGCAGTGGTTGGCGGTACGGCAGGCGCAGCACGATCGTGCCCGCAGCGCCGCCGGACCCATCAGCGCCGCCGGGCCGGTCAACGCCGCGCAGGGCCGAGGGCGGGCGGCCGTAGATCGCCTGGATGGTGTCGTTGAACTGGCGGACGCTGCCGAACCCGGCCGCGAAGGCGATCTCGGCGAGGCCCAGTCCGGTCGTGGAGATCAGCACCCGGGCGGCCTGCGCCCGCTGCGCCCGGGCCAGCGCGAGCGGCCCGGCGCCCAGTTCAGCGTGCAGCATCCGGTACAGGTGCCGTTCGGTGTACCCGAGCCGGCGGGCCAGTCCCGGTACGCCGTCGCGGTCGACCACGCCGTCGGCGATCAGCCGCATCGCCCGGGCGACGACGTCGGCCCGGGTGTCCCATTCCGGCGAGCCGGGCGCGGCGTCCGGGCGGCAGCGCAGGCAGGCGCGGAACCCTTCCCGCTGGGCGGCCGCAGCCGATGCCAGGAACCGCACGTTGCGCCGTTTCGGAGTCATCGCCGGGCAGGACGGGCGGCAGTAGATGTGGGTGGAGACGACGGCGGTCACGAACCAGCCGTCGAAGCGGGTGTCCCGGCTGTCCACAGCCCGGTAACAGCGTTCGAAGTCCAGTTCCACAAGAGAGATCCTGCCCGCCGCCCGCACCGCGGTGCTGGCGGGTTTCGGACCCCAGACCCCGACGTTCGGGCGCCGGTGAACCCGGGCACCCGAACGCGAGGCCAACCAACCCGGTCAAACGTGGCGGAAGGTCACGTCGCCACCGGTGCGGGCGGTGTCGACCGGAGTCGGCGGGTCTAGACGGGCGACGAGCAGCGGAGACGGACACACCGAGCGATTGGCCGGAGCGGAGTCCGGCTCGGTCCACTCCGCCGCGGCCATCCGGATCGGCAGGTCGGCGACGCGCGGCATGACGAGGCGGAGCGTCTCGGCGCTGGCCTGGTCCAGCCACTGCACGTTCTCCACGATCAGCAGCAGCGGGCCGGACTTGGCCAGTACCCGGAAGAGAGTCAACGCGGCGAGTCGCACGTCGGCCGGGGTTGCCCGGGTGGAGCGCCGGCCGCCAGGCAGCCGGATCGACGCCCGGCCCGGCGTCGCCGCGCCCCGGCACCCCAGGATTGCCAGGGCCTGGCGACGCCGGGTGGGTACCGCGGCCAGATCCTGCTCGGTCACCGACGACAGCAGGCTGGTCAGGCCACGGAACGCGCACCGGGCGTCGTCCTGGGTGGGGGAGCACCTCAGGACGCGCGTTCCGGGGGCGCAGTCCGCCAGGACATCGAGGTATGCGGAGAGGCTCGGTACCGCGGGGCCGAAGAGCAGCACGCTGCCGCCCGACCGCAGCCATTCCCGGGCCGCTTCGATCCGGTGGCCTCCCCGCGACGCGTCGAGTGGACGCAGCGCCGTCGCCGGAGCGGGACGGGAGGCTGTGTCCGGCTCGCGCGTGTTGGTGTTCACCTGCACAAGTCTCGGCCGGTGGGTGCCGACGGGGTACGGGAGAACCACGGAGGCCCCTACGGACATCCGCAGGCCGGTACTACGGAGACCCCCCGGGTGGGCCGCCGTAGACTGACCCGCCGTGAGCCTCAGCATCGGTATCGTCGGGTTGCCCAACGTCGGCAAGAGCACGCTCTTCAACGCGATCACCAAGAACGACGTCCTGGCCGCCAACTACCCGTTCGCCACGATCGAGCCGAACGTCGGCGTGGTCGGCCTGCCCGACGCGCGGCTGGACCGGCTCGCCGAGATCTTCGGCTCACAGAAGATCCTGCCGGCGCCGGTCTCGTTCGTGGACATCGCCGGGCTGGTCCGGGGCGCCTCCAAGGGGCAGGGCCGGGGCAACGCGTTCCTGGCCAACATCCGTGACGCGTCGGCGATCTGCCAGGTCGTCCGGGCGTTCAGCGACCCGAACGTGGTGCACGTGGACGGCAAGGTGTCCCCGGTCGACGACATCGCCACGATCAACACCGAGCTGATCCTCGCCGACCTGCAGACCATTGACAACGCCCTGCCGCGGCTGGAGAAGGAGGCGAGGGTACGCAAGGAGCGGGGTGCAGCCGTCGCTGCCGCCAAGGCGGCCCGGGAGCTGCTTGACAACGGCACGACCCTCTCCGCGGGAGCCGCTGCGGCCGGGATCGACGCCGCCGAGCTGCGTGAGCTGCACCTGCTCACCGGCAAGCCGTTCCTGTACGTCTTCAACGTCGACGAGGCGGAGCTGGGCGACGCGGCGTTCCTGGACGAATTGCGGGCGATCGTCGCGCCGGCCGAGGCGATCTTCCTGGACGCGAAGATCGAGTCGGAGCTGATCGAACTGCCCGAGGATGAGGCCCGCGAGCTGCTGGAGTCGATCGGCCAACCCGAGCCCGGGCTGAACCAGCTGATCCGGGTGGGGTTCGCGACGCTCGGGCTGCAGACGTACCTGACCGCCGGCCCCAAGGAGTCCCGGGCCTGGACGGTGCCGGTCGGCGCGACCGCCCCCGAGGCCGCCGGCGTGATCCACTCGGACTTTCAGCGCGGCTTCATCAAGGCCGAGGTGGTGGCCTACGCCGACCTCGACGCGGCCGGTTCGATGGCGGCGGCCAAGGCAGCCGGCAAGGTCCGGATCGAGGGCAAGGAGTACGTGATGTCCGACGGCGACGTCGTGGAGTTCCGGTTCAACGTCTGAGCGCAGCCGGAGCCGGGCTGGGCACCGCCCCGAGCAGGCCCCACCCCACCGTTTGCGCGCAGATTCCGCACAACCGGCCGGTACTGTCGGCTGAGTGCCGTTGACCTTTCCCTCACACGCTGCCGCGGTGCTGCCGTTGAAGCTGTGGCGGCCGCGCTGGTTCGACGGCGTGGCACTCGTGGTGGGCTCGGCCGCGCCGGATTTCCCGTACGCCCTCGACCCGTACCGGGATATCCACGGGCACACCTGGTGGGGGCTGGTCTGGTTCTGCGTACCCGTGACCGTGGCGGCGAGCTGGCTCGTGCGCCGCGCCGCGCCGCAGGTGGCCGCGCATCTGCCCGACGGCGGCCCGCTGGCGCTGCGCGACTACGGCGTGCTGGGCCGGGTCCGGTACCCGTTGTCCGTCAGCGCCGGCTGCGCGTGGCTGGGGGCGCTCTCGCACCGGCTCTGGGACATGTTCACCCACGCCTCGATCGACCAGGGCACGGTGCGGTTCGCCTGGCTGAGCCGGGAGGCGTTCGCCGGTCAGCCGTGGTGGCAGGTGCTGCAGTACGGCTCGACCGTGCTGGGCGCGGTGGTCGTGCTGATCCTGTTCGTCCGGGTGGGCCGGACCCGGGCACTCGTGGCGTGGCACGGCGACCTGCGGCGGGTCGGGTCGGCGGCGCCGGTGCGTCAGTCGGGCGCCTTCTGGGGTACGGCCGCAGCCGTCGTCGTGCTGGGCGTGGCGGCACAGCCGTTCCTGGCCGGCGCCGGCGAGGTGGCGATCGTGTACGTACGCATGCTCGCGGTCGTCGGGCTGGCCCTGCTCAGCGCGGCGGCGGTCAGCTCTGCACGATGCCGCGGTACAGGTCCTCGATCCGTGCGGCGAGAGTGACTTCACCGTGCGAGAGGCTGGCGCCGACCTGGGTGTACAGCCGGATGCGGGTCAGCCCTTCGGTGCGGCGGATCTCGGGTCGCAGATGTAGCGCATCAGCGACCACCTTGATACGTTCAGCGAGCGCGGCGTGCTGCGACTCATCGAGGCTCAGGGTCCGGCTGAACTCGCGCTCAGCTCTGGTCCAGCCGTCGAGCAGGCTGAGCGCGTCGGGGAGGTAGTCGAGGTGCTGGTCGCGATCACCGTTGTGCCGCTGGCCCATGGCCACCCCCTCCGGCTTCGTTGCCCAAGTGTGGCCGAATCGAGGCCTCCTCGTGATCCCGTCGTTGCTTACACAGTCTTGTCGCTCCACCGGGCAATGTCCACGTCCGGGCGTGCCCGCCTGCTGACCGTAGCGGCCGGCCGGTGACAGCCGAACCGGCAGTTCCGGTGCAGCCCACGTATGTGGCAGATGTTCGGGCCGGCCTCCCCGTCATCGTCGGCGCCGCGATCATCTCGGGCGGCCGGGTCCTCGCCTGCGCCCGGGCTGAACCGCCGGAGGTGGCCGGCCGGTGGGAATTCCCGGGCGGCAAGGTCGAGTCCGGGGAGAGCGAGCCGGTCGCCCTCGTCCGCGAGTGCCTGGAGGAGTTGGCGGTACGCGTGGAGGTTGGCGACCGGGTCGGCGCGGACGTGCTGCTCGGGCACGGCCGGGCGGTGCTGCGGGTGTACGCGGCGCGTCTGCTCGATGGCGACGCACCGCGCCTGATCGAGCATCAGGAGCTGCGCTGGCTCGCCGCTGACCAACTCGACGACGTGCCGTGGCTGCCGGCCGACGCCCCGATCGTGGCGGCCCTGGCGCCGGTCCTGGGCCGGGTGGAGTCGCGCCTGTCCAACCATGAGTCGCGATGAACCTCAGCTACGTCGAGGTCGGCGGTACCCGTGGCGAGCTTCCCGAGGGGTACCACCACGTGCGCCGGCACGAGGTGATCGGGGCCGGTGAGGCGGTGTTCCGTCGGGCGGCCGCCGGGCTGCGCCGGTGGGACCTGCACCGCGGGGCCGGGCTGCGGGTGCGTGCGCCCGGCCCGGCTGCGGTCGGGGTACGGGTCGACTGTGGCGTGGGCCTGGGCCCAGCCCGGATCTGGGTACCGTGCGAAGTCGTCTGGCTGCTCGACCAGCCGCAGTTCTTCGGCTTCGGGTACGGCACGCTGCCCGGCCACCCGGAGTGCGGCGAGGAGGCGTTCGAGCTCACCCTCGACGATGCCGGAGAGGTGTGCTTCACCATCAAGGCGTTCAGCCGTCCGGCGACCTGGTACGCGCGGCTGGCCGGGCCGGTGATGCGGGCGGTCCAGCAGCGGGTGACCGACCGGTACGTGCGCGCCGCGCACCGCCTCGCCGCCCCGGCTTAGGCCTCGCGGTACGCCGCCGACCAGCGCTTGACTCCGGTGCGGCTGTCGTACGCGTTGATGAAGTCGTCCTGGCAGGCGAAGGCCAGGCCATCGCCGGCACGCAGCACGATCGACACATTCGAGCCGTCAATTGTCCACCGTGTCGTGCCGGTCGTCACATCGAGCGCGGCCAGGTCTCCGACATAGTCCACGATGTACACCGCGCCGTCGGCCGCCGCGCCGACGTCGGGTGTCCGGATCCCTGGCGTGCTCACACTCCACCGGACCGCGCCAGTCGCGGCGTCCATCGCGTCCACGCGGCCGACGTCTGTGGTCGCGCCCAATACGTGGTTCGCGGCGAACACCACGCCGTGATCGAGGATCGGCGCTCCCGAGATCTCGTGCGTCCACAGGGTGGCGCCGGTACGCGCGTCCAGGGCGTGCACGCCCAGTCGCCCGGTGTTACCGATCCAGCAGTTGAGGAAGATCCTGGCACCATCCGAGACCGGTGCGAGGACGCCTCTGCAGTGCTGGTCAACGGTCCATAGTGGATTCCCGGTGGCCGCTGCCAGCGCGTAGACGTGGTCGTCGCCGTCGCCACCTCGGAAGTAGACGACCCCGTTGTCGGCCAGGAGGTCGCCGATCGGATAGGAGCCGACGACACCCATGCCCTGGTGGGGCGACTTCGTCCAGCGTGGCGCACCCGTGGCGGCGTCCACCGCGACCAGCGAGCCGTCGTGCCGGTTGACGATCACTACGCCGTCGGTCACCACCGGATAGCCGCCAGCGTACGGCCCCGGGATCGGCACGCTCCATCGCGGTGCGCCGGTCGCGGCGTCCGCGGCGTCGAGCGTCGTGGCGCCGGCCAGGTAGAGCAGACCACCAGCGACCGCAGGAGGATTTCCGACGGCCCCGGGGAACTCGTGCTTCCAGACGATGTGGCCATCGCCGCTGTCGACCGCGTACGTGAACCGCCGGCCGGTCCCGAGATACATCAGATGACCGGAGCTTGACGCGGTCGATGACGCGGTCGGGTGAGCCGACCCGGACACCGGCACCGGACCGCCGCCCGCCCCCGGCGACGGGGTGGCACCGCACCCGGCGAGCCCGAGTATGGTCGCGGCGGCCGCCAGCAGCCGCGGCATGGACCTCAGCAAACCCATGGTGACCACCTTCGACAGCCCGGCTGGCGTCACCAGGCTGCCACGCACGACGTCCACGCGCCCATCGACTGAACGACCGATCTGTTCCGGCCACCCGGGCTCTCGGTGGCTTTCCAGATGAAGGGTTCGGGTCGCTGTTCCCCGCGGCCGCCCAGGCGGTGATCGCGTCGGTGAGCCGACGGACCACCAATTAGGGCTGCAGCATGGAACTCATCGTGCTCGCCTCGTCGTAGGTACCCGAGCCGACCACCCGACCCTGCTCCAGGACCACGACCCGGTCGGCGGCCCGGACCGTGGACGGGCGGTGCGCGATCACCAGCAGGCTGCACTCGCCGCGCACACTCTCGATGGTGCGCCCGAAGGCAGCCTCGTTCGCCGGGTCCAGTTGCGAGGTCGGCTCGTCGAGCAGCAGCAGGCTGGGCCGCAGCAACAGGGCCCGGGCGATCGCCACCCGTTGACGTTCACCGCCGGAGAGCCGGGTGCCCCGCTCGCCGACCTCGGTCTGCAGGCCGCGCGGCAGTCGGGCCACCACGTCGGTGAGGTTGGCCAGCTCCACCACCCGCTGCACCTCGGCGTCCGTGGCTTCGGGGCGGGCGTAGCAGAGGTTCTCGCGCAGCGTGCCGTAGAGCACGGGGGTGTGCTGCTCGACCAGACCGATCCGGCCCCGACACTCGTACGCGCTCAGGTCGGCGCCGACATCGCGGCCCTCCAGCAGGATCGTGCCCCGCTCGGGCTCGTAGAAGCGGGCCGCCAGCGCGAAGATCGTGGACTTGCCCGCGCCGGAGGGGCCGGCGAGCGCGACGTGTGCGCCGTGCGGTACCTCGAAGGAGACCCCGTGCAGGACCGGGCGGTCGGCGTAGGAGAACCACACGTCCTGGAACTCCAGCGCCGACGGCGGGGTACCCCGGGGCGGGAGCGGCACCCGTACCCGTACCCTCCCGACCGCCGTCCGACCACCGTCCGGAGTGGAGGAACGTCCGTCCGGAGTGGAGGAACGTCCGTCCGGAGTGGAGGAACGTCCGTCCGGAGTGGACGGAACCTCCGGCTCGGCTGGCAGTGCCATCGCGTCCGCCACCCGCTGCAGGGCGGCGAGCGCCTTCTGTGTCGTCTCGGCCACGGTGAACATGTCGGAGAGCGGAATCGCAAGGTACGACACGTAGAGCAGGAACGCGACGAGGCCCGCCAACGGGAGCTCCCCGTTGGCGACCTGCACCCCGCCGACCAGGAGTACCAGGATGAGCGAGCCGTGCGCAGCGAGCCCGATGGCCGGCGACACGATCGAGTCCAGTTTCGCGGCCCGGATATTGGCGGCGTAGACGGACTGCGCGCGTTCGGCGATCCGGTCGCTCTCGCGCTGCTCGGCCCGGGCTGCGCGCACCGTACGGATCGCGCCCAGCGCCCGTTCCAGGTCCGACGCCATCTCGCCGGTGCTCTCCTGCGCACGGTCGGTGGCCCGGCGGATGCCGGACAGCACCCCGAGGACAGCCACCCCGCCGACCGCAATCGTCACCGCGACCACTCCGAAGAGGGCGGCGTCCAGCCAGATCATCATGGCCACGCCGCCGATCACGATGAAGACGCCGCTCACCACGTCGACGAGATCGTAGGCGACCACCTCGCGGAGCAGGGTGGTGTCCGAGGTGACCCGCGACATCAGGTCGCCGATCCGGTGCCGGTCGTACACCGGCATGGTCAGCCGCAGCAGCCGACCGATCAGGCTGCGGCGTAGCCCGAGCACGATGCCTTCGCTCGTCCGCTCCAGCACGTACCGGGCGAACGTGTCGACCACCGCCTCGGCCACGAACACGATGGCCAATGCCGCAGCCAGGCCCGCCACGGCGTCGCCTTGCGAGGTCGCCTCGATGGTCAGCATGGCCAGGATCGGTTGGGCGAGGCCGAGCGCCGAGCCGACCAGGGACAGCAGCAGCGCCAGCGCGATCGAGCGGCGATGCCCGCGGGTCACCCGCAACAGGTCGCGCAGCCCCACCCGGCGCTGCTCGGCGACAGCGCCGGCGTCCGGGTCGGGCCCGGGGTCGGCGCCCGGGTCGGCGTCAGGGTCGGCGTCCGGGCTGGCGTCGGGGTCGGCGCCGGCTGGTGGGTGGTCGGCCGGGCCCGGCTCGTCCGCAGCCTGGTCGCCGGCTGGCGGCACGGTGAGGATCGGGTGGAAGTGGCCCGGTTCGAAGTCTTCGCCGATCGGTTGACCATTCACCGCCACCCAGGCGTGTGCGGCGAACGGCTGGCTGTGCACGCCGACGCACCAGGTGGGCCAGGTACCCGAGAACCGGCAGAGCAGGGCGGTGGCGATCGACCGGGGCAGGCACCCTTCGCCGGTACGATCCAGGCCGGCCGCCACGACCGCCGTGCGGGCCGCCGCGGCCTGCGCGACGGAGGCTGGGGCGGCGCCGGTACGCAGGATCGACAGCACCGACCGCAGTCGCCTGGGCGGCAGGGCCGCCAACAGCCGGGCGACGCCGACCGCGAACAGAATGGCGATCCGGCGCAGTGAGCGCCGTACGGCGCCAGGTCGGTGCAGCGCGCCTGAACGATCCAGCGCGCCCCGCGAGCTCATCGCGGTGCCCCGCCGGCCTGCTGAGCCCCGCCGGACTGCTGAGCCCCGCCGGACTGCTGGGCCCCGCCGATCTGGTGGGCCCCGTCGTCCGACGACTGCTCCAGCAGGTCCGCCGAGAGCAGTTGGGCCGCCAGGGCGGCAACGTCGGGTACCGCCTGCTCGGGGGCGACCGGGTACCTCGCGGACAGCGCGCGTGCGGCGTGTTCGGCGGTACCGCCCTCCAGCAGGCTCCGCAGCACGAGTGCGCCGCTCGGATTGAGCTGCCAGTAGCGGCCGGCGCGTCCGTCCAGGAGTACGGCGCCAGCATCGGTATCGGTCATGGACACCTCGGGACGCAGCCGCAACGACATCTGCCGCCTTCTCTCCGTGAACGTTCGCCCGGGACGAGCCCACAGACGCGCCCACGGCGGACGCGGTATCGCGGTCGACTCCGACAACGACCCGCGCCGCGCCGCGGCGCGTACCGACGGAGACAGAGTCGACCCGCGAAGTGGTGTACAGCTGAGCGCTGTCAACCGGTTCCTCCGCCTACCTGCCTCACTGTTCCGCCGTCGTACGACTGTGCGGTGTGGTGACGTGACCGCCACCGGGTACCGCTACCAGCACCACCTGTTGTGACGCCGCCGGTGGTGCTTGCGACGCCTCTTGTTTCGACGGAAGCCATCGCCCCAACCCTGGGTGAGCTCAGCGAACGAGCCAACTTCGAGCAGGGCCGGCCGCTCGTAAGCGAGTGCCCTCATCGCGCTTGCCTCCCTTCACGCCTCGTCGTTTCCGGCACTTTCAGGGAGCTCCCTCGTTCGTCGCGCGCTCCATCACCCGCGACACGACAAACGCTAACGGCGCAGATCGGGGGAAGGCTATGTCATCAGCCCGCAGCGGCTGCCAACCTCGGTGCCGCTGACCGACGCCCCGCCGTCAGGCTTCTGCCATGTCCAGTCCCCATCTCGTGGCGATGGCGATGGCCTCCCTGCGGTTGCGCGCACCGATCCGCCGGTACAGCCGCTGCATCTGCCGGTACATCTGGCGCTCGGAGTACCCGGCCGTCTGCGCGATGGAGGCGATGGAGGAGCCCTGCGACAGTGCGCGGAGCCAGCCGACCAGTTGGCCGGAGAGCTCCAGCACCTCGGGTGTGGGGACGGGCCCGCCGGTGAGCGAGCGGACCAGTTCCACCGGGAGCAGCGCCATGCCGTGCAGCGCCGCGTCCAGTACCCGGACGATCTCGTGGATGGGCGCGCTCTGCGCGATCGCCCCCACGGCGCCGCAGCGCAGCACCATCTGGTAGTTCGCCGGAGTCGGATCGGCGAGCAGGGCGACGATCGCCCCGCGCCGGTGCAGGCTGGTCAGCGCCTCGCATTCGCGGGCCGAGCCGACCATCAGCAGGCAGGCGTCCCACTCGTCGTCCACCTCGGTGATCGCCGGCGCTTCCCGGACCGCGAAGCCCGCCTCGTGCAGGCCTGCGGTCAGGCCGTACCGGTAGGCGGGAACCCCGTGTACGACCATGACCAGGGCCCGTGCCAGCGCCGGGAACTCCAGCTGTGCCGGAATCGCGTCCACAACTCTCATGTCAGGAACCTCCCGGAACGCCATACCCGAACCTGTCCGTCCGAGACGTGCAGCGATGGGGAATCCGGAAAAGGGAACGGCGAAGCGGCAGCGGGAGCGGCGAAGCGGCAGCGGGAGCGGCGAAGCGGCAGCGGGAGCGGCGAAGCCCGGCAGGGGCGGCCTTGGCGGCATCCGCGAATTGACGTGGGTACGGGTGTGCCCCGGCGCTGCCCGGGGTACCCCGACTGCTCAGCCACAGGGCGACGGCCGGTGGGCGACGAATCGCTCACCGGCCGCCTGGCCGAACCGATCTGGTGCTGTACGTCCGCTGGACGGCGCTCAGTGCGCCGGCTGCTCCCCGTCAGTTGTCGGGTGCTGGTAGGTGATGCCCTGGACCGGCAACGGGAACTCCAGGTCGTCGCCGAACGGCGATGCCGCCCCGGAGCGGTCGAGGGTGAGCTCGGTGACCGGCAGTCTGCCGTCGGGTCCGACCGCGGCGGCCTGTCCGCCGCCCCCGTTCGCCTCGGCCGCCATCGCCTCGCGGTCCGGTGCCAGGTACCGGTGCACCACGTCGACCTGGTCGCGCCGGAAAATCTTGTTTCCCAGCCAGGTGATCGGGTCGTACCTGCGGTCCACCACGCGTTCCTTCATCGGAATGATCGCGTTGTCGGTGATCTTGATGTGCTCGGGGCAGACCTCGGTGCAGCACTTGGTGATGTTGCAGTACCCGATGCCCTGCTCGGCCTGCGCCATCTCCTTGCGGTCGTCGCGCGAGTCCAGTGGGTGCATGTCCAGCTCGGCGGCGCGGATGAAGAAGCGCGGGCCGGAGAACGCGACCTTGTTCTCCTCGTGGTCGCGGATCACGTGGCAGACGTTCTGGCAGAGGAAGCACTCGATGCACTTGCGGAACTCCTGCGAGCGCTCCACGTCGACCTGCTGCATCCGGTACTCGCCCGGCGGCACGTTCGGCGGCGGCGCGAACGCCGGCAGCTCACGGGCCTTGGTGTAGTTGTACGAGACGTCGGTGACGAGGTCGCGGATCACCGGGAACGTCCGAAGTGGAGTGACCGTGACCGTTTCGGTGTCGTCAAAGGTCGACATCCGGGTCATGCAGCCCAGCCGCGGCCTGCCGTTGATCTCCATCGAGCAGGAACCGCACTTGCCGGCCTTGCAGTTCCACCGCACGGCAAGGTCGGGGGCCTGGGTGGCCTGCAGCCGGTGGATCACATCGAGGACGACTTCACCCTCGTTGACCTCGACCTGGTAGTCCACCAGGTCGCCGGCGCCGGTGTCACCGGAGCTCCGCCAGACCCGGAAGTGGCGCTTTCCTGCGGCGGAAGCCGCTGCAACGTTGCCGTCCATCACGCGCCACCTTCTCCGGCCGACGACGCGTCGGGCGTCGCGAGTTCCTCATCCGTCATGTACTTGGCCAGCTCGCTCGGGTCGAAGAGGCCGATCAGTTCGGGGCGCATCGTCGGGACCGGCTTGTGGGTCAGCGTGACCTCGTCGGTACCGGCCTCGACCGAGCAGACCAGGTTGACCTGCCGCCACGTCGGGTCCATCTTCGGGAAGTCCTCCCGGGTGTGCCCGCCGCGCGACTCGGCCCGCTCCAGCGCCGCCTTCGCGGTGCACTCCGAGACGATCAGCATGTTGCGCAGGTCCAGCGCCAGGTGCCAGCCCGGGTTGTACCTGCGGCCACCGCCGACGCCGACCTTGCGGGCCCGCTCCTTCAGCTCGGCCAGCCGGGTCAGCGACTCCTCCAGCTCAGCCTTGCGCCGGATGATGCCGACCAGGTTGCCCATCACCTGCTGCAGCTCGTGGTGCAGGGTGTACGGGTTCTCGCCGGAGTCGCCACGGGTCAGCGGCGCCAGTGCCGTCTCCACCGCAGTGTCCAGTGTGGACTTCGACACCGTCGGACGCTTGGCCAGCCCGCCGGCGTACGCGGCGGCGTGCTCGCCGGCCCGCTTGCCGAAGACCAGCAGGTCCGACAGCGAGTTGCCGCCGAGCCGGTTGGAGCCGTGCATACCGCCGGAGACCTCACCCGCGGCGAAGAGCCCGCTGACCGCCGAGGCGGCACTGTCGGCGTCGACCTCGATGCCGCCCATCACGTAGTGGCAGGTCGGTCCGACCTCCATCGGCTGCCTGGTGATGTCGACGTCGGCCAGTTCCTTGAACTGGTGGTACATCGACGGCAGCTTCTTGCGGATCACCTCGGCGGGCAGCCGGGAGGAGACGTCGAGGTAGACCCCGCCGGCCTCGGTACCCCGGCCGGCCTTGACCTCGGAGTTGATCGCCCGGGCGACCTCGTCACGCGGCAGCAGCTCGGGCGGGCGCCGGTTGTTGACCTGATCGGTGTACCAGCGGTCGCCCTCCTCCTCGGTCTCGGCGTACATCTTGCGGAACACGTCGGGCACGTAGTTGAACATGAACCGCTTGCCCTCGGTGTTCTTCAGGACTCCGCCGTCACCGCGCACGCTCTCGGTGACCAGGATTCCCTTCACCGACGGCGGCCAGACCATGCCGGTCGGGTGGAACTGGAGGAACTCCATGTTGATCAGCGTGCCGCCGGCCCGCATCGCGAGCGCGTGGCCGTCGCCGGTGTACTCCCACGAGTTCGAGGTGACCTTGTACGACTTGCCGACGCCCCCGGTGGCGAGCACGATCGCCGGCGCCTCGAAGAGTACGAACTCGCCGGACTCGCGGACGTAGCCGAAGGCCCCGGCGATCACGCCGTCCTCGACGATCAGCTCGGTGATGGTCGTCTCGGCGAAGACCCGGATCTTCGAGTCGTAGTCGCCGCTGGCCTCGAAGTCCTCCTGCTGCAACGAAACGATCTTCTGCTGCAGGGTGCGGATCAGCTCCAGGCCGGTACGGTCGCCGACATGCGCCAGCCGCGGGTACTCGTGGCCGCCGAAGTTGCGCTGACTGATCTTGCCGTCTCTGGTGCGGTCGAAGATCGCGCCGTAGGTCTCCAGCTCCCAGACCCGGTCGGGCGCCTCCTTGGCGTGCAGCTCGGCCATCCGGAAGTTGTTGAGGAACTTCCCGCCGCGCATGGTGTCCCGGAAGTGCACCATCCAGTTGTCTTTGTCGTTGACGTTGCCCATCGCCGCAGCGGCGCCGCCCTCGGCCATCACCGTGTGCGCCTTGCCGAAGAGCGACTTGGAGATGATCGCTGTCTTCCTGCCGGCCAGCCGGGCCTCGATCGCCGCGCGCAGCCCGGCGCCGCCGGCCCCGATCACCACGACGTCGTAGGTGTGTCGTTCGATATGCGTCATCGTGGCAGTCCTCAGTTGAAGAACCGGAAGTCGGTGATCCAGCCGGCGGAGACGGCCATGATGTACGCATCGGTGAGGATCACCGTGAAGAGCGAGGTCATGGCGAAGGTGCCGTGCCGCACGTTGAGCTTCGACACGAAGGTCCAGAAGCGGTACCGCAGCGGGTGCCTGGAGAAGTGCCGCAGTCGTCCGCCGACGACGTGCCGGCAGGCGTGGCAGGAGAGCGTGTACCCGGCCAGCATGGCCACGTTCGCCCAGATAATCAGGGTGCCGAGACCGAAACCGAAGTGCCCGTTGGGGCCGCGGAAGGCCTGCACCGCGTCGTACGCGTTGATCAGCAGCACCACGCCGGCCAGGTAGAAGAAGTACCGGTGGTAGTTCATGCCGACCAGCGGGAACCGGCTCTCCCCGGTGTACTTCTTGTGCGGTTCATTCACCGCACAGGCCTGCGGTGAGCCCCACAGGGAGCGGTAGCCGCTCTTGCGGTAGTAGTAGCAGGTGACCCGGAACCCCGCCACGACCGGGAAGGCGACGATCCCGAGCGGGAGGAAGAACGGCAGCGCCGGCAGGGGGGTGCCGAAGTGGGATGAGCCCGGCAGACACGACTTGCTCAGGCAGGGCGAGTACAGCGGGGTGAGGTAGTGGTAGCCGTTCACCCAGTACCACTTGGCCATGAAGATCCGGACGCTGGCGTACAGGATGAAGAAAACCAGAATCGCCGCGATGCTCAGGGGGGCGAGCCACCACCGGTCGGTGCGGAGCGTCTTCTCCGTTATCGCAGCGCGCGGTTGTGGGCCGGCCGGCCTCGTCGCCGTCGTCGTCATCGTCTTCTTGGCTCCCCTGACGGGTTTGATGCGGTAGCGCAGGTGTGTCGCGGACGGTGCACACCTTACGCCCGGTGGCAGTGCAGACGTGCGAAGGGAGTCTGGCGTGTGACGGCTGCGTGACGAAAGCCCGGACGTCACATCCGCCCCCGGTTGTGCGTAACTTCACTACCCCCTCTTCTCGCGATCTTGCAGTGGTGGCCGTACCCGGCCATCCTCCCCTGTGGACAACGCCGGTGCGTGTGGACAGACGTGCGCCCGTCCCAGAGCCGCGCTGCAAGTACCCCCGCGATCTTGCAGCTGTGCTCGGGGTAAATCACCGCAAAACAGCGCGAAAAGGCGAGCGCGACTGCAAGATCGCGGAGGTTGTCACGACGGAGCGGCGGCGGCCAGCTCGTTGATGCGGCGGGCCAGGGCGACGTCCCGCCCGGTGACGCCGCCGGCCGAGTGGGTGCTCAGCCGGAAGGTGACCTTGCGCCACCGGATGTCGATGTCGGGGTGGTGGTCGGCCTCCTCGGCGGCCAGCGCCACCGCGTCGACCAGGGCGATGCCGGCGAGGAAGCTCGGCGCCGTCACCGTCCGGCTGATCTGTTGGGGACCGCCGGACCAGTCCGCCAGCCCGACCAGGGCCGCCGCGACCTCATCCGCCGAGAGTACGTTCGCCATCCCCGCACCGTACCCGCGGCTCAGCCCGGCGGCAGGTTGCGGCGCAGGAAGTCCAGCTCCAGCCGGAGCAGCCGTTCGGCGAGTCCGCCGGCGGCCAGGTGGGTCGCCCCGGTCAACGGGATCACCGCGTGCGGCCGGCCGGCGCCGAGCAGCGCGGCGGAGAGCCGCAGCGTGTGCGCGGCGACCACGTTGTCGTCGACCATCCCGTGCACCAGCAGCAGCGGCCGGGCCGGAGAGTCCGGGGTCACCGGTTCGGCGGCCAGCTCCAGCAGCGAGTTGTGCGCGTAGATCTCCGGGTTCTCCGACGGCAGGCCGAGGTACCGCTCGGTGTACGCGGTGTCGTAGAGCGCCCAGTCGGCCACCGGCGCCCCGGCCACCGCGCAGTGGTACACGTCCGGGCGGCTGAGTACGGCCAGCGCCGAGAGCCAGCCGCCGAACGACCAGCCGCGGATCGCCACCCGTTCGAGGTCCAGGTCGGGGTGCTTGCCGGCGAGTGCGCTCAGCGCATCGACCTGGTCGGTGAGGATCACGTCGGCGAAGCGGCGGTGGATCGCCTTGTCGAAGCTGGGCGCCACGCCCGGGGTACCCCGGTTGTCCACCACCACGACCGCGAAACCGGCGTCGGCCCACCACTGCCGCTCCACCCACCTCGACCGCGCGGCCACCACCTCCTGGTGGCCGGGGCCGCCGTAGATGTCCACCAGCACCGGCAACCTCCGGCCGGTGACGTGCTGGCGCGGGTACAGCACGCCGGTGGGCAGCCGCCGGTCGGTGACCCGTTCCAGGACCGGGCGGGGGGCGTACGGCGGCGTGGCGGCGTGCGAGGTGAGCTCGCCGACCGGGGTCGCGCCCTTGTACACCACGTACTGCCAGCCGGCGTGCTCCAGCGAGAGCGAGCCGAGCACCAGGGTGTCGCGGGCGCCGTACCCGGTGTGCCAGCCCGCGGTGGTGGTGATCCGCTGGGTGTCCAGCCCGGCCGCGCCGGTGTGGCGGACCCGGTACACGTGCTGCTCGCTGGGTTCACTCCCCTGCGCCTCGATGATCAGGTCGCCGCCGAACCGGCCGCAGAGCCGGCGCACGTAGAGCGTGGGCGGGGTGAGCAGGGTGCCGTCGGCGAAGAGGCAGCGGGCGTCGTACCCGTCGTGGGCCAGTTCGCCGCCGATGAGTACCCGGCCGTCGGGCAGGTGCGCCGGGGTGCCGGGTACCGGCTCGACCCAGCGCGGGTCGGCCAGCTCGGCGTGCACCTGGGTCTCGCCGGTGCGCGGATCGACCGAGAGCACCAGCCCGTGCTGCTGCAGCCGGCGCAGCACCGTGATCAGCGGCCCGCCGTGGTCGCTCCACG
>Ga0209515_10001263_pt1 | contig 43194 bp, 1 predicted proteins | sample Subgroupgradi54m_FD_187454 | JGI IMG/M metagenome (GOLD analysis project Ga0209515, IMG submission 187454) | Subsurface groundwater microbial communities from S. Glens Falls, New York, USA - GMW60B uncontaminated upgradient, 5.4 m (SPAdes)... ... | reverse complement strand
GGGCCCTGACCGTCCATGTGACCTCCATGTTCCGGGATCCGGGGTTCTATCGGACGTTCCGGGGAAAGATCGTTGACGCGCTTCGCACGTATCCATTCGTCAGGATCTGGCATGCGGGGTGTTCATCGGGCGAGGAGGCCTACTCGATGGCGATCCTCCTCGAGGAGGAAGGGCTGCTCAAGCGCTGCAGGATCTACGCGACGGATCTGAGCGAAGACGTGCTGCGCGATGCCAAAGCGGGCGTCTTTCCGCTGTCGGAGATGAAGGAGTACACCGCGAACTACCTCCATGCAGGGGGAAAGCGGCCCTTCTCGGATTATTACGCCACCGATCGCAAGCGCGCCCTGTTCCGCCCCGCACTGCGCGAGGCCATCACCTTCGCACAGCACAACCTCGTCACGGACGCTTCCTTCAACGAATCCAACGTGATCCTTTGCCGGAACGTGATGATCTACTTCGATCGTTCGCTGCAGGATCGGGTGCATAAGCTCCTCTACGAGAGCCTGGCCCCATTCGGCTTCCTGTGTCTGGGGCGGAAGGAATCCATCCGGTTCACACCCTTCGAGACATGCTACGAGGCGGTGGACGACTCCGAACGGGTTTACAAGAAGGCGCGATCGTGACGCCGAGGATCGTGGTCATCGGGGCATCGCATGGCGGCATGGACGCCCTAAAGATAGTCCTCCGAGGGTTGCCGATGGATTTCCCCGTTCCTGTGGCGATCGTGCAGCACCGGGACAAGACATCGGACGACACGCTCTGCAAGCCGTTGCAAAGCGCCTGTGCCCTCCCGGTCACAGATGCGCAAGACAAGGAGCTGATCCTTCCAGGGCATGTCTACCTTGCCCCGGCCGATTACCACCTATTGGTGGATCGCGATGGCTTCGCTCTATCGACAGAGGGGAAAGGCCGCCACTCGCGTCCGTCGATCGATGTGCTGTTCGAGTCGGCTGCCAATGCCTTCGACAGCGGCGTGGTCGGGGTGATCCTGACTGGGGCGAGCGAGGACGGGGCTCGGGGAACAGCCCGCATCAAGGAGCGGGGAGGCCTGGTAGTGGTGCAGGACCCCACGACTGCAGAGAGCCCTGTGATGCCCGCTGCCGCTGCCGCTGCCGACTCAGTGTACCATATCCTCCCGCTCACGGAAATCCCCGTCTTTCTCGCCAAGTTAGGCCAGCCCCGGAAAGGATCCGCGTGACAAAGGACAAGGTCAACGTGCTTTTGGTGGATGATCAACCCAAGGGGTTGCTCGTGTTGGAAGCCGCGCTCGAGTGCCTAGGACATAATCTGGTCAAGGCGCAATCCGGCAAGGATGCGCTGCGACACGTTCTGGACACCGACTTTGCCCTGATCCTTCTCGACGTTCAGATCTTAATGACCGATTACAACGATCAGGTTACTTCGCTCCGCTCCTCCATGCTCGGCTCCGTATCCGAGAGCGAACTGAATGCTATTCAGAGATTGCTTATCCACGTTGGTTCCGAAGCAAATCATCTCCTGGCAAGAACTTTTGAAATTTCGGCCGCCTACACCAACGATACGATTATGCAAAATTTAAAGAATGCCGTTCAAGCCAAATTCACTCAGCTTGAGGCTTCTCGCGAAGATGCGGACCGGCTCTTTATCGATGCGGCCAGCCGCATTAATGAAGGCAGATATCTGCTCACGTTTGTTCAAAACGAGCAAGTTAAAGTCGAATCGATTATTTCTCTGATGAATGGCTCGCTTAATATGAACGGACGGCACGCGCTTTACACGGTGGCCGAAGAAATCCGCGACCAGGCGGCAAGGGCTGTAACCAAACTCGATGCTATGGATTCGAGCGATTTGGCCGCTGCTACCGCAAAACTTGGCGATTTAAAAACTCAAGTAGCCAGCTTGCTTAGGGAGATGCTTACGGCCGATGGAATAGAAACGCAGGGCGTGGCGCTCTTGTCTCGCGTTGAAGATGCTGTGGGGCTGGCCGGTACCGTATCGGAATTTATCCGCTCGCTCACCGATTCCGATCAAGTGCTTCAGGTTAAGCAAATATTTGAGCAGGCGGATACGGGCATTATAGCCAGAGCGCAGAAGACGCTTACTGATTTCGAAGCTTTCGCTTCGACGCATGGAAATGCACAAGTAAACGGAAACTTACAGACCGCAAGAAATCAGGTGAATGTAACGCTCGCCGGCTATGTTCAAAGCGTCACTGAATATGTTCAAAGTCATTATTCGTGGGCTACGCTCAGCACCAATCCGATAAACCGGGCACGCGATTTCGAAAATGCCGGCGATAGAATTTTAGAAAAATTAGCCGCCGAAACGGATTATAAAAAAGCAGGCCATTATGTGGCGCTGCAAGGCGAAATCATCGCCACTTTTGAAGCGCTCAGAGCCGAAGCCGAAGAGAAAAAACTTGATCTGAGCGAGATTAATAGCAAAGAAACCGAGATCCGTAACGAACGCAGTCAAAGCCGCCAAACAGCCGATCGGCTTGCGTTTGCCGAGACAAACGGTGAGAAAGAAAGAGAAATCGTCGAAGGCGCTCTAGCGGCCATTACGGCTATTAAAACAGCACTTCAGACTTCCGGAGAATTCGCTACGGCATTACCCATGGCGTTAATGGCTGAAGCTCTCGTGAACCGTGCACAATTTACTTCTAGCACCGGCCTTGTTTTGGGCTTATCGCAGCCTTCCGTAGCTGGCCTTGCGGACACCGCCCAACGCTTAATCGAACGCAGTTCCGCTTCGGCGGTTGTGTTTGAAGATATACGGACCCGGCTTATGGAAATCGCGAAGAACGATTTTAACGTTACGCTTTTCTTACGTGAAGCCAACCGTCAAAAAGAATACGCGCAGACCATCGGCCAATACGCGCTCTTGTCGGACGAGGCAGAAATTGCACAAGGTTATGCCAAGCTGGGCAAGAATAGTATTAAAGAATTGGAACGTATGGATAGTGCTGTTGATGCTGCCGTTACGAGCGGAAATATTTTACCGCAAGATCAAAATAATCTTACGGAAATTCAGGGTGCAGTAGCGGTGGGTCTAAGCAGTGCCAAGAGAATTTCTACCGATGCGGCCAAAGCGGCCGGAAAGGCATCTTCGGTTGCTTCCGGACTAACGCTCGCCCAAGCCTATTCGCAAATTATTGTTTTTGCCCAGGCCGAATCCGAAGACGCAAGTCAAAGTGAATTGAATAAGCTGCAAGAAACGGCCGCTTCTGCAAAGAGTGAAATGGAAGCGCTCCTTCCGGCCATTCAGGCAGAGATTGGTTTCGAAGATCCTGCCGATCAAGCCGCCATGCTCGGCGAGGTATATGACTTACTCAGCGATTCTACCCACGCTCTCGATACGATTGAAAGCGCGCTTAAAGAAAATTCCGACGCAACCGATCACGGCGCCGGGCTTGTGGGGACGCTCACGTTCCTTAAATCAAGCGTTTTGGCGTTTAACAATAAATTGCAACAGCAAAGAACGATAGCCACGGCTACCGAAGTTAAGGCAGAAGCGGTTTTAGCCGCAAAGTGGCTCGATAAGCTTGAGCAGGAATTTGTAACACTTTCCCAGCTGGGCGCGGATGATCCGGTGCTCGGAGCGAATCTTGGGACAGCAAATTCCTTAATGGACCAGATCAGCGCTACGCTCGACGCTGTAAATTCATTGGCGCGTCAAATCACATTTGAATTCGGGCAGCCGGCGGGGCAGATTGCGCTTGTTGAAATGACGCGGCTTGAAGCGGAAATGACAGAAATTGCTCGAGCCTTTGGTATCGGTGGGCCGTCAACCTTAGAAAGCGCTGCGATCGGAGATCTTTATTTAAATCACGCTACCGTGATCTATAACGCCGCGAATCAACTCTATGCCGATGTTGTTGTAGCAGCCAATCGAAATTCTGCTCTCGTCGCAACGCGTAATTCGATTCTGCCGAGAGTTTCCGCTATGCAAACACTAATAACACAGCAAATCCAGCCGGCACTACAAGCCATCAAGCAAGCGGAAGGTGATTCCATCCACGCTGCATCTTTAATTGGAGCCTTAGCCGATTCAATTTCTGCGTTTGTTGAAGCGATGTCAAGAATGCCCGATTCAAAATCGGTGGAACTCGCGCGCGATGATTTTGCCGCTGATTTCGCGGCACTGCGGGATGAAATTAATTTTATCGCTGCGAAAGCTACTCAATATCCGAATAACACGGTACTCCATATCTTGAACGCTCAGGTCATTCAGTACGATGAGCAAATAACAAAGGCATTTAATGAAGACATCGCCGCATTTATTCCCGTAATAAAGGCCGCAGAAGGTAGCGCTGTTTCTCTCGGCTTTGCGGCACAAGTGGACGTGGCCGTAATCTCCCATGTTAAGGGCATTCTCGCTGATTTGACTACGGCCGACGCCGTCATTGCCTATCAGGATATTGCACGGCAATCGAACGTTCGTGTTCAGGCCGGTTTGGCACAGCTTTCCGAAGCGGCACAGCTTTATCCCAATAATATTATCGTAGCCGCGCAGTTAGCGGCTGTTCGTACCCTAGCCGAAAATGCGCAAATTGAATTTAACGCCTTACAAGCGGAAATAGAGGGGAAACTTTTGTGGCTCAAGTTCAATTTGGGTGATGTGCTCACGTTTGATGTAAATGGCGATGGTAAGGTAAACGGATTTGATTACGCGCAGTACTCGAAAGATATTGCCGATTTCATCGACGGCGATGGGAACGGAGTTAAAGAAGGCAGTGATATTCCAATTCTTAAAGCGCTTCATGCGTGGCTCACGCTTCAAGAAACAGGCCTGTCGCTAACGGATGCGCTCAGACTTGCGGACCGGAATGCGGATGGAAAAGTCGACGATGTCGATGCGAATCTTTACGAAGCCGCCCTTAAATATCGCCAGGCCGGCGATGTGAATAAAGACGGTCAGATTAACTGGCTGGATGTTCAGGCTGTCGAAGCCAATATAGGCGAAACCCGAACGCAAAAAGGCGAGATTGTCATGATCGGCGGCCAGCCCTTGCTTAAAGGTGATATCGATACCGTTACGGAATATACCTACAACGCCAATATCGATCAGTATAGAAATTATGTGTTAAGCGGCGCAGATTATTTAGGCGCTATTTCCGATCTTCAATCCGCGATTCTGCAAAGTTCTACCTCTGAGCAAGCTAATGTATTTGCTGATTTGGCAATGGCCATTGTTGACGAGACGCGCCGCCAGGCTAACGAAGCGCTTGCGGAATCCAATAGAATTCGTCAGCAAACCCACGATCGAATTATTTCAACAGCAGCCGAAGGCGAGCCTCTCAGAGCTGCCTATGAATACGGGAAACTGCTTGCCGCTGGTAATGCCGCCGTCGAAGCCGTGGCTGATTTCACAAATTTGGCTGGCGTGAGTCCCGAAGATCAAGCCGAAATGACCCGCATTAGGAATCTTCTGACGGCTCACCGCGGTGATTTGGCCGGCGAAACCGGAGCTTGGTTTACGAATGTTACGGTATTAAACACGCTCTACACGCGCATCACGAGCGGAAATTACACGGGTTCCAATACGGCGGAAGAATTGGTTGGCTTAATGGATATTTTGAAAGTTGATTTCAAGAAAATTAAAGACGAAACGTATGATGCGGTCGCTGCCGACGATCCGAATCGCGCGTATTTCAATCGGGATATGCTCGAAATTATTTCGCGCATTCAAACCGCCTTAACGAGCGAGCTCCAATCGCGATTCTCCGGTCATGCCCGTCTCACCGAAGCGCAGCAATTTCGGTCCGAGATTGCTTCATTAAATACCGCTTTGGATGCAACAACACTTCCGGGTATGGGTATAAATCAATCCACTGTTTCTCAAATTGTTAAATTTAGCGATACGATGGAAGATGTTTCAAATCTTCTTTTCGCCGATCGTGAAATTGCGCTTCGGGCTAAGAACTTAGCGGAGCAGGCTGCGGAAGCATTAAAGATGGCGCTTCAAGCTATCGAGGAATCGAATGTGGCACATTCAGACGCGCCGGCCGGTGCGCTTGTGAATATGGTGACCCAGCTTGAGAGTATGATTTCGGATGAACTTGCGAAATCTCAGGCACTTCAAACCAAAGCCCAGTCCGACTTATCCGCACATGCGGGCAATCCGTCGTTCCAGCAAGCTTATGATTTAGCTACGCAGCGCGTGAACTTACTGAACGGAATGTACGGCCAAATTAGAAATAGCATTCTGCCGCAGATTGGCGGATTTACAGCGCAGGCGTTTAAAGATAGCTTGGCGAATCCGCAAGCTGCAAATTTTGGAAATGTTCTCTACACCATTCTGACTCAGCTCGTTCAAAATACGCAGGGCGCAGTTACCGATGCCGGAGATTTAAATAATGCACTCCAGGGCGCGATGACGGCGGCAGGTACTTCCATTACAAGCCTGTCCTCGGCTAAAACCGAAGCTCAAATCGATTACACCGCTTTATTGAATGCCCGAAATGCGCTAAGCGCGCTCATTCCTGCCGGGACACAAACGAATGCCAATGTTTGGGTCAACAATGCTGCTGATTTGGCGAGCCGTAATGTGGTCGGTGCGTTCCTTCTGGATTTATACGAAGCTCAAGTGCGTAGGGAATTAGCCTCCGCAGATGCGGAATTGGATCGTCTCAACCGAGCGAAGGCGGCGGATATCTTTGGTTTAGACAGTTCGCTTGCGGCAAAAATTTCAGCCGCATCGGATCGCGCCGCTGCGCTTCGTACGCATTGGCAAACGAAGGCTCTACCAGCCAAACAAGCCACTGCGCAGTTTACGAAAGTTTCTGAAGTTCCGCATGATGTCCGAGTGGGGGCCATTCGAGAATTAGTCGAGCAACTTATCAGTGTCAGCCACGATGTCAGCGATAGCGGTATGGCCGGCGGCCTTGAAAGTATTGCCCAGCGTTTGACGCAGGATGCCGGAGCAGTAGCGGCGGGAGCCAATCAGCTCGTTCTAATGCTTAATAATCTTAGCAGTATGATTCATAATGTCGTTTCACCCTACGAAAATCCCACAAGCGGTGCTCTTGTAAACCGCGATGTCATTGCGTTTCAGAATGCGGCCAACGCGGCTGAAACCGATATGAATCAGGCGCTTACCACCGCCAATAACACGCTCATTACTCAGGCGCAAACGGCGCAATCTACGGTGAACGGTTATCTCAACGATCCGCAATTTGTTACGGGCAACCCCGCGTTTAATTACACCACTGCGCTTTCTACTACCAGCGCCAAGATTACCGAAGTCGAACGTCTCTTGGGTGAGACGATCGAAGAAACGGGCAGGACGCAGATTCAAACCATTCTGTCCGGTATTCGTAATGGGTTTTCGCAGATCAGGCAGAAATACGATGAAGTTCTAGATCGTACCGACGCGACCGCTTTACAAACTTCTGTGGTCGGCCTTGAGAATGATATTGCAAGCCGGCGCAGCGAGGTTGATGTGTTTGCCGCCGGTGATTTAGCTGCGTTGGATCAAGCCGCATTAACCGCTTTATTAACGCAAGCGCTGGCGAAGCATCAAGAAGCTTTCGATAAATTTGTGGATATCGAAAAAATGATGTACCACAAACGCGGCTTACCGATTACGCATGGGCCGGACGCAACGGTTTCTCTCCTCAACCTTGACGAAGCGATGAATCAAATCGGCATGGCGCGCTGGGCGAAAGCCGCCGAAACCATGTCAAACGATCAGATCGTTCAAGCCATCGTTCAAGCCATGGGCGGTGCCCAGGCGGCCGCGGGAATTGTTTCTGCGATAAACTTGGCGCCCAATTTCGAAACGGTTTCGGCGGCGGCACTTTCATCTAACATAAATACAGCCCGCACGCAGTATCACGTCGCCTACGAGGTCATGCTGAAGGCGAAAGCATTGGCATTAGAGGCTGCCGGAGAAACGGCCGCGCAAGCTCAGAACGATTATGCGGCGGCGAACAACGCCGTTGATCAAATTCTCGCGGCGATCGATCGATTAACCAAATCGTATGCGTCCGTCGTACTGCGCGATGATATTGATGCCCGTATAGGGCAGTTGACCACGTTTATTAACGGAGCAACCTCAGCGGCTAACGCTGCGGGAAATCCTGCTAACTTGAGCATTGCACAACTTACCTCCGCCGTTACTAATATTCAAAACAACCTGTCGGGTGCGACACCGATTACCGGTGAAATTCTAAGACGGCTTGAGAACAGCGCAGTTTCTCTTGACGCTGCGGCGAATGCGGTTGATCAAATCTTTATTCGCCGTTATGAGCAAACGAACAGCGCCATAAGCGGGATCAATGCAAAGCTTGTTCCGTTTAGCGAAGAACTCGGCCGCGACAGCAGTGCGGGTCTTTACAACAATTATGAAACGAAGAAAGCCGATCTCCGCCAGGCCGAACTTAATGAAGACAAAGCCCGCGCGAATGCGGATCAGGATCCCATCAATGATCTTTTGCGCCAAGTTCAGGATCAATTGGCTGCGGCCCAGCAGCGTGCCTTTGCTGTAAATAATCGCGCCGTTCGTGAGCACGATCTCACCGAAGCCTACTATAACGACATCAAAGCCATCGTGACGCAACAGGTAAAAGACGAGCAAGCATCGCGTGATCTCGGTGCTCAAATTGAAATGAACATGGGCATTTTGAATGTGCTCGTAGGCGATAACGGTCTCAGCAAAATCACCGCGGATATTAAACTTATTCAACAGCAAATGGCATCCATTCCCACGCCGCCGACGCCGCAAGATCAACAGAGGCTCGGTAAATTGCAGCAAGATTTACAAAGTTTACAGACCGTTCAGCAGCAACTCGCAAATACCGTAGATGTTAACGGCCTGATCAGCGTCCTTGAAGATAAAAATAAAACCGAGGATTTGGTTAATCAGGTCATTCAATTTACGAATGAAATATCCGACCATTTTATCGCGCTCCAAACCTTGCGTATTCGTAATCCCGGAAACGAACCTATTAAAGAACTCGAATCCAGACTTTTCTCGTTTGTCCGCGAAGCTGAACTTATCCGGAAAGTTTTTGAACAGGTCAAAGCGGTGGTTACCAAGACCGCGGAATCCGAACGGAATCGTGAACAAGTTCTTGTAGCGCACGATATGGAAACCGATCTTATCGCTCAAATCAAAGGCGATAAGACGCCCGCCGAACGTGATGCGCTTTATGCCGTTCTGATTCAAATACACGAAAAGAAACAGGCTTCGCTCACCCAATCCAAACAAGATGCGCTGGATGCCAAAGAAGCCGCCAATAAAGCCGCCGGATTTATTAATTCCAGTTTTGCTCTCGAAGTTTCAGGCGTGTCTGCGCTACTCGCTTACGATAAAGCGGGCCTTTTGAAATACCTCGGTGCACGGGCAGAAGCGGCCCTGGTTCAATCCACGCAAGCTGCCGATCTGATCGCGGTATCTCCGGCAACGCTTGATGAAGCGCAGAAGCGTTTTGACGACGCCAAGAAAGTATTTGGGGATGAACAAACCCAAATGAACGAAGTCTTGCTCAATGCAGCGACGGGGCTTTATGCGCTTGAAGCCATATTTAGCGAAGCGCGAACCAAGTACGAATTCATGGATAAACGCGCTCAGATTCTCTGGACCTATATTAACGAAGCCGATCCGTACGATAAGGAACTCGGATTAACGCCGGCCCATCCCGAATGGATCGTGAATGCCGACGAAAAGCGTGCGGCAGCCGATGCGCTTAAGCAATTGCTCGGTCAGACGCTCACGCAATATCAGCAAGCCGAGGCGGATGCGCGAAAAGCCGAGGCGGATGCGCGAACCGCGCTCAGCACATTAAATGATGCTATGGAAAAGATGGAACAGACCAAGCTTGAATACGAAAAAGCCGATACGCTTGCCAAAGAGAAAGAGACGCTTGCGATTGCGCTTCGCCAATTGGCCGAAGAAGCTCGCCAATCTGAAGTGGAAGCGAACAGAGTTGTCGATCAGCTTATCCAGTTCCGTGGAGAAATTGATTCCGTCGTCAAAACAACGCAGGATGAAGTCGAGTTGCTCATGGCTTCTGCGCTTCAGAATCCTCAAGATGCAGAGCAATTTAGAGCACTCATTGATCTTGCCGCTCATAGGCAGCAGATCCGCGATAGCGCTTATGAGAATTGGCAAAAGTTAGCTGAGGAAGTAAGGCAGATAGAAAATCAGTCTCCCTCGACTCACAGCGAAGGTTTTGTCAATCCCTACCCGATACCTCCTTACGAAGAAAGAGATAACGCAAAAATCAATTTTGATGCGGCCGATGCGTTGTTAACTGCCACATTAAATCAAAAAGATACATACCTCAAGACAGTGCAATCCCAGCTTGGTAATAATCCGGAATTATTTAATCGAATAAGCAGCTTAACGAATAATTTTATCGCCATGAAAGCGTTGTCGTGGAAACTGTCGGATGACCCGGCGACGACGATCAAAGAAGGCGAAGTCGAGGCCGCCAAGGCTCGCGCTCAATCGGAAGCGGCGAGAGCAACAAAACTTGAAAGCGATGCATCGCGCGCCGAAGATGACGCCGAAGGCGCCCGGATGACAGCCGATGGGAAGCTTTATTTGTATCGAGGAAGCCAGGCCGGCCAGCCTTCCGCCGGCAGCGCCTTGGGTAAATATCAAAAAGCTCTCGCGGATTATCAGAGCGCAGTCGAAGGAAATTTTGTTTCCGTTCCCGCCAAGTTGGGTAGCCGTGTGGCACGGGAGCGCGCGGATGATTTAAAAGATCAGATCGAAAACGATCTTCGCCCGCGCTGGGTTGCAGCCGAGCGTGAAGCGTACTATGCCGAAGCGAAAATTTTTAGAGTCGAAGCGGACAAACCGGGCGATTCGGCGGAAGTCCTGCAAGATAAAGCCGAGCGGCGTACGCTTAGAGGTCAATTCTTGCAATTAAAATCTAAATTAAGTCAGGCGACCGATGCGTGGGAACAAGCCGGCCGTCCCGCGAGCGGCGCCGTGTTTAACGCATACCAATCCGCCCAATCTGCGCTAACCGCCTACATTACTACAACACTCCGGCCGTTGTACGACCAAGCTTCCACAAACGCGCTTACGCGCCAGCAAACGTTGGGACAGGCTGAATCCGCTTTCAGGGAAGCCGGAACCAATCATAGTTTAGCGGAAGGTGAATTTGAAGCTGCGCGGCAAAGTTATACGAAGGCGTTCAAAGACTTGATCACACTTAAGAATTTGAGCGAGAAAGCTCGCGTAGCAGAGGAAAGTTCGACCGAACTGCTCACTAAACAGCGCGAAGTCCGCGAAAAAAGTGAGATTGCCATCCGAGGTCTCGAAGCCTCGCTTAAGATTATGGAAGATCAGAAAATAAAGCTTCGGGATATGGCCGCTGCGCTTTACCGCGATATTGAAAGCTTAAAAGATAACGTTCAGCTGAATGCGGTGCAGAAAAGTCTTCTCGCTAAGATCGAACGTTACGAAGCAGAAATCCAGGAGCAACAGTACAAAGCCGATAGCATTTTCACCGAAGCGTTCCGTATGGCGGAAACGCAGGAAACGGTAAAAGTAATTCGCGATCGTCTTGAAGTCCGTCTAACCGAGCTGGATGGGGCATTACGCGCCGCTCAAGCAGAAAAAGATTCGCTGACGGGTACGAACGGGCTTGAGCAATCGTATCGTTCGAAATACGGTGCGCAAGCCAACGATCGGTTGGCTTCTATCGGATTTAGCGCTTGGGTTGAAACTGTTAATTCAAAAATTACTTCAATCCAGAATCAAATTAACGCGATCAGAAATCCAACCGCCGAAACCGATGTGACCGAAGAACTCTCTTTGGATATAAATTTAGCGAATATCGATTCAAAAATAGCCGCTCGAGACAGTTCGTTCGGCGTCTACTTTAAGATTGAACATCAACTTGATGATTGTGTGCGCGCTATCGAAACGGACGGTACATGCGCCAATCGGTCCGATTTGGAATCCAACGCGCGTTCGGCATGGCAGGGCTACTGGAGCGCCCAAAAGGCCGTAGACGACGCGATGAAACAGTTGGAAGGTTTGGTGGATTCGCCGGCACAGGGCGAAAGTTACACGAAAAGGCTTGTTGATGCACTTGCCGGTCAGCTCGACGCGTCCTCAGCTCCCGGTATTCAGCGGGGCGGCATTGATTCCCTTCGCGAAGAACAAACCGCGCTTGATACGGCGCAAAAAATCGAACAAATCCGCAGGCGATCTGCCGCGAACGAACAGCTCAAAGCCGATATGCGGTATTTGGTTCGCGACTTAGGTGATTTATCTACACCGCAGCCCACGGTAAACGAAGCCGTCAATTCTGTGAAAGCGCAATTCAGCGCGTCGTTTTATCAAGCCTTTAGTTCCACAACACTGTTTGACCGGAACCAGCTTGAAACCGAGCGTATCAATGCCTGGAGGCAGGCGTACGACGAAGAATATCTTGCGTACGGAAATACCCCCGTAGCCGGCTTAAATGTTTCAACTTTTTCAAATTACATGGCCGGTTCTAAGAACGGGCTCGAAAGGGAAGTCAATTTAGCCGAAGACCGTGCGGCACTTTACAAAGGAAATCTTGAGCAGATCAAAGGAGAATTATTTGATCCTGCCATGAAGGAATATTTAGCTGCCGTTCAGAACATGTTCACGGCGAAAGCGAAGTTGGAAGAGACCCAAGACCTATGGAATAAATTTGCGGCCGGCCTACAAAGTTTCCATCTGAGCAGCCAGTTGGATTCCTACGGCCAACTTATATACTCACAAGTTTTCAGCATAATACCCCCCATAATCCTGCCCGTTTTGAATGAGCAAGATATCAACACTATGGCCAATGGGAATTCGTATTATCAGGCGGCATTTAACAGAGCGGCCGACCGGGCATTCGATGAATACCAGAAAGCCAAGGTTTCCTATGCGGCGATACGCGGAGCGCTTATCGAAAAAGCCCAGGAACTTCAAATGGCCGATGCGCGCGTATATGGATTTGAAAATGAATCCGTGCTTCGCTCTGAATTAGAAACCGTTTTTAATTCAAGCGGAGTATTTGGCGCCGGCGTATTGGGAACATCCGATTTGCTTGCAGTTTCAGCGCTTAGTTCCGGTACGGCGCTTCCGAATTACAAATCCACCATGAAAAATCTCTACGAAGATTCGGCCACGGGGCTTGCCAAGCGCTTAGCAACGGCGCAGCGAGATCTGGATATTTGGACCGCGCGAGCCGAAAGTTTCCACGAAAGACGCCAGCGGTTTGATGATACGTCGGGCTGGTATATGAATTATGTCGGGGCTAATGAAAATATGCCGGCCGTATTGCAGCAGGCGCTCCAGGATCAAGGATCATCCCAAGCTAAGAAATACGCGCTGGGTATTGAAAACGCCAAAGCTGCTTACGAAGCGGCCGGATACGAACGCGCACTTGGATTTATCAAGTTTGTAGGCGGCGGGAACGCCACGATCGACGGGCAAGTCGTCATGAATTACAGCGAGGCCGGTACGGAAGAGCTTGCGCGCAAATACAATCTGTTTGACGAAATTAAAACAGTTCATGCCGAACAGCGAAATAAAGCAGAAGTAATCAAGCAAAGTACTCTTACGGTTCGTCAGGCGGATAAAAACGACCTGGATCTTGCGCTTGCGCAATTTGTCCAAGTGCGGACGATCTATATAAACTTTAAAAAAGATAATCCGACCGTAACGGTACCCAGCGATATCTTACAACCCTTCTTTGAAGCGTTTCTCAACGTTGAAAACCAAAGACGCCAATATCTCGCCAAAACTGATCCCAATATGGGTACGGTTGAAGCCGTGGATAAAAATATTTCTTTCCTCACCGCTGCGATCGGGCAGCAAGGTCCGGTTCCCTCCGGCTGGTCGGAACATATTCTAAACAGCATGAATGCGCTGGACCGGGCATCTGTACCTGAGGCAGATCTGATTCAAATTGCTCAAGATAAGCGTAAAACCAGCTCGCAGAAATTAAATATTTATACAAACTTCGGCCAGTTTGCTTCCGTTGGTTTCTTTGCCGCCCAAACCGTTCGTTACCGTGAGCTCGCCGATAAAGTTCAAGGCTATGTGGACCGTGCCGTGGGCAATATAGAGCAAGTGCGTTCGGTTATTGATCATGCGAAGCAAAGACTTGAAGGGGACGCCGCCGGATTGGCCTCGGCCTCCGCTCAAGCGGCACTTACCAAAGCGCTGCGGGACGCGAATTCGTTTGACGCGGTACGCCAAATCATGAATGCGCAGTCCGCCGATCTTTCGAATGTGACCTATATCGCGGAACGCGCCAGAGAAACGGCTAGGTACGCAAGCGAACTCGCCCAAAAATTTGTTAGCGAAGCCAATGCCCTAGTTTTGGATGCCAACGGAGACTCAAGGCCGAAGACGCTTGCCGAGCATCACTTTGTTTTGGAAACCGTGGATATGGCCGGCGAATTAGCTATGAGTCTTGTGAATTTTATTCAAAGCGCGCCCGAACAATTGGCCGATGCGTCCGCATTGGATGACATCACCCGTTCTCTTGCGCAGTTGTCGGATAAAAATTCTGCGGGATCGCTCGTCGATATCAAGAAGCTGGGAATTTGGGAGACGCAGCTGAGAAGTTATCAACAACAAATTATCGATCTTGACGTTCAGCTCGGTGATTTACGCAGGCCGCTTCTCGAGGAAGTGAATAAACAGGAAGAAGTCAAAGTCGGCTTGGACCGCCAAATTGTTAATTTGGGCGGAACAAACGAAGACGGAACCGGCGGACGGATCGCTGACATTACCGAAGATATAACTTCAGCGCAGGCCACATACTTTAGTTTGAGCGGCCGTCTAACCACGCTCAATAATGAAATCCGGGCATTGACCGAACTTTTGACGGAACGGCAAGAAGCCGTGAACGCCGCACGTAATGCCGTTGAAACGGCGCGTTTCAATTCAAGCGCCGATCCGGCCAACGAACTTTTGAAGGTGCAATTAGGCGAAGCGAATCTGGCGCTGACGATTAAAGAAAGTGAATTAAAGCTTACCAATCAGCGGCGCGACAGCCTTACCGCCGAACGGTCCCGGGTTCAGCGATTGGCGGAGGAGGCGCAGTTTGACCTCGAATCTTTCCAAGCGCTTCGCGATGAACAGACCGCTCTTCTAAACAAACTGAAGGGCGAGCGAGCATCGGTGATAGCGCGGATAAGCGAGCTTAATGGGCGGCTTACCGATTCGCTTGATAACTACAGTCCGTTGGCGCAAGCCGCTATGAAACGCGATGAGCCGTCCCGGTATGCTTACTTAACGCAGAAGAAAAAAATCGATGACAACCGGAAATTAGCCGAAACCAGGATTGATCAGTTAAGCCGTGATATTGCCAATCTCAAAACTACGCTTGATCAAGATCTGAAGAAAACCAGCGTTTACGGCGCCGCCGTGGCAACCGATATCGCCGCGCATCTTTTTTACAACACGTTAGAAGATAAGGATAGGCTCGCCGAGTTGTCCAAGCTTCAGGAAGATCGCATGGAAAAGGCGTATCTTGCTTGGCTTATTTTATCGAAGAACGGAACGCTCATCGCTAATTTTAATGCCGATGTGAAATTTCAATTGGGTGCGGATCGAAAATATCTTGAGAAGCTCTACAGCCTTACCGCGCTCGATCGTACGCCTATTTCAAAAGAATTCGCCGATCAATTGAAATCCACCGTCGCAAAATTTTTGGGTGAAGCAACGCAAGCCAAGGCGGAGGCAGACGCCATTCAACAAGGATTGGCTAATCGCGAAGCATACCTTACGAAAGTAAGCGGCAGTATAGCCGATACGGCGCAGCATACCGGCGGAACGCTTGTTCCCATGACCAACGCTACTTCTGGAGCAAAGCAAGCAGCGGCAGACATATTAATTAGTGTCATACAGCGTAACGCTTCGCTTAAGACGCAAGCGGAACAAGTAGGTCGTCTCACCACCGATATCACAACCCTCCGTGACGATGTGAATGCGATGGCTGCGAAATGGCCGACCGTTCAGCAGATTTTAAACGATTACGATATCGTCAGGGCGTACGGCGAAATCATGAAACAAAATCATGAGCTAGCCAAGGCCAGTATTCTTGACGCTAAATTGAGTGATGCATCGGCACGAAAGATTCTAAGCCAGCTCGTTGCCGAAGAAGCGGCGCTGAAGCTGGGCGGAGTATTTAGTTCAAGCCAATACAGCGCACTTACGCCGGAAGAACGCCAACGTTTCTTAACCCTTCTCAATAATGGTTATCAAAGCGGATCAAATTTCTATACTGAATTCCGCGGAAAATCGACACTCGAAATTTTATCCGAACAATCCCGTGCCGCACAGGCCCTCTCAACGCTGCCCATGCCGGGACTTGAGAAACTTTTGGGCGATCAAATGGGCGCCCTGGCGGCCGATGCCGGAATCAATTACACCACCGTGGAAGATCTTGTCCGCCAAAATGCGAATAATGATGTACTCAAAGACATACAGAAATTAGCGGGGAATTATAAAACAAGCGTTACGGACGGGAAGAGTCTAGCCGAACTTCTCCAAAGTTTCGGAAGCGATTCGGTTCGCGGATTAGGATCGCTCATTCGAACGGTGAGCTACCGCCCGAATGCCGGTCAGAGCGCCGATCGTCCTGAGACGGTTATCGATTACAAGGGTCGGGCGGGTAACGAGCAGGTTCTCCGCGTAACCAATTTCCATCCGGTCGATGGCCAGAAACAGGACGATACGGTGACGCGCATTGGGCCGACCGGAATGAAAGAAACGGTTCAATTTGTGTCCGGCACCAATCAGGTGGCCAGCGTTATTATTCATCGCGATGCTGCGCAGGGCAGCCCGCCGCTTCTCCAAGTCGAATTCTACGGCGACGGCAAAACGCCCAAGGCCATTACACGGTATTTCTACATGCCCGCCGCTCCGGACAACGATCCCGAGCCGGATTATTATCTCTTCCGCGTTCAGCGCGTGGATTTCAAAGAGACGGAATTCGCGGACGTAAATAGCAATTTCGAATTAACGAAAGAAACCCATCGTATTTTGACCGATCAATTCTTTGACGGCACGCAAGACCGGTTCGAACATATTCGCGAAGTGCATTCGTACCGTGATTTTGCAAGCACGCTGCCGGCGACTTTTGGCAATATCATTGATCCGGTCGGCTTTGCGTATACGATGCTTAATTCGTTCGGTGCCATGGCAACGCCAACGCCGGCCTCGCGTTTTGAATCAACGTATTATTTCTATAACGGAACGCTCGCCACGCCGGTTAACGCTCCCTTTAACGATGGGACCGGGCCGATGGTACTTGCAAGTAACGGGTATCGCGGGGAGCTGGATTTGGATTTTGACGATATCGGTACCGGCGCGGTAACAGAAGACAGCGTTGATCTGGATGCAAGCTTCACCGTTTCCTATCAGGCGGACGGCACGGCGAATACTTCATTAACGGTGTATCGCGGTAAAGAACACGAAGAACGGCCCGAGGTCACCTACGAATTCGAAGGCTTCCATAAAGCGGCCGCTAACGAAACAAACGATCAGTTTGTGCAGCGGCTGGCCACATCCTCCGTTGAATTCGTCAACGCCAAGACCGAACGCCACTTCCAGTACGATGACAATTACCGTCTGCTTAATCGTGTTGTAGAAATCAAAGGCGGGACGCGTACCGCGCAAGCCGTCGGCCAATTCCTCGGAACAGGCGAACTCTTCGGAGTTATTCTTAGCGAAGAAGATTATGTCATCGGCGATGCCGGACGGCCCATTATCTCGCGTCGCCGCGTTTACCGCGAGACCGACGATTCCACATTTGCCAACCGCATAACCGAGCTCGCTGAGGAAACCCGATTTACGTATCAAGCAGGCACGGATATTTTACTTTTCACCGATACGACTTCGTATCCTCCGTTTGGTTCCAAAGCTTTTGTTTCCGATCGTGTGCTTCATTCGAGAACCATTTTTGGCGGACCGAAAGATACGGAAGTATTCCTCACGCGGCCGCAGGATCAATCCATTAGAAATCTCGTGACGGCCGGAAGCGCCGATTCGGATAGGCTGCCGATCGCAGAAATCGATAATAAAGGCCAGTATAGCTTTTTCTTCCGGTACCAGGATCGTAGGAAGAATGGCTATCAGGAATTGATGACGATCAAGACCACAAATCCGCATAGTTTCAAAGACGATATGCTGAAGATCGGTTCGCCATCCTTGATTTTCAGCTCGCTTATGATGACGCCGCAGATGGAAACCATTCTGGCAAAACCGGATTACGAACCGTCGAGCGAGCACACGACTTCGATTATCAATTCGAAAGGTCAGGTGGTTCTCGCCATCGATCGCTTCGGTCTGATTCAGCGATTCTTCTATGGACTGGATCCGGATGCGCATTTGAATCTTACGGCTTCCGCCGGTGACAGCAGTCTCTACGATCGCGTGTGCGCTGGAGGCGATCCTAATTGCCGCCGGGAAATGGACAAAGTTTTCATAAAATTTGCCAACGGCGACACGCTCGTTCAGGGTCCGAACGGTGAGCGGCTTGAATTCCGCGATTTTACAAATCTCACCGCCGACGGCAAACCGACGATTCATGGTTATACGTACTCACGCCAGGCCGCTATGTTTTACAACGATTACCCGCGGGCGGGAAAATTAGAAGTTCTGCCGGACGGATCGTTTAAGGAATTTAGCGAAGTCTGGGCGGAATACAGGCCCCAGCCCATTGAGTTCCTCCGTAATTTCGAAGGCGGCCGTCTGAACGAACAATTTATTCATGTCGTAACGCGCCGGAACGGAACGCAGGCCAGCCACCAAATTATTCCGGCGAAATATACCACGCAAGACGGGAATGTGAAAACATACGTCGATCCAAGCGGGCGTATTCAAGGTCTCTTTACGGATAACGGACGGCTTGATCCGAAATTAATCGAAGATGAGATGAAGCGCTCCGGGCACTTTCTATCCCGGCAGATTCTGGAAGACGGTACGGAACAAATTAGTTGGCAAGATCGCCCCGGCATTGCGCTTAAAATAAATCCGATCACGGGCGCCATCGATCAAACAAGTTATGTTGATCCGAAGACACTTGCCATCAATACGGATCCGCTCCGCGGAGGAATTCAGCAATCACCCGTGCCGGAGGATTTCGGTAATTTTGATTTTACATTCCAGGAACTTAATCCTGCTGCTGATGGACGCAAGCGCTACATGGTTGTGCTCTATAAAGGTAAGGAAGAGGCGGTTCAAAATCAGCCCGACCGGTTGGAATTCTCGAATCCTTTCTTTGCCGGTATGACATTGACGTACGAAGAAGACAAGGACGATATCAATAAGAACGGCGACCGGTTTGAGTTAATCCTGACCGAAATGAATACGCGGACAACCGGCCAGATCAAGATCGATCCGGCAGGACTTAAACTTCCGACGACGATACAAGAGTCCTATTTCAAATCACGCGAAAATATAAGAATGTTTGAGCTCTACGGCGGAAGAAACGTTCTTATACAGATTGCAAAACGTGATGAGAAAGGAAATGTCATTACCAAACCAAAAAGTGTAATCGTTGGCGATCCTCTAACCCAGACATCGCACGAAGAAATTGTGCAAGAAACTGTTTATGAATTGCCCAAAGAATACAAAGAAGGAGTGGATTTTAAAGAAGGCGATAAGTTACTTTACCTCAGCCGTGGTAATTTTGTTGACGGAACGGCAGATCCTCGGGCAGCACAAGCCAATAATCCCGAAGATTTAAATTATGGTATCGCTCCTGAAAGTATTTTTAATTATGCGCCTCCGCTTGAAGTGCAGTTCACCAAACTCGAAGAAACGCTACAGGATTTAAAGAACGAATTAATCGATGCGCGCCAGACTCGCGATCAGAAAATTTTAGCGGCGCTTTATAAATTTATCAGCGAAAAATCGTTCACCGATCCTACACTTTTAGCCGAAGCATCCAAAATATTGGGCCAGGTCGTTGTTCCGCAATCCATTTCGGATTATCTCAACAAGAACGATCGTGGTAACCAAATCATTAATTACTCCTGGGATTTTGTGACGGCACCCAACGTGACGTCGCCGGATAACACTATTCTCATGAATGAGAATTGGGCAAGTGCGTTTGCCTATTCGTTCAGCGGCACGCTTGGCGGCGCTTTAGAAACCGTAAATCTTTTAAGCGATACCAATCCATTTACGACGGGTGGATCCGGGCTCTTGTTCCCTCAAAAAACCTGGGTGGATGCCCGCGATCAAATTGCCGTAGGTTCAGAGGACGCTTGGGCGGGAGGGGGGCAAATCAGCCTGGAACCTTTCAAAGTATGGCTGATGCAGGTACGCGAATATTTGGGGATGAATTTAGTGAGCGACCTCGCCGATTGGATAAAAGACGGAGGTTCCATTGGCGAAGTCGTTTCGGATGAAGAGACTCAGACCTCAAGTTTTGTGAAAAATTTTACCGAAGCCAATATGGTCCAGTTTGTGCTCTGGCTTAAAGAAAAACGTGGCTCCACACTTTTATACGGTCTCGACGGAATTCAAGGTGAAAAATTTAGCGAAAGCTTGCTTGCGACCAATGGCTATAGGAGATTAAGCGACGATAAGGCCGTAGGCAGTCTCCAGGATTTAAAGAAACTTTATACCGGCGATCAAGATGTTATTAAATGGATCAACGAGGAAATTCTCGGTAAATCTCTCTTTACTAGCTTAAAGGCTGTCGCCGAAGCGGTTGTGAGTTACGACTCAACTAAAGAAAGAGCGATTAAAGAACAACTTAGAGTTGTAACCGATCGCCGGGACAGGGAAGAAGAGGTAGTACCCGGCGAGGCCGGCGCTTACAGTCTAGTTTATGATTTTCTCACGGCAGGAACCGATTCGACTAAAGCGTTTTCTTTCTTAGAGAAAGCTAGAAATGAATTTGAAAATCTTTATACAGAACGCCAGCAAAACGCACTTAACGCGCGCGCTCATGCAATGGACAATGCAAAAACGATTGCCCAGCGTTTACTTGGAACCGTCGGAACGCCCGAACCCAAAGAAGAAATGTACGGTGGCGACAAGGAACAATTCAATAAAGTCGAAGCCGATTATGAAAAACAGGTATCGGATCTAGCCAACAATGTCGTGGCCGTTTGGATTCACAATGCCTATGCCAACCAAACGCAGGAATCGGCCCAGATCGATTTTTTTAACGGCTTCGCCTTTAACGAAGCGGAAAATGCATTTAAGACAGCGCAGAATTACACGCCCGGCACTCTGGATCAATACGACTTTGAAGTCGTGAATTTATTTTCGCGTATCAAAGACGAGCTTTTCCGTGTAGCTAAAGATACGGATTCTAAGCTTCAGATCATCGATCACATGTTTGGCGCCGACGCCGAAGGCAATGCGGTATTCGATCTGTCCTTCCGGCCGCGGCAACTCAGCTACGAACAATTTGATTCCGGAGCAAAAACAAGCGGTCAGGCGGTTTTTGACCAGGACGGTCTCGCGCAGGACGGCGATTATCTCTTGCGTTTCCTTAAGGAATATTGGAGCACAAGCCGCCTTGTTTACGACAGTTCGGAGGCGCAATCAAGCGGATTAATTCAGAAAGCGCTTACGGATATCGACGCGCTTACGAACGAATTGATCACCAGTATTTACGATCTTGTTATGCTCCGTCAGACAACGCCAACGGGCGCCAAGAAGATTCAAGACGGGAATAATCCGCATACCTTTATCGATAATGCCGAGCTGGAAAATATGGATAAATTAAAATTAGTTATCGATAAATTGAATCAGGCGATGTCGCTTGTTGACCCAACCAAACTTCGCCGCGAGAAAACCTACACCAACGATCCAAACAGCACAACCGATGCGCACGACAAATTGGCGAGCGGAAAGCCCGATCAATTTGCCGCGGTAGGTGAGCATTATCTGGATCTGGCCAATCAAGCGGTATTCGGAATGCTGCGGCTTGGAATCGATTTTGTTAATCGCTACGAGGAAATCCGCGATCAACGCGGTCTTACCACACTAATCAAATCGCTTCGCGCCGACCTTGAAGGTATGGATCTTTCCGGCATCGATCCTGATTTGGAAAACGAACGTAAACTCGCGCTTACCGCGCTAAACGACGATTCACTTTCCTCTCAAATCAAGAATGCCGTGGCAGTTAGATATCGAGCCACGACAAAACTAGCCAACCATGAATTCGAAGTAAATGCGCAGAAACTAATGAAGGAGAAAGAAGAGTTTCTGCTTAATCCGGATGGAAAATTTGAGCAAGCACGAAAAACCGTCGAAAGTATCATCGGTCCGAATATTCAGCAACCGAAACGCGATCCAATTCTCGATAAGCCCGAGCCGAAGCGTTCGGATTTTGCGAGCGACGAATCCGGCCAGCAGCAATACGAATATGCCAAGAACGAATATGAAGTCGCGCAGATGAATAATGATTTAAATAATAAAATTCATGGATATCAATTGTCGCACATAACGCCCGGTAAATTTAGTAACGATGCGCTCGTTAAGCAGGAATATATAAATCAAGACGAAATCGGCCAGGATGTCTTCGGGCTTGAAGAAGAAAAAGCTTTCCGCAAATACGCAAGCACGATCGGTGTGGGCGGTGTGGTCCTATCTGATATTCTTGTCGCACTCGAATACACCAGGGCTCACGCGCTCATGCTCGACATTATGAAATATGTGAACGGCGGATTTAAGTCACTTCCCGAAAATCCCGCCGAGCTTGAGTCATTCCTCGCTACACTCACGATCGATACCATTTCAGACGACGGCAAGAGCCGTTTAAAGCAGGCCATCGAAGCCGAGCGGATCAATATTGAAACCCAGCGCAAATATTGGGAACTGTTCCTGCTTGGCCAAGTGGACAAACCGGCCGAAGACGCCGTAATCGGCGGTGTAAACGTCAGCGCCTATTATGGAATTCTGAAAGATATCGCGCCTTATTTTACCCAAAAAGAATTGGAAGAACTTATCTACGGCGAAGAACTGACGCGCCTTAAGACCCGCTTGAACGGCCTCTTTGAATCCGTTGTTGAAGATTACCAAGGCCTTCTCTTTAATTATGAATTGGGCCATAGCTATCAATTGCCGGACAAAAACGGTGTCTTAAAACCCGCTTCGATCGGGCAAATGATCTACGACGTCTATCTCCGCGAGATGGGAGAGCGGCCGGGATCGGGCAGTTGGGATCTAACGACGCACTTTGGAACACGTGTTCCGGGCCGTGAAGATCCGGCAGGCAAGCTACTCGATCTCCATAATGGTAAAACATATTGGGCGGTTGATTCGAGCGGCATTCTCTACGAACGGACCAAGAGCGCCGATCAAGCCCAATTTGATATTTCGAGCATTCATAACGATTTCCGCTTCTACGAAAATCGCGTCTACGATGTTTACAAGACCGAAGTAACGCAGGACCTGGTCAAGTACCGTGGCGATATCGAAACCATGCTTCAAGCCACGGAAGGTCTCGATCACAAATGGCTCGATGTCTTCAGCCGTGAAAATAATGTCATTGATTGGGATCATCCCGATGCGGTGCGCAACGATCCCATTTATAAATCTACCGAACTTCTGGGCCAAAAATTGATCGATACCGCGATGTCCGTCATCGGCGCCATCGGGGAAGAAATGCACACGGTTTGGGAAATATACAATCGCGATTATTGGGGCGGCATTCTTACCGATTTAGTGCGTCAGAATACCATCGATCAGCGTTATTACGAATTTACGCATGTGCTGATGCAAATTCTCGAAACCATTTTCCAAGGCACGTTCACCGATTATGGACTTGTTAGCAATTGGTGGACGGTGGACGGTAAAAAACTTCAGCAAAGCGTATTTCCGGATGCGGCAGAAGTCGGCCGTAGGTGGCTTGAGAAAGTTGCTTCTTATGGGATGGAAAATGGATCGACCGCGGAAGAAAGAGAAATTATCGCAGCCCTTGTGACACTACGCGGGCAAAGTATGGGCGAATTCCAATATAAAGATAGCGTCAGCGAGCGCGACGACCGGAAATATAAATATGCGGTGGTCGGTGAAGATCGATACGCGGACGAAAAAGGTACGTATGCGAAAAAGATGCATGAGCTCGATCTTAAGATGAAGCTCATGGGCGGTACGGGAGACGATATCTTTGAATATGAAGATAAATCGGGAGTTTGGGAAGATTTGGATCTACTGCCCACCGTTAAGCAGCAGGGCAGTATCGTTTCGAATTACAACAACACCCTTAAAAGCGCCTTGGATCAATTCAGCGAAGATTTAACGAAACGTACTGCTTCCGCACAGAACGGCGGAGAGGATTTCTTCGGCCGCCTGCAAAATATATTCCTTCATCCCTGGAAGCAGGGCGAGCCGGTTGCCGCCTTTGAAGGATTCGACAATCCGGACGGTTATTTAGCCACATTCTGGAAACAAAAAATGGAAGAAGACCGGGACGCTCAGGGCCTTCACACCGGAAAAATTATGCCCATCGAAATATTCGGGCAATTCCGCGATCAGATTAATAAACTCTTAACCTCCGGGAGCTCGTCGCTCTTTGGCGCGCAAAATACCAAAGATACGCAGCTTTCCGATCAATTGAGAAAGCTTAGAGAAAATATTTATCTGCCGGCACGTGAGAAAGAGGGTTCTTTTGAAGCCGTGGCCGACGATCTCATTACGCTGACTTCAACTCAGCTCAATTTATATAAAGAGGTTTGGGATCGCTCCATCGATTATTCACGAAACGGCCCCGAAGGCAGCACCGTTCGGGATGTTCTCTCGCAAAGTTATTTGGAAGGTTACAACAACATCCGCGATTACGCGGCGCATTTTGCCCAAAAATTTGCCACCGTAAATTTATTAGACGAAGATGCGCCGAATACGCTTGAACGCTTGTTCACAAACGATCCTCTCTACAACCACCTTGAAGACATCGGCCGGCATACGCTAGAAGTACTCGGCGTCGATCTCAACGGCTCGACGCATAATTTCTCCTTCCGGAATAATCAGGATTATTCGCGCGGTCTTTGGTCGGAACAGGAAGATTTCAAGGCCGGCGTTATGCAAAGAGTCTTCCGCGATAAAATAACCGGTTTGATTCTTGGCCGCGAAACCTACGGCGATCTTCCGTTTGGTTTAGCCGAGGTATTCAATTACGACAGCAAAGGAAAGCTACTCGGCTCGAATGCTACCGGAAACGCTTTTGGCGAAGCCGGCCGGCGTCAGGCGGAGCGTTTACTTCTCCAGGATAAGTTCCGTTATGCGAGCGGGCTCGGCAAGGATAGGCGCGAAACGGTTATTCGTGAAGTCGAAGACGGTTCGGAACTCGAATTTACGGAAATGGTCAAGAATGCCCAGGGTACGTTCGATCAAGTTACTACGACTATCCGCAATGCCCGTGAAATTGTCGAAGACGCCAACGGCGCCAAAATCAGCGTTTCTAAATTTAATGAAATTAAATTTAACGACGCTCGAGAAGTGCTTGGCCTCGTACCGATTTATTATAAGGATGTTACTCGTAACGGCATTCGTGAATCCACAACGCTTGATCTTCTCGGGCAGGTGAGAATCGTGAGACTGGACGGTGTCGACGGCACGCTGTTTATCAAGGACACGCTTGAGAACATGAGTGCGTTTGATTCGATTAAGTCCGAACTTTTCTCCGGAAATATCGGGGTTGCTTTTGATCTCCTTGTTTCTAAAGGTGTCGCTTTTACCGGACAGCTGATTGATGCCGGTATGCTGTTTAGTGTGGGTCAGAATTTTCTTCTTCTCCCTATCGGTGATAAGTTTGTTTTCAGCTCAACCTTTACAGGATTGAATCTAGCTACCGGTAATCTCCAATTCGTTAAAGTGACCGATTCTATCGGGCAGCTAAGCATCAATTATTTTAAGGATTCGTCCGGGCAGCTTCAATCTTCCACTCAATACACCTTCTGGCGTAATGCTCCGGTTGATCTGAGAAATACCCTTTTAGGTATTGAGACCAAGGCGAATAATTTAAAAGCGGGCGACCTGGTTCGATTTTTGGATAATCGGTTATCCGTTATATCGGGTTCCATAAATTCAAATGAAATTCGATTTATTTTAACCAGCGATTATAAGATTAATATTTTGAGCGATCTCGGCACAATTCCAGGTGATCTTTTAGGACAATTTGCGCCGGGCCAAACGCTCGCGGGCGATTTGTCGGTGTTCGAAACACTGTTGCATGGCATGCCCGGGTTTGAATCTTTAAGTTTTGGCGAAGCCATTTCCGTTGCTCAAAGTTTTGATGTTCAGCAGGCGATTATTATCGCAGGCCAGCAGATATTGTCATTTTCACCGTTAACGAATGACGAGCGAATAGCTAAACAACTCGGCGGGCGCATCCCACAATCCAGTTTGATGCAACAAATAAGCAGACGTTTTGTTATTACGGATCTCCAGGGAAATCCGCTGTTTATGAGGGATGTAATTACATTTGGAAGTAGCGTGGTTATGGAAACGACTATATTCCACGGTCAAGATTATACGCGCGTCCTTGAAGTACAAATCGTGAACGAAGTTCTTCAGGCTACGGAAGTTGGTATTCTGCAATTCACAGATTACAAAAAGGATATTGGAGCAACGATCATTGATTTCAACCAAGATTTTGGACAATTCGCCATTTTGGGCAAAAACGGTGAAATTGTGCAGGGCATGTTCGATACCGGCGGCGCACTTGGTTCCACCATTTCAGTCGAAACTCTTACACGCGTGCTTGGTAAGTTTGTGGTTAACGGCAAGTTGGTAGACGCAGCACAACTAGATCTTTTAGCGAAAAATTTTACTTTTGTTACGACGGATTATATTGCTGCCGGCTCACCTAAGTTCTTATTTAAAACCGGCGATACGCTTACTGCTATTTATTTGGGTACATTAGGAGATGCAAAGGAATTTTCTGCGATACGGCATATCACCACAATCCGGAACGGAGGTCCGGAAAGCGGGAGAATTGATGGAGTGAAGATTGAGAAATTTGGCAATATTCTTACGCCTGAAAATTTACTCGATTATCGAATAACGCGTTTTATATCGGCGAGTTCGGCAAGTAACTTGGATACCATCATAGAAATTCAAGCAAGTAACGGAGCGATAACCAAAGGTAAATTAAGAGATCTATACCAAACGCATATAGTTAACGGTGTATTTCAGATTGAAATCGGGAAAAATGGAGTAAAGGAAAGCCTGGCAATCCAAATGGATTTGACATGGAAAGATGGGCTTCTTGTATTGGGTGGTGAAAATGGCATAAGCAACATGCTCGTTTTTAATATGCAGGAGATTGAGAATAAAAAAGGAATTAAGGAGCTCAGACCCGTAATCACTCTTATGTTTATGGATAATGCTACCGGTAATGCGCTTGTTAGCATTCCAATAGCGATTAATAAAGACGGAATTTTTAAGAGTACTTTTCCGACCGATATGCCGGCCAATAATTTCCTTGAGTTTATTAAAATATACATTGCGGAATTAAGCAGCGGTGTTGATGAAGCTACGGCATTAAAAACAGCAATAGAAAGCACGCGTGTCGTCATTACTTATCCGGGACAAGAAACGAAAGGATGGTTTACACGTTTCTTAGAATTTACCCGCGCATCTTTTGAAATAATCGGCGGCATGATAATTGGATCAACTATTGAAGATCAGTGGGCTACTTGGGAAGTTGTTAGAGATTATTTAGGCGGACCCGTTCCCGAAACTCCGGTTTCCGACTTTGATTTCTTTATGCACGTTTTCAGCGGTTTGGCGGCAAAAATTAAAGCAGGTTCGATACCTGGTGTCGATGCGGTTCATTACGATGCCAATGGGCAATTCCGTCTGAACATCACAGACCCGGAATTGATTAAAATATTTATAGAGCATGCTGTAAGTTTCCATCAAGATCTTGGATTTCTCAATAAAGTGAAGATAACAAGTGTCGAATTTGCGATAGGCTCAGAGTCATTCGGCTTATTATTCTTCTCCGGTAAAGATTTACAGATGTCGGTTATATATAAATTTGGAAGTTTAGATACCATTGTCATTCTTCCCGAAATTTGGAAAAATATGCCCGCAGAACTCAGGAGGGATACCATCATCCATGTTGGAAGAAAGAATCCATGGGAAGGAGTTATTGAAGAAATTGGCCTGACGCGGCTTGGGATAACTAAGGTTTTCAAAATCACTTTCCCTTCTGGTGAATCTACCGTATTCCAATCTGAAATTGAAAGGTATCACCGGGATTTTGCCAAGATTCTGGCCGGAGAAAATCTTGCCGGTTCAACCGCATGGTTGAGCTGGCAATCCATAAAAGATCGATGGCTGCAGGTGGGCGTAGCTTTTGGAGAATTAAGCGACAGTATCCACGGTTGGTTTGCTACGAACTGGCTCACAAACTGGGCCAATTTTACACGAGCGGACGGCACCACAGGAAATTTTCTGTACTATGTTGCTGAGTTTGTAGTTGTCGATCTTCTATTCGGTTTATTGACATTTGGCGGGAGCGTAACGCTTTCGATTGCCCGATGGTCTTTACGCGGGGTCGGTCATTTACTTGCTTCTGCCGGGCTCATTTCAACACGCGCCGCCGCAATAGGTCTTGGAAGTAATTTCGCCAAGCAACTAATTTTCAAGCTTTTTGGAAAGGAATTCTATAAATCCTACGCGCGCATGCAGACGGCTCGCGCTATTTTGCAGCAGCCCGTTCTGTTTATAAGAGATGCCCAGGGCGTGCTCCGGTTAATTGGAGAACCTCTATCAAGCGCAAATACGCAACTTCTTCGGGTGGCGCTTGGGTTTGGCGTCCCAACCTCACGGGCCGGACAGTTCATCTTTCGCTTTATTTTCAATTTTGCCGTAACCCATCTTAATATAGGAAGTTTTACAATGAGTTTGAGTGCCTCAGCCTCTATTCTTGCGTTTCTTTTTGAGAAACTGGGAATAAACGGTGGGTTTTTTGGGGATGCCATTAGATCTTTTTCACTACAGACACCGCTAGTAGCTCTGTTCACTCATCTAACGGATCCGAACCAATATTATTTTAGTTTGTTCTTCTCCATATTCGGCGGTTTATTCAGCCAGATAGGAACGAAGCTGGCAGAACGTCCGGTTATAGGGTGGTTCAATAGCAAGGTTCTTAATACTGACTTTTTTAAATCAGAATTTGGAAAACAATTTATTTCCGGAATTTTGCAAGAGGCATTGATTGAAAATATAGTGAGCGATTTTCTCGTGCAACCGCTATTGATCGCGTTGGGCGTTGATAAACGCACAGCTGCATTGATAGGCGAGTATATTGCCGAAATTGCGACGGCACTCGACGGTGGAAGCGTGCGCCATCTCGCTGTGCTGGAGGCGATGCATAACGCGGGAATTGAGGGCATCACGGGAAGTATCGATACGGATTGGAAAGCTCTGCTCCATTTGGCGACCGTGAATCCGGGAGTTTTTACGGATCTGATGAAAGTCTTCGAAACGGGAGATATTGAAGCGTTCCATAATCTGTTCAGCCAGAAATTAAGCCAGCAATCGTTTGATTTTGCTTCGGTACTTGACGGACTTGTTAAGAACCAAATCGATTCGATTAAGCAGCAATTTGAATCATTCAAATTGGAATTCCTGCGGGCCGTTGCGGTGGCATCCAATCAAACGCTTGAAGTTGTGCAAAACGCCTTCGACGCTGCGGTTCTAAATACAGCCGGTGGAATTAAGAATTTCAATTTTACAGATTTTGCAACCTCTCAAATCCCCGAAGCGCTCCGCGCCGGTGCGGTTCCAAGCGGTGTTGCTACGTTCGCCGATTTTTCAACGAGCTTAAGCAGTCTCCGCACAACCCAAACGGGATTCCATGATCTTTTGATCGCAGGCCGCATTGCCGTTAATGCCGATTCGGCAAAAGCGTTCAAGCAGGCTATTAAGAGCGGTATCTTGAAGACGCCTGTCCTGAATAATTTCAGCCTCAGCATGCTTAAGGACAACGAGCATTTGTTTGAGAATAATGCCATCAATGCTTTAGCCGATATCCTCGGACCCGTTGCGCGCCAACAATATGGTTTCAATATTGCGCAGACGATCCTCTTCCAAATCGATCCGAACATGGGTAAGAGTTTCACTTTCTTCCAAGCCGGCGAATTCGGGTTTACACTCGACAATCTAAACGGCGCTAAGCTGGGATTTAGAATCGATAAATTTGATAAGCTGCTAACGTCTAAGATTGCGCTCTTTGCCGGCGATGCGAATGTCCGCGCTGTTCTTGACTCGGTCCGGGCGCTAAAACGCCAAAATAAGGTTGTGAACCTCGACTCGATCCGCGGGATCGCCGCACGGTTCATGATTCCTCAAATTAACCAGATCGCCAAGCAGCTACGGAAGGACATGGTAAGTGATTTGCGAATTCCCAATATCGAGATCAGCGCATTTAAAAATCTTCTGAGCGGATTAATCGATAAGGACGCTATTGAGAATCTTGTGAGTAAGGTAAACGGCATATTGACGGCTGAGGATCTTATTCAATCTATTCGCAGCGTCGCCGACGCGGCTAAACAAGGTAAGCTGATCGATGTAAAAGCTGTCCGCCAGATTGCTATAAGAATCCTAGGCAAACAAGCAACGCCGGTTAAGATCGATCAATTGTCTCTCTTTATTGCTGAAATTGTAACAGGGCGGACATTTGATACTGACCAATTAGCCGCAATAGACCGGATTATTTCGGTTCTTCATGACCATGTCGGAGATTTTTCGAAATTGGGCAAGGTGGATCTCGTCAATTTCGGTCAAGGGTTAGCGAATTTATTGGAAGGCGCCGGCTTTAGCCCGAACGCCATAAAAGCGCTAGAAGAATTAAATGCGCTCGCCAAGAATAATAAGACCATTACGCTCGGAGATTTCGGGAAGATACTCAAAGATAACTCGCTCGCGTCAATCGAAGCGGTAAAAACCGCACAAGCGAACGGAGCGAGCGCGAGTGAAATTAAAGCATTAATAAAGAAAGTGGCTATAACGGATCCGCAAATTAACGTTCTCTTCCACATTTTTAGCGGGTTGGATGTCGGGTCTACGTTTACCTTTAACGATTTTATGGCTGCCATCGGAGAGGAAATTAAAGTATTAGATGCTATCGCTAAACAGAAAGGTCTTCCCGAGAATGCCGCGGAGGTATTCAATGCAAAATCGTTTGCGATGCTCGCCAATACTTTCGCATTAAGAGCAGCGGTTGATGCGGCACGCGGCACTCCGTTTGATGCTAATGCGCTTGTCAATTTTGCAAAAGCTATTACGCAGGCCGGCGCGTTAAAGAAAGGTGTCGTTGACCGTCTGAACGTTATCGGTTTCAAGGATATGCCCAAGAAGACTTTGGGCGATTTATCAGCCATATTAAGAGCAGCGCGTACCGACGGGCGATTTGTAGAAATCGAAAGGATATTTGAGTCGCAGGGATCGCTAAAAGGATTTACATTGTCGCAGCTTGCAAATTTCTTAAGCGCACTGAATACCGATTATGCCCATAGCCTGAAACTGGCTGCGCATATTCCGCAATTAAACGAACTGGCTGGAATAAACATCGTAGATTTAGCAGCCGGAAAAACGAATATTCCTAATTTGACCGGTGCGATTGGTTTTGCCAATGATATCCAAGCGATTCGCACCGTCGCCGAAGTAGCGAAAGTCAACGGTAAGGTATCGCACGGCGGGTTATTAATTTTACTCAAACACGCATTGGCAAAGTCGCCCAATTTTTCGGATCCGAACGTGGCCACGCTCAGATTTGCCCGCGTATTGGAGCTGCCGGAATTCAAGGGTTTATTGGCCGATCCCATGAACATTGTAAACGCGGCTCTTCTGGATATGTTAAACGGTATTGCCGGCGCCAAAGGGCAGATTGACATAGGGAATCTGCAGGGCATTCCCACATTTACAGCGGATATGCTAAATGCTGCGCTTATCTCACTCGATCCGAATTTACAGGGCATTGTAAAAATTTCGGATATTGAACGATTACTTGCGGGAAGCAAAGTCAAAGGCGCAGAAAAAATTAATTTTGCGCTAGGCCAATTTGATAAGAGCGCAATAACGTCCAGACTCAATGCGATTGCGGCGCTTTTAAAATCCAAGAATGTGGACAGCTCACTCCTCCAGGCCATTGCAGAATTAAGTGCGGCTGTAGCGGCGCCGAACGGAATCATTTCGATGCAGGCGTTGATTGCGGCTGCGCAAAAAATGCCGAGTATTCCGCGCGATCAGGCTATTTTCGGTCTTGCCCAGCTTGCGCTCGGAAGTTCGTTTAGCAAAGAGCAATTCGATACGCTTGCCTCCATTTTAGGTACGCTCAATACGCAGTTTGCCGATGTGCCTGAGATGCCGCAATTGGGTTTCGAAGTATTCGGCACAAGCTTTATGACCGTCTTGTTTGATCGCGTACAGATCGCGTTTGAAAAAGGACAGTTCAGCCAAGAAGGCTTGGATGCCGTTCGCGCTATTAAGGGTATTTTTGAAAGTTCGCCAAACTTATCGTTTGAGCAGTTCAAAGCACTTACTGTCAACGTGCCGTCCGTAGAGAGACTATTTATTCTTTCTGCGCTAACGGGAATAGACAGCGGGAAAGCCGTTCGGGATGCGCTGGGCGCTATTCGCGCCTCTCAAGTTGATCTTCAAACGCTCGCCACGAATTTGCCTGGAGCGATTGCTCAGTTTAACGTCGATATCGGTTCGGTCGGGCGCAGCGATGAAATCAATTCCCTCCGTGCGCTAAAAGCGGCTCTAGAAGGGCACAGTACGCCGAGAACCAATACGATAGGAAAGTTTTTTGTAGCTAAATTTGGGCAAGGATTCGATGCCAGGATTCTTGCCGCTATTACTGAACTCGAAAAATTGGCTTCCGGACTTCCTGTGGGAAGCGCATTGCGATTAAGTATAGAAAGTCTATTAGGCGCTGGCCTGACGGATTTAGGAAGCACGGAAGGCTTTGCCGACATCGCAGACTTACTGGGTAATTTCCGTGCGATTTCGATGATGGGCCAACTTGCCGCGCAAGGCCAGATCCAAGCCGGCGAGTTTGATTTCAATCTCAGCATCCTCCTCGGATTCTTTGAGCAGACCGGATTTGTGAGCCCCGATATCGTCTCGGTACTCGGCGCGCTCAGAAGCAAGCTAAAGACCGACATTATTGATATGAAGTTGCTTAACGAGATTATTAAGGAAAAGGCTCCCAATATCCCGGCCGGCCTCCAAAATCTCTTCGCCAAAAACCTCGTTCAATTAATGCTCGGCCAATCGCTTACCGACGCTCAGTTTAATAATCTTGCGCGCGTTATCGATCTTATTCAATCGAAGTATCCGAACGTCAAGTTCGGCCTTACGGATTTCAATCGGAGTGTAATTAACGTTCTTATCGCAAAATTGAACTTGAGTCCTGAAGCGATTCGCGCGCTTACGAGCCTGCAAACCAAATTTGTCGAAGGTCCGGTTTCGATGGAAGATATTCGAACCATTCTTTCGGCTAAGAATATTCCCAATGCTGACGAACTTGAATTCTTGACAAAGATTTTTGACTTTGATTCAAGTTTCGTATCCGCGCTATCCGCCGTTCAAGCTGCGCAATTTAATTTTGACGTTCTTAAGACGGGCAAGGTCAATGTGATCGATATCGATTCACTCGGAAGAGCTATTCAGCTAATGATCGGCGAAGGAATCGGCGTGGATGTCAAGTCGCTCGCTGATTTGAGAGATATACTGCAGAAGGCCGACGTTCCGACATTAGAAAAGATCAATAGAATTTTCTCGTTGCAGGGAATTGGGGTTGAAGGCCAAATTCCGCATATTCAAGTGTTGACCGCGATTCACGAGCTGGAGACTTTTGCGTTCGGACTTCCCGAAGGCAATTTAAAGGATACGCTGAATGCCTTTTTAACTGCCGCGATCGGTGAAATACCGTCGGTTAAGGGATTAGAAAATGTCGGCAAGGCGCTCGGCGATTTCCGCGCTCTGGCCATGCTCCAGGCCTTAGCGGCGCAAGGAGAGCTCAGCTTCGATCAATTACCCTCACGGCTTCCTCTTATAAGAAGCTTGCTTAAGAATACCAGCGTTGATATCGCTAATATCATTGAAGCTATCATGGCTTCGGATGTCGTTACGCCAGAAACTATTGCCAAAATCGTCAACCTTTCCGCGCTACCCGAAAGCTTGAAGGGTCAGCTAAGCCTTGCGCTCCAGCAAATTTTTATACCGCAAGTTCCTCGGCTGCGATTTGAAGTGACAAGCTTTAAGAATTTATCGCCCAACCTAATCGCCGGCATCGCCGGAATACTAGGAAGCGAAGTAAAAATAACCAATCTCAGTATGTTAAAGAACGCGATGGCCAACGCAACGCCGGCGCAAATAGCCGCTCTTAATAGTCTGCTTGCCGCCAGCGGATTTAATTTAAATATGCCGGCCGCTATACCGACCACTCAAATTTTTGCTGCGATTTTGAGCCTTGAAACTTTAGCAGCCCGCTTGCCGGAAGGTGAATTAAAGAATGCTATTCAAAGATTCTTGAACGTTTCTATCGCAGAAATTCCGTCATTTTCGGGACTTGAGGCCATAGGCGTTGCGCTTCTGGATTTTCTGAATTCACCGCTCGGGATCGCGTTTGAGCGTTTGATACTGCCGCGCATACCCGCCTTTGGCGACATCTTTGCAGACCGTTCGCTTTTTAATCTGCAAACCGAGATCGTAAAACTCGCGATTCTACCGGATACTTTTTCCGTACCCCAAGGAATTTCTGCAGAAAGCGCAAGGGACCTGCGCGCTATTGCGCTTGTGGCTAAATTGGCAACGCAGGGCACGGTTCGTGTTGAAGGATGGGATATTCAATTTACTTTTATACAGTCGTTCTTCGAAAAGAACCAACTTGCAAGCGGAGCCGTACTGCAAGTTTTAGATTCTCTACGCTCCAAGATTACGGCCGGAATACCAATCACGTTTGAATTTATCGATAGCCTGATCCAAGGTTTTGACGTCAATATTCAAAATCAATTCCGGTTAAGCTTGGTTCAATTGGTGACAGGCCTGGAAATTACCGACGTGCAGATGGTCAATATAAAAGAAATTATGAAGAGCATCGAAAGTCGGGCATCGGCGCCCATAAGCTTGGCCGATTTCGGCAAGGGAATCGTACACATACTTATAACCAAGACCAATCTCAATCCGGCAACGGTAAAACTGCTTGAGCAATTCCAAAATCAATTGCCGAATATCGACAGCATGCCTGCGCTAATCAGCAGCATTCCCGAAGTCGATCGCACTCTGGTAAGCGACATTCTCAAATTTAGTCTGGATATGTTGAACGGAGTTAGCGGATTCAGCACGATTAAATTTGACTTACCCACGCTTCAAACGAACTTACCGAAGGTAAATACGGCTGCGCTCGAAGTATTTGGAACCGGATTTACCACATTATCCGGTTTACGAGAAATGCTTGAAGGCGCCCGGTTGGCGGATGCTGCTAAATTGCCTGCTTTTGATCGGGCATTGAGTGCTCACGGATTGCCGCATGTAACGAGCGCGGGCTTATTTGCTATGTTCCAAGGGCTTGACGGTCTTAAGGCGCAATTTACGGATGTCAATATTCAGAGTTTGATTACAAAGGTTGTAAATACGTCCTTTGTGGATCTTAGCTTCGTAGATCTCAGCGGATTAAATTCCAAATTAGTGAACTTCCAAGCCTTTACCGCGCTAAGCGGACTTGTTGGCCAGGGCATCGTAAGCGTGGATGTTGTCGCCGGACAGCTCGCTGCTATCCAAGTCATAAGCGAACTGCGCGCCGATATTGCCGGCGGAAAAATAATGGATGCGCCGCGTCTGGCTGCTATTCCTCAAAAAATAGCTGAGCTCACGAATTCGTTTAGAAATAAACTAAATATAGCGATTACGGACTTCAAAGCCGGAAATATTACTTCGTTTGATCAGATTCCGAATCTCCCGCTTATCATAGTGACACAATTTAATAGCGCAAGCTTACTGGCGGGCCAGGACGCTTCGTTGTTGACCTTCCTGAGCAAGTTGCTGGATGCGGCTCAAGCTAAAATTACGCTTGGCGAAAAAATCACGCTAGCCGATTTTAGAAATCTTGCCATTCATCTTGTCAATACGGAAGGCGCTTTAATTCTCCGCGTACTCGATATGTTGGATATTCAAACGGTACCGAGTTTTGAAAATCTTAATATTTCTCCGATTCCGGCTCTAAATATTCCGGCTTTGAATGCGCAGAATCTCTTTACTACACCGCTTGGAATCAATGCCGTTTTCGGATTCCTGCAGCAAGCCCTCTTGGATGCCGCCGCCCGCGCATTTGCCGTTCCGACCCAAATCGCCATCGGAAAAGTTCCGGCCGTAGCTGATTTTATCAACGCCGCCTTACTCCAAGTTCTAAGGGGTGCGGATGGCAATCTGCTTCCTGCGGCAGGACTGATTCAGCAATTGATTAATTTCAATGTAAACAATACAAAGTTCACTAATAATTTTAAGGCGGAAATCAATGCCATCCTTCAATTGGCCAAGTCCTATGCTGGCCTGCTCAAGCAAGACGGTCATTTTGTTTCGTTCGATCAATTTTCAACCCTTCTTTCACGCAGACAAGCCGCTCTTGATGTGATTAAGGCTTTAACCGTAAATGCGGGACAGATTTCGCAGGAGCAGCTTGTGAATTTGGCAAACATTTTACGCAGCGTAGGTATAAATGTTTCCGATGTTAACCTTGACGCTATTAAAGCGGCGGCGATATCGGAATTCGAGGGGTTGTTTGTTGACGGGCAAATTACATTGGAGCAAATTAATTCGGTGCTCGCCAGCTTAAATTTTGCGAGCCGGTTTACTTTTAACGCGGCCGCTTTTGATGCGCTTATTCAAGCGTTAACCACCGGCCAGCTTGCTTCGCTGTCGTTCAATCTAAATCTTACGAGCGACCTTTTCACCAACGCGAATAGTTCGCTGGAAGCTCTGGCGGCTATCCTTTCGCCGCTCCAGCAGCAAGCTATCGTTTTCGATACATTCCAAAATGCGTTGAAAGCCATCGACCCGAAGCTTGCGGGTATTCTCTCGTTTACTCAGCTTGCGCAGCACTTCCAAGGTAACGTTTCTCTCGATGTGCTCGACGGGGCAAATTTGGCATCGCGATTACAAGTTTTAGCTACCGCGCTTCAATCGAAATTAACCGACGGCACTTTTAATTCCGATATTTCTGTGCTTGCAAAGATGAACGCGATGCTGTCGGCTATTCAAGACTTGATTGGCATCGTGAATACACCGGGCGCCAAAGTTACGCTGGATTCGCTTAATGCCATGTTAGATGCGTTGAATATTGTGGGCAGCCTAAGAAGTCAGATACTCCTCAGCTTGACCGAAATTACCGCCGGCCGAGTTCTCAACGCAGATCAATTGGCAGAAATAAGCCGAGTACTGAACTTATTCAATCAAGGTACGTTGGAGGTGCCGGGTAATGCGGTGGATATCCGCGATTTAAGTAAGGGGATTGTGGCTATCTTAATCGAACGCGCTCCGCAAATCGGATTTAACCAAGCGACGATCGATCAATTAAATATTTTAAAGAATGTAGTCAACACAAAAGGCTTTGTATCGCTTGCCGACTTCAGGCAATTTATAGAGACGCTCAAAACCGTTGAAACGGCAGATAAATTGGCAGCTCTCTTCCAAATCTTAGCTGGTCTTGATGCGGGCGCGGCGTTAACGTTCCAACAAGTACTGGACGCTGTTAGCTCATCGACCGTGGAAGGATTAAATACCGAATCGCTGGAAGTGGTGACGCGGCTTATCCAGCTTCAAGGTACGATTCGTACGGTTCGCGGTGCTAAATTGGAGCTCGGTACGTTTACAAGCAAGGCAACCGAATTGCAACAAGCGCTCGCCGGCCTGGGCATTGCGGGCAGCATCAATATGATCCAGCTGGCCAGTATTCTCGATCAAGTGGTTCGCGGTGCGCATCCGACATTGAAACTGGCTGATTTCAATACTGCTCTTGCGGGAATTTTTGGGGCGGATGGAACGTTACGGCTGCTCAATCTGATTAGAGATTTAGGCCGCCTCGGACCCGAGTTGGCACAAAACGCCAATCTTTCGGCTGTGCTAACGCAGTTATTAAATACAAATATCGCGAATCTGGCCGGAATTAACAGCATTCCCAATTTGAGCGGTCTCGTCTCGTATGCCAACGACTTCCTATCAGTATTGGCGGTATTAAGCGTTGTACGTACCGAAGGAGTAGGAACGCCTGCGGCGCTCTACCTATTATTAAGGGATCAATTGCAGGGCGCTACGGCTTACGACATTAACGATCCTATCAGTTTCGCCAAGATTCTTAACATGCCGGAGTTCAGATTCAGCCTCGATATTTCGGCACAGCTTGCGCTCCTCGCTCAGTTGGATGCGATTGCGGGACTAGAAGGCGCTACGTCACGCAGCGGACTTGAAGCCATTCCGGATTGGCGCGGCCTTACTTCGGCGCAAATTTTGGGCGACGTCAAACATTTGGCCGAAATCGTATCGCTTGCCGAACAGTTTGCCGACCGGCAATTGCAAGCTATGGGCATGCGGCCCGATGCGGTGAATACGTTCTCGAAGAATCTTTTCGTGAATCAATTCCTCATTAATCTTTTAAGTATTCTCGCGCCGCAGGCAGATATTGCACGCATTACTCAGGTTGTGACGGCGCTTTCCAGTATCGATAATATTTTGAGGCAGGATCGCAATGTCTCCGCCACAAAATTACGTTCGCTCTTAAGTATCGGTGACATCATTACGCAAACTCAGCAGGGAGCGGCCGCTGTGCCGGCCATTATTAATTTAGCGATCGCCAGACTGAGCACTGCAGGTCTTGCAGATATCAATACCGTTTCGCAATTGATTGGTAAGCTTCGTAGCATTGCCGACCTTGCTACGAATAATGTCAATATCAGCGCACTTAAACTCGCGGACGTTCTCGGTTATGTAACTTTGAAAGACGCTAATAATAATGACATTATCAATAGCGATCTGCTCGCCATATTTAATTTACTTTCGACCATCAGAGTCAGTATTTCCGATCTCGAGTCCTTCAAGTTGGCTGGGCTCGACGGTATTGTCACGATTCAAAACATTATCGATGCGACACCGGCTCTGCCTTCGCGGTTCGATACGAGCACGGGTCAGATTGCGGCGTATGCCCAGAAATTGAAAGATATATTAATTCCGCATGTGAGCGAAAACGTGCAAGCCGCTCAGATGGTGGCCGCTCTTACCGATTTATTGGATAAAATTAGTACCGGTACGGTCCTGAATTTAAATACACTTCGCACTCTTGCGCTCGCCATGCCCAATCTTGCTTTCTTAGACTTCCTTAAGGTCATTGGTTTTACAGGCATGACAGCGGCTCAGTTGAGTTCCCTCGAAAGTGCGCAGGTGAATTTGGCTGCTTTGGGTATTCAGAATATCGATATCTTCATGCAAATGAAATACACCGATTTTAGATCGCTAAATTTTGCGAAAGATATCGTAACGGGAACCGTTGTACCGACGGTAAGGCTAGACGCGATCAAAGCCGCAGCGCAGGGTATTTTGAACTTGGGAACGGTAAAAATTACGTTGGACATGCTTGAGAATCTCTACAACACCGTTCGTGCGGCGCATCCCGATCTCACGTTTGCCGATGTGCTTGCGCTTGTGAACGCCGGGTTTACCGTGGCGCAGATCGCCGATCTCAGAAAACTCCAGACCGACTTCGGACATTTTGCGGCAGCGGGCGTGACTTCGATAACTCAAATGTTGAATCTGGATCTCGATGTGCGCTTCCTCGCTATTCTCGACGGCGCGGTCGAACAGCTTAAACAAATTAAAACCCTCAAAGGCATGGTTTCGGACAGTGATTTCCTCCAAGCTCTCGGTGAGTTTGGCATCTTGTTCTCTTCGGTGCCCGGTCTCTTGGAATTTGTCGCCATTAAACTTGATCTTATCGATACGACTACGTTTGCATCCATTCAAGCGATCGTTCAGCGAAATAGAATTAACCTGGACGCCATTCTCACGGCGATTCCCAAGACAATCGAAGACATCACTATTCCTGCGAATGTCGATGCCGCCAGAACGGCGCTTAAGAACGGTCTTATTTCAAAGAATATGATTAATGCGACGCAGATTGCGGTTATTGATTCCTTGAATGGGGAAGCGTTAAAGAGCCTGATCGCTTCCATCCATGCCATTCAAGGTCAGCTTTTCTCCGTTACGAGCCTTAAATTGCTTATCGGAAATCTAATTGTGGGAACGCAGGAGCTTGTGAGAGTCAAGCAGTCCATCACTGCGTTAGAAGCGCTCGGAGAAAATATTTCTACGGCAGATGAATTTAATCTGGCCGCTCTCCGCAGCCAGCGCGAGGCTTTGCAGAGTATTTCAACGGCGCTCTTAAGCAAATTCGATATTCAGAAGTTGTTTACGGCGATTAATATTCGTTCCAAACTTATCGCGGCCGTTGAGAAGATTGTGACGGAAGGCGGAGATATCCGGCAAATATTGCAAGCAACGAACTTAACATTTAATCTCGATTTCTTGGTAAATGCAGCTACCCATAATCCGGCGCAATTGCTTGAGGCGTTAAAGTATATTTCAGTTTTTGATTTACTCGAGCTCTCGGCCGGGGCAGCCGATATCGAAGCCAATTTACTGGCGCAGATTAACGACATCGTCAGCAAAGTCATGAGCTTTAAGCAGGAAGTAAATATTGTAGACGATATCAGAATCAATCAGGTTTTAAGTGGGTTGAACCTCAGCGGTTTGGGGAGCCTTGATGTCACGGCGCTTAAAGCGGCGATCGAAGCTGCGCTCCAAAGTGTTAATCTCACCCGTCTCCAGAATTTCACACCGGCGCAGCTGGTCGATATGCTTATTCAACGGGAATTGCTCAACCGCTCACTGGTTCTGGCGGGACAGCAAACGATTGCCGATGTAATTGCGAACATTGATGTGACGGCGCTCAAATCCATACGAAATCTTGGTGATATTGCCAAAATTCTTAACGATAACCTTGCGCTGGTTCAGCAATTCTTGACGGATGCCGCCACGGCAAGTTTTGGCGCGGCCGAGATCGCGCAGTTCCTGGCTTCGGCTGCCGAATTAGATATTTTGAAACAGGCCAACGGCGCCATTCTCACGCAATTAACGACGCTTGTTCATCAACAGGCGGTCACGCTTCGTAGCGGAAGAAATGTGGAGACCGATCGTGTGCGTCCGTCCGAAATCTTATTCTTCGGTAATTTGGCGCGATTCAGTACGCTTAACCTGGATGCCGTGGAAACCTTCGGTCCCGAATTTATGAATTGGCTGATAACCGATGTGTTTACCAAGATTCCCGTCGGGTTCCAGAGAATCAGCGCCGTTAAGGTTGGCGATAAATTTAACTTCCAAATTTTTGCAGCGGACGGCCGTTATGCGCCGATTCCGGCCGATGTGTTGGACGCACTCGGTTTTACGGCCGGTTACGACACGGTAATTTCCGATTTGGATCAGGGTCTTTGGATTGGTACAAAAATAGGTAATGCGGGCGAACAATTGATTCAAGTCAGATCGCTCCATACACCCGAATTAAATTTTGAAGCCACCGAACTTGTAAAGCGATTGCTCGGGCTGGAGCATGTGACGCTCAAGGCCATTACGGCTAGCATTCAGGAAACGGAGAATCTCAAGCAAATAGAAGCCATCGTTCAGATTCTTGAAACGGGTGAATTTGTAAAAATTATCATGAAAGTAATTCAGGTTGGTGACGACGTATTCATCGTTCAGCAGGCGCTTTCTCAGGTGAACGGAGTCGTTACGGGTAGCGGCATTCAGGCCTTCCTTAACGACATGCTTCAGGATTTGGAACATTTGATTTTGGATTTCAAAGGATTCCCGCAAGGATCAATTACGTTCGACCAGTTTATCGATCAGTTTATTCTAACCTTAGATCAGTTGATTATTAGGATTCCGCAGGCGCCGGATATTCGGGTGCCGATGATTGAACTTTTGGGTCTGGCGATTGAGAACATTATTCCATCGCTTACCATCAATGTTCCCGGAGCAACGCTCGCTTCGCCCCAGCAGCTTATCGAATGGAACAACCGTATTCAGGAGTTATTCAAGGATCTTCTTGCAAATGGCCGCTTGAATGGTGATGAGATTAACCAACTCCGAGAACGGCTCAATACGGCGTTTATTCGAACACTTCAACTTAACAGCCTGAGCTTTAATTTGGATCTGCAGGCTGAACGCGACAGGCTTACAGCGCTTATTAACAGCAACAGAAGTTTGAACGGTCAGGCTCAGCCGTTTGCCGTTCATATCGCGCTCACCGAAATTAACGAAGATTTTATTCGAAACTTCTTAGCGAAATTGGGCGTCGAAGTTTCCATTGTGCTTGTCGGCGGAGAATTGGTCATCTTCTCAAGCGGTCAGGTTGGGGATGTCAGCCTGAACGAACAGCTTAAACTGTTCTTTGACGGACGGGATATTTCTGGCGCGCCGATTATACGGTTCCTTTTAAATACGCAGCCTTCAGCGCAATTGAGCTTCCAAGATTATCAAGGCGCTCGAACCAGCTTCGAGCTTTCCGGCAGAACGATTGAATTTCACTTGGCCAGCGATCAAATCATTATGCTGATGACGGAGCTGGACCAGGATAGCCACCTCATTCGCATGACGGAAACCATCATTACGCCGGCTGAGTTGAATCAGTTCTATCATTTGGCGCGGGACGGGGACCTTGCCGGAATTACAAGTTTGCTTGAGATTTTCCGCCTTGTTCACGCCTCCCGTTTAGTTGACCCAAGTCTATTTGAGCCATTCCGCAGTAATCCCGACGCGCCTTTCGAATTTAGAAACGATAGAAACGATTACATCAATACGCTTATTCGCGACCTGTTTAACCCCGAATCAACAAGATTCTCGCTCGGTGCGTTTGAGGCATTTGGCTACATTCAGTCCCTCATTGATTCGTATAACAGATCCGTCGGCCTGGATTATGCCGCTCAAGCTGTACAACTGGGGATCATTTTAAATGCCATTATTACTCAGGCGGGAAGAGTGTCCATTGCAGAATCGGAAATGTTCTTAAACGCCATCAATTTCCGCCAGCTTCTGAGGCAGTTCGGACAGATTTTACGCGAACTCAATTTAGACGATATGGCGGCTATGCAATTTAATTCGCATCGAATTGAAGTAAAAGGCTTTGAAATTATTGGCAACTTGATTCGGAATATGCAGCGCGTTCCGTCGATGGTCAGCTACATC
>Ga0209515_10001261_pt1 | contig 43211 bp, 48 predicted proteins | sample Subgroupgradi54m_FD_187454 | JGI IMG/M metagenome (GOLD analysis project Ga0209515, IMG submission 187454) | Subsurface groundwater microbial communities from S. Glens Falls, New York, USA - GMW60B uncontaminated upgradient, 5.4 m (SPAdes)... ... | reverse complement strand
AGGGGAAAGCGTACACGTTAAAAGATAAAACGGCCACGCTCATGGTCAGACCACGCGGCTGGCACCTTGTCGAAAAACATTTTCCGGTGGATGGCCGGTCGATCTCTGCGTCTCTCTTTGACTTTGGGCTATTTTTCTTTCACAACGCCAAGGCCTTAATCCAAAACGGGACTGCCCCTTATTTTTATCTTCCTAAAATGGAAAGTCATCTCGAGGCGAGATTGTGGAATGATGTTTTCAACTTCTCGCAGGACGTGCTCGGGATCCCGCGAGGCACGATACGCGCCACGGTGCTCATTGAAACGATTCTCGCGGCCTTCGAGATGGACGAAATTCTCTACGAATTAAAAGACCATTCCGCGGGCCTAAACTGCGGGCGTTGGGATTACATTTTCAGCTTCATCAAAAAATTCAGCCAAAAAAAAGAATTCGTGCTTCCTGACCGCACCGAGATCACCATGGACAAGCATTTCCTGAAATCCTATGTCGAGCTTTTGATAAAGACCTGCCACGCGAGGGGAATTCACGCGATGGGCGGCATGGCCGCGCAGATTCCGATCAAAGACGATCCGGCGGCCAACGAAGCGGCGCTTGAAAAAGTGAGGCAGGATAAACTGCGTGAGGTCAAGGCCGGCCACGACGGCACCTGGGTCGCGCACCCGGGCCTTGTGCCGGTCGCAATGGAGATTTTCAACAAGTATCTGCCGGGTAAAAACCAGATCGATAACTTAAAAAAAGACACGACCGTCACCGCGCGCGACCTTTTGAGCGTACCACAAGGCCAGGTCACGGAAAAAGGGGTGCACATCAATGTCAACGTCGGCATCCTGTATCTGGAATCCTGGCTTCGCGGCTCGGGCTGTGTGCCGCTGTATCACCTGATGGAAGACGCCGCTACCGCTGAAATTTCCAGGACGCAAATTTGGCAATGGGTGAAACACCAAGTCAAAACGGCGGATGGAAAAACCGTGACTGCCGAGCTTGTGAAAGCTGTTCTTAAGGAAGAAATGGATTCAATTCAAAAAACCATGGGGCTTGAAAAATTCAAATCCGGAAAATTTGAAACGGCCGCCTCCCTATTTTTGGACATGAGTTTAAGAAAAGAATGCCCGGATTTTTTGACGCTTGAGGCTTATGAACATCTTGATTGAACCGTCGAAATGACAGTAACGAGTTAACACGGGAGGATAAATGAGCTCAAAAGACAAAATGGAATTTGTCGGCAAACTCACGGGCGAATGGAAAAATTCGCTGCGGTGGAAAGGGGTCGAGCGGCCTTACAGCCCGGAAGACGTCTATAAATTGAAAGGGACTGTTCACCGCGAATATTCGCTCGGGAAAATGGGCGCCAATCGCCTTTGGAAGCTTTTGCACGAAGAAGAATATATCCATGTTTTAAGTGCCGTCACGGGCAATCAGGCGATTCAGCAGGTGAAGGCGGGACTCAAAGCCATTTACGTGAGCGGCTGGCAGGTGGCGGCCGACATGAACAATTCCCTGCGCATGTATCCGGACCAAAGCCTTTATCCCTCGGACAGCGTTCCTTATTTATTGAAACGCATTAACAATTCGCTGATGCGCGCCGACCAGATTCATCATTTAAAAGGCGACGACAACATCTATTGGATGGCGCCGCTTGTCGCAGATGCGGAGGCGGGCTTTGGCGGACCGCTCAATGCGTTTGAAATAATGAAACACATGATCGAAGAAGGCGCGGCGGGCGTTCATTTTGAGGATCAGCTGGCTTCTGTCAAAAAATGCGGGCATCTGGGCGGCAAGGTGCTCGTGCCCACGCGGGATTTTATCACCAAACTCATCGCGGCCAGGCTCGCCACCGACGTGTCCGGTGTGGATACGCTTTTAATCGCGCGCACCGACGCGGACAGCGCCTCGCTTCTCACCAGCGACGTGGATCCCTATGACCGGCCATTCGTCAAGTCGCCCGAGCGCACGCATGAAGGTTTTTATCAGGTAAAAGCGGGGCTTCGGCAGGCCATCGCTAGGGCCTTGGCCTATGCGCCTTATGCGGATTTGCTTTGGTTTGAAACTTCAAAGCCGAATCTTGAAGACGCCAAAACTTTTTCCGACACGATACGTAAAAAATATCCGGGGAAACTCTTGGCCTACAACTGTTCCCCTTCTTTTAACTGGAAAGTAAACCTCGATCCGGCGACGATCGCCAAGTTCCAGCAGGAACTGGGAAAAATGGGGTACAAGTTTCAGTTCGTGACGCTCTCGGGATTCCATGCCTTAAATTACAGCATGTTCACACTGGCCAAGGACTACGCGAAAAACGGAATGGCGGCTTACTCCCAAATGCAAGAGGCCGAATTTGACGCAGAAAAAGAAGGTTATGAGGCCACACGGCACCAGGAATTTGTCGGCACCGGCTATTTCGACGCCGTCACCGAAATCGCCAGCCAAGGCCAGGCCAACACCTTGGGCATGAAAGGCTCCACCGAAAAAGAACAATTTAAAACCCCCTAGTGGCATAAATAAGGAGACAGTCATATTTTGTGTGTTGTATCACAAAATATGACTGTCTCCTGGTTTCCAAATTAAAAAAGGCATGTGTCCAAAATACTCAATACCTCGTTCAACAATTCAGAATGCGCCTGTTCGACATATTTGATCCGCCGGCCGCGGTAATCGATGGATTTGACCTGGTCTACCATCACAAACCCGGTGAAGGAGGCGCTTGGCGGGATTTGCACGTGAAAGGGGATCTCCTTTTTTGGGCACGTACCCGGACATTTACCAGACTTCCTTTCCGGCAGAACCTCCCCACTCTTCCACGCCCGGCTTGTAATCTTCCGGCATTTGAGCAATCAACTGACGAAGACTGTATTTGCCACGTAGTTGTTTAATCGGCTGGATGAGAATAGTCCCTTTCTAGAGCTTCTGTAAAATTTGATCGAATGTTTTGATGCAGAATGAAATTTCTTTCTCGGAAATCACGAAAGGGGGCGTGATAGAAATCACGTTGTGATCGGGACCTGAAGGAAGAAGGATGAGACCGCGGCGAAGCGCTTCGGCGATAAAGGTTCTGGCCTTCGTGGTGGCCGGTACGATTTTATGTTTTCTGGAACCATAGGCCGGTGTTTCGACGAGTTCTATTCCAATCATTAAGCCTGCCCCGCGAGTATCACCGATGATCGGGTACTTCTCTTTTAGCTTCCAAAGTTCTTTGCGGAAAAAGTCGCCCAGATTTTTCGAGCGTTCGACTAACTTTTTATCTTCAAGTTCCTTGATCACGGCCAGCGCAACCGCACAACCTAAAGGATTCCCCAAAAAAGTGCTCGTGTGAATCGCGTCGCCCGTGGACTGGCCCCACGAATACATCACGCGTGTCGAACCGATGCAAGCCGAAATCGGGAAGCCGTTCCCCATCCCCTTCCCCAAACACATAAGATCCGGCACCACGCCGCTTTTTTCGATGGCGAACATCGAACCCGTCCTTCCAAAACCTGTGAACACTTCATCCGCGATCAGTAGAATCTTTTCATGATCGCAAAAAGCCCTCAAAGTCTTCAAAAAATCGGGCGGAACCGCGTGAATCCCGCCGCGGCCCTGGATCGGCTCAATCAGCACGGCTCCGACGGGATGTTTCGAACGGCGATTTTTTTTCACAAGCGATTGAACGGCCTTCATGGAAACCTGACCGGCTTTATTTTCATAAAGCCGCGTATCCGGGAACGGCGCGTGAGTTGCGAAATTCCCGAGCTGTTTCAAAAAAGGTTTGCGAAAATCCTCGCGATGTGTGGCGTTCAAAGCCCCGTAGGTAAGCCCATGATAAGCACCCGTGAACGCGATCACACCTGTTTTCTTGGTGTGCATCACGGCTGTCTTTAAAGCGGTCTCCACGGCCTCAGCGCCGGTGGATGAAAAAATGCTCATGCTTAAATTCCCGGGTGTGATTTCACTCAAGCGCTTGGCGAGTATCACCTTCAAATCATTTGGGTGCACGTCACCCATGCCGTGAATCATATTTTTGGATTGCTCTCTAAGCGCCGCGAGCACCGCGGGATTGGCATGCCCGATGTTCACCACTGAAAAACAGCTTGTGAGGTCTAAAAAGCGATTCCCGTCCACATCCGTGATATTCACGCCTCGCGCTTTTTGCAAAAACACCGGGTAGGGATCACCCACATAGGTGATTTGAGGGCACTCGTGGCGTTTAAGCTCGGCGGCCCACTGCTGGGATTTTGGGCCGGGGATGGTTTTCGTGCGGATTTTTGGGAGAGCGTTCTTGGGTAGGGGCACGGCGCGGCGCCCGCCTGCCGGACGGGCAGGCGCCCCCGTTTTTGATTTAAAAAATGGAAAAATCTTCACGCGTGCCCTGATTCCAGGAAGCGTTCGGCGTCGAGCGCGGCCATGCAGCCGGTGCCGGCGGCCGTCACGGCCTGGCGGTATTTGTAATCCTGCGCGTCTCCGCAGGCGAAAACACCGGGCACATTCGTCAAAGTGCCATCGTGGACCTTGACATAACCTTTCACGTCTAGTTCCACCTGGCCTTTAAAAATTTCGGAATTGGGCGTGTGGCCAATGGCCATGAAAACGCCGTCCACTTTTTTTTCGATCGTTTGGCCCGTTTTCAAATTCTTCAAAACAATCCCCGTCACTTTTTTCTCGAGCGGGTCTTTTATGTCCGTGATCGTCGAATTCCAGATAAAATCTATTTTTTTATTGGAAAACGCGCGGTCCTGCATGATTTTCGAGGCGCGCAAGGCATCGCGGCGGTGAATGATCGTCACCTTCGTCGCAAATTTCGTGAGAAACGTCGCCTCCTCCACCGCCGAGTCTCCCCCACCGACCACCGCCACCTCTTTTCCTTTAAAGAAAAACCCGTCACAGGTAGCGCAGGCCGAAACGCCGTAGCCCTGGAGCGCCTTCTCGGAAGAAATATTCAACCAATTAGCAGAGGCGCCCGTGGAAATAATCACGGAGCGGGCAAAATAGTCTTTGTCTTCCGCGGTGATTTTGAAAGGCCTTTTTGAAAAATCAACGGCCGACACGTCCTGCTGGATGAGCTTGGTGCCGAAGCGCGCGGCCTGATCCCTAAAAAGCCGCATGAGCTCAGGCCCCAGGATTCCTTTGGGAAAACCGGGATAATTCTCCACGTCAGTGGTGAGCATGAGCTGGCCGCCGGGCTGGCCGCCCTTAGTTAAACCTTCAAATAGGAGGGGTTTTAGATTTGCTCGGGATGCATAGAGGGCCGCGGTAAAACCCGCGGGACCCGAACCAATGATGATGAGGTTATAGGGGGGACTTTCGATGGAATTTATGGACCATCATTACCGATGGCTTCGACAGGGCAACCCTCTTTGGCTTCCTTGCAAAGCGCCTCTTCTTCCGGAGTGGTTGGTTCCTTCTTCACAAAAGAATACCCACCGCTTTGGTTTCTATCAAAATTGTTGGGCGCGGTTTGCCGGCAAAGGTCACAGTCGATGCACTGCGTGTCCACATAATAGGGGCCTGCCGCATTGTCCGCGTATTTATTCGCCTTGTTTGCCATGTATCCTCCTTAAAAGTCCATTTAGGTTATCAAGAAATTTTTATGCTGTCAATTAACAATGCTCTGATAAATACTTTGGTAAATTCTAACGAAATCCAAAGTCCGCCTAACGTCAAGCGTGGCTCCTCGACATCAAACATCGAACCCCACTGAGTCGGTTGGAACATGCCGGGTGTTTCAACGAAAGAAGACGAAGAGACGTAAATCTCTCAGGCGAATAATAGACGGCCCTTTGGCTCGGGAATGGGATGGCCTAATTCCTTGGCCGTTTCAATCCACTCTTTGATGATTTTCTCGACATTCGCGAGCGTTTCGCGGTAAGTGGAGCCATCGGCCATGCATCCAGGAAGCTCGGGGACCTCGGCGACAAAAACGTTGTCTTCTTTGCTCCAATAGATAATTACTTCGTAACGAATCAATGGGCACCTCCTAATTTATACTTCAAGAGCAACTCTCTAACTTGTTTGACCTGATAAGGCTTTGCCTTGGAGTTTCTGGGCTGCACGTTGATAATCTCTTCCATCCCGTCGTGGACAAAAATATGATGACTCCCGCGTATTCTTTCCTCAAACTCTAAATGCTTCAACAAATAACACAGATCGCCAAACGCAAGATCCGCGTCGGACGTCCCGCGAAGAACGCGGTCTAAAACTTTAACGAATTTACTCATAATAACCGCATTTTACCATTAAAAGTATACCATATTTATCTTGACCTGGAAAACTATGGAAGGTCGCTGGAACCCATCAAATATTCGTCAACGGCGCGGGCGGCGCCGCGCCCCTCATGAATCGCCCACACAATGAGACTTTGCCCACGCCTCATATCGCCGGCCGCGAACACGCCTTTGACGTTCGTTGCGTATTTGCCGTATTCGGCTTTTGCGTTGGAACGCTCATCCTGTGCGACGCCCAAGCCCTTTAATACCGTATCTTCAGGCCCTAAAAAACCCATCGCCAAAAGCACCAAGGAAGCGGGCAAAAGTTTTTCCGTGCCGGGAATTTCCTTCGGGATGAAACGGCCTTTCTCGTTTTTCTGCCACTCGACATTCACGATTTGAATTTGCTTCACGGCGCCGCTTGGGTCGCCGATAAATTTTTTGGCTGTCACGAGATACCGGCGCGGATCATCGCCAAACATCGCGGCCGCCTCTTCCTGGCCATAATCAAGCTTGTAAACTTTCGGCCACTGAGGCCAAGGGTTATCGCCCGCTCGTTCCATAGGGGGCTTGGCCATAATCTCAAGTTGAATCAGGCTTTTGCATTTGTGGCGCATCGCAGTTCCCACGCAGTCGGTGCCGGTATCGCCGCCGCCGATCACCAGCACATCTTTTCCCTCGGCGGATATGCCCGCCACAAAGCTCGTCGGGTCCGCCACGCCGTTTGGCGGATAGTTTCCGTTCTTTTGGGCGTCCAAAAAGCTTTGGGTGTTGGCGTGCAAAAATTCCATAGCGAAATGAATGCCTTTTAAGTTTCTTCCCTCGATCGGAAGATCGCGCGGCTTCGTTGCGCCGCCGCATAGCACCACGCCGTCAAACTCCTTCAAAAGTTTTTCTGCCGGATAACCCTTGCCCACTTCAGTATTCGTGATAAATTTAATCCCTTCCTTTGCCATCAAATCCACGCGGCGTTGGACGATTTTCTTGTCGAGCTTCGGATTCGGGATGCCGTACATGAGAAGTCCGCCGATGCGGTCGGCGCGTTCGAACACCGTGACGAAGTGGCCGGCGCAATTGAGCTGCGCGGCGGCGGAAAGCCCGGCAGGACCGGAACCTACGACCGCCACTTTTTTTCCGGTGCGCTTCGCCGGAACCTGAGCCGTCACCCAACCCTCCTCAAAACCCTTGTCAATGATCGCGCACTCAATGTTTTTGATCGTGACGGGAGGCGAGTTGATCCCTAAAACACAGGAACCTTCGCAAGGCGCCGGACATACACGGCCGGTGAACTCGGGAAAATTGTTGGTCTTGTGCAAACGCTCGAGCGCTTCGCGCCACAGGCCTCGATAGACGAGGTCATTCCATTCGGGAATTAAATTATTGATCGGGCAGCCCGAAGCCATGCCGGCCAAGAGCACGCCGTTGTGGCAGAAAGGAATCCCGCAATCCATGCAGCGCGCGCCCTGCTCCTGCAATTTCTCATCGGGCATGTGCAGGTGAAATTCATCCCAGTCACGAATACGCTCGGCAGGCGGACGATCTTGAGGGAGTTCGCGTGGGATTTCTTTAAACCCGGTGGGTTTGCCCATTTTTAATTGCCGCCGACACGAGCTAGGTCGCGTACGTTTTCCTCAAACGCCGCCATGATGGCCTGTTCGCCGCTTAAACCCGCACTCTTCACGCGCTCCATCGCCTCGAGCACGCGCTTGTAATCCTTGGGAATTACTCTCACAAATTTTGGAAGCATCTCGTCCCATAAATCAAGGATGTGCTTGGCGCACGTGGAGCCGGTGAGCCGGGCGTGGCGCTCGATCATTCCGTGGGCAAGCTTGATTTCCTCTTCCTTGTCAAGGCGGCCCAATTCCACCATCTGTTTGTTGCAACGGTCGGTGAAATTTCCCTGAACGTCGAGCACGAAGGCCAAACCGCCGGACATCCCCGCGGCGAAATTTCTTCCCGTAAGTCCCAAAACAACCACGTGTCCGCCGGTCATGTATTCGCAGCCATGGTCGCCCACGGACTCGACAACGGCATTCACCCCGCTGTTTCGCACGCAAAAACGCTCGCCCGCCATGCCGCGCACATACGCCTCGCCGGCGGTGGCGCCGTAAAAAGCGACGTTTCCTATAATGATGTTCTCCTCGGGTTTGAACGTAGCCTTTTTGTTCGGATAAACAACGATCTTGCCGCCCGAAAGCCCCTTTCCGACATAATCGTTTGCGTCGCCTTCAAGCTCAAGCGTGATGCCTTTCGGAATAAAGGCGCCGAAACTCTGGCCGGCGGAGCCAGTAAATTTCAAATGAATCGTTTCATCCGGAAGTCCCTCGGGCCCGAAACGGCGCGTCAACTCGCTTCCAAGAATCGTCCCCACCACGCGATTCGTATTTTTAATCGCGAGCTCCGCGCGCACGGATTGCTTTTTCGTCAAGGCTGGCTCACAAAGTTTAAGCAGCGTCGTGTTGTCGAGCGCTTTCTCAAGACCATGGTCTTGAGAAATTTGGCAATAGCGGCCGACACTGCCGGGAACTTCAGGCCGATAGAGAATTTTTGAAAAATCAAGCCCCTTCGCCTTCCAGTGAGTCACGGCCTTTTTGGGATCCAGCCTATCCGCACGGCCTATCATTTCATTCATCGTGCGAAAACCCAATTTCGCCATCAGTTCCCGAACCTCCTCGGCGATAAAATACATGAAATTCACCGCATGCGCCGGATCCCCCGTGAATCTTTTGCGAAGTTCCGGGTCCTGCGTCGCCACGCCGACGGGACAGGTATTCAAATGACAAACGCGCATCATGATGCAGCCCAGCGCCACAAGCGGCGACGTGGAGAAACCGAATTCCTCGGCGCCCAAAAGCGCTGCGATCGTGACATCACGGCCGGTTTTTAGCTGGCCGTCCGTTTCCACCGCGATGCGGCTTCTCAAATTATTTAAAACAAGCGTCTGATGCGTTTCGGCAAGGCCGAGTTCCCATGGAATCCCCGCGTGCTTGATGCTCGACAAAGGCGAGGCGCCGGTTCCACCGTCATAGCCGCTGATCAAGACCACATCGGCGTGCGCCTTGGCCACACCCGCGGCGATCGTGCCCACACCGACTTCGGCGACGAGCTTGACGCTGATTCTCGCATGGTGATTCGCGTTTTTTAGATCGTGAATCAGTTCGGCCAAATCTTCGATGGAATAAATGTCATGATGCGGTGGCGGTGAAATAAGTCCCACGCCCGGCGTCGACAAACGGACCTTCGCAATCCACGGATAAACCTTCGCCCCCGGAAGCTGGCCGCCCTCGCCGGGCTTGGCGCCCTGGGCCATTTTAATTTGAAGCTCCCGGGCCATCACCAGATACTCGCTCGTGACGCCGAAACGGCCGGAGGCCACCTGTTTGATCGCGCTGTTTCTTGAATCACCGTTCGGATCCGGGACATAACGCGCAGGGTCCTCGCCGCCTTCACCGGTGTTTGATTTTCCGCCGATGCGGTTCATCGCGATCGCGAGACTCTCGTGGGCCTCTTTCGAAATCGAGCCGTAGGACATGGCGCCTGTTTTGAAACGTTTCACAATCTTTTCCACAGCTTCCACTTCCTCGATCGGGACAGGCTTCCGGTCGAATTTAAAATCCAAAAGTCCGCGAAGCGTACAGTAGTGCTCGGATTGATTGTTGACGGCCTCGGAGTATTCTTTGAAAACTTTGTAGTTTTTCGTGCGTGTCGAAAGCTGGAGCTTATGAATGGTCTCGGGATTAAAAAGATGATACTCCCCGTCTTTTCTCCATTGGTATTGACCTCCGGGGTCCAGCGCCAGCCCGTTGACCGAGCGGTCCGGAAACGCGTGACGATGGCGTTTCTCCACTTCCGCCGCAAGCGTGTCCATCCCCACGCCCTCGATGCGCGACGCGGTCCATGTGAAATATTTTTCCACCACACTGTGATTCAAGCCGATCGCCTCGAAAATCTGAGCGCCGCGGTAGCTTTGAATCGTGGAAATTCCCATCTTCGACATCGTTTTCACGACGCCTTTTGCCACGGCCTTGGCAAAATTTTTCACCGCGGCTTTGTGATCGATGTTTTTTAAAATCCCCTGCCGGATCATGTCATCCAGCGTCTCAAACGCAAGGTACGGATTCACCGCACCCGCGCCGTAGCCGATGAGGAGTGCAAAGTGATGCACCTCGCGCGGCTCGCCGGATTCGAGCACCAACCCAGCGCGCGTGCGCGTGCCTTCGCGGATCAGGTGATGATGCAGGCCCGACACCGCCAGAAGCGCGGGAATCGCCGCGTGATCGTGATCCACGCCGCGGTCGGAGAGAATAAGAATATTGACGCCATCCTTGATTGCGCGGCTGGCTTTTTTATAAATCTCTTCGAGCGCCGCCTCGAGCGCGGAACCCCCTGCTGAAACTTTATACAACATCGGCAGTGTCACGGATTTAAAATCGGCATTCTTCACATGGCGTAGTTTTTCAAATTCCTCGTTCGTCAATATCGGGCTTTTCAATTTAATCTGCCGTGAGCTTTTCGGTTCAGGCTTAAGCAGATTGCGCTCAGGACCCAGAGTAGTCTCAGTGGACGTCACGATTTCTTCGCGGATGCAGTCAATCGGAGGATTCGTGACTTGGGCAAAAAGCTGTTTAAAATAATTGTAAAGAAGCTGGGGCTTGTTCGACAGCACCGCCAGCGGCGTGTCCGTGCCCATCGAGCCCACGGCCTCGACGCCGTCCTGCCCCATCGGCGCCATTAAAATTCTCAAATCCTCGAAACTGTACCCGAAGGCCTGCTGGCGTAAAAGCACCGTCGTGTGGTCCGGCTCACGCCCATGCGTGGCCTCGGGGAATTCTTCCAAAGGCACCAAATTGTCGTCAAGCCACCGGCGGTAAGGCTGCTCGGTGGCGATTTTTTGCTTCAATTCCTCATCCGCGACGATACGGCCCTCTTCGGTGTCCACGAGAAACATTCTCCCAGGCTGAAGCCGCCCTTTTTGCAAAACCTGTTCCGGCGGCACATCCAAAACGCCTACCTCCGAGGCCATGATCACGAGATCGTCTTTCGTGACATAATAACGCGAGGGCCTCAAGCCATTTCTGTCGAGTACCGCGCCGATTTTGACGCCGTCGGTGAAAGCGATGGAGGCTGGGCCGTCCCAGGGCTCCATCAGACAGCTGTGAAATTCATAAAACGCCTTTTTCTCATCGCTCATGCTCTCATGATTCGACCAGGGTTCGGGGATCATCATCATCACCGCGTGCGGCAGTGAACGCCCCGAGAGCACCAGGAACTCCAAGCAGTTGTCAAACATCGCCGAGTCCGAGCCGTCCTCGCAGATCACCGGCATCACTTTTTTCATGTCCTCGCCGAAAAGTTCCGACGCAAACATGGCCTGCCGCGCATGCATCCAGTTCACGTTGCCGCGAAGTGTGTTGATTTCTCCGTTGTGCGCGATATAGCGGTAAGGATGCGCGCGTTCCCAGCTTGGGAAGGTGTTCGTGCTAAAACGCGAGTGGACCAGGGCCAGGGCGCTTTCTACCACCGGGTTCATCAAATCCGGATAAAAAGGCTCCACCTGCTCGGACATCAACATTCCTTTGTAAATAATCGTGCGGCACGAGAGGCTTGAAATGTAAAAATATCTACCAACAGAATGTAGAAGTCTCTTCTTTTTCACCCCTGCATAACGAATCTCGTTTTCAGCGCGGCGGCGGATCACATAAAGTTTGCGTTCAAATGCCAAATCATCTCTTATTTTAGAATCTCTTCCGATGAAAATCTGACGAACTACCGGTTCCGAGGCTTTCGCCGTCGGGCCTAAAGATTTGTTGTTTGTCGGCACCGTTCGCCAGCCTAAAAACGTTTGGCCTTCCTCTTTAATAATTTCTTCGAAAATCTCTTGCGACACGAGTCTTTCATCGTCCTTGGGCGACATATAAACCATTCCAACACCGTACTCTCTGGCGCCCGGCAATTCGATTTTTTCTTTCACACAAACTTTTTTAAGAAATTCATGGGGCACTTGAAACAAAATCCCCGCGCCATCTCCGGTATTAGCCTCACAGCCGCACGCGCCGCGATGGCGGAGATTCAAAAGCACCTCCATCGCCTGTTGGACTATTTTATGGGATTTCTGGCCCTTGATATTGACCACAAAACCGACACCGCAGCTGTCTTTTTCGAAAACCGGGTCGTAAAGTCCCTGAGCGACGGGCGTTACGGATCTAATCATTATTTACTTCCTTTAAGTAATTGCTCTAAGTGTCATTGCGAGCCCCGAAGGGGCGAAGCAATCTCCCTGAGGAGATCGCCACGTCGGCGCCTGCGGCGCCTCCTCGCGATGACAGATGATACAGAAAATCATTTTAGTATACCAATAATTCGCTTAGACTTTCAATACGATTTTACCGAAATTTCTGCGGCTTTCCATGCGAAGGTGGGCGCCTTGGGCGTCTTTCAAGGGGAAGATTTGGTCGAGCGTGGGCTTGAGATGCCCCTCTTCGGCCAGGCGAATGACTTTCAAAAGCTCCGCGAAACTACCCATATAGGAGCCTAAGATCGTGAGCTGTTTGGAAAAAAGGAAACGAAGGTCTATTTCCGCCTTGGGACCCGAAGTCGCGCCGCAGGTCACGAGGCAACCCCCGCGAGCGAGGCTTGCCAGATTTTTCTGCCAAACTTCGGGGCCGATGTGGTCCAACACCACGTCGACGCCTCTGCCCTGGGTGAGTTTTTTGACTTCCTCAGAAAAATCCTTCGTCTTATAAGAAATCACTTTGTCGGCGCCGAGATTCTTCGCGTGCGAAATTTTTTGCGGGTCGCCCACCGTCGTAAATACCGTCGCGCCCAAATATTTTGCGATCTGTATCGCGGCACTCCCCACACCGGAACCCGCCGCATGGATCAGCGCCGTCTCGCCCGGCTTTAAATCGGCGCGGCCGACGAGCATGTGATACGCCGTGAGCGACACCAACGGCAGAGAAGCCCACTCTTCGAAGGAATATTTATCCGAAACAGGAATTGCGAAACGTTCGTGAACGGCTACTTTTTCGGCATAGCCGCCCTGCGTCTGCAAACCCAAGATTTGAAACTGCGGAGAATAGCTGTCACGGCCCTCAAGCGCCTCGGGAGCGCGGTGAGGCAATTGGCCGGGGGACAAAACCACGCGGTCGCCTTTTTTTAAATAACGCACCGCCTTGCCGGTTTCAAGCACCATCCCGGCAATGTCCGAACCAGGAATATGCGGCATGGGAATCGAAATGCCCGGCAGGCCCTGCCTCACCCAAATGTCCAGGCGATTCAAGGCGCAGGCCTTCACGTCGATTAAAACCTCATCCAGACCCATCACCGGATCCCGAAAGCTGCCGTACTGAAGCACCTCGGGTCCGCCGTGTTTTTCGAAGAATACAGCTTTCATATTGTCTCCACCGTCAAGAGTCCAGCTTTCTGATCAAGCCCTATAGGGCCCGCCGAAGAGGTCTTTTGGTATCTCTGGGTTGACCCTCATGCGTATTCTAAAATGCATTCTGTAATTTTCTTCTTTTTTTCTATCAAATCCACCCTCAGAACACTCCGAAGCGCCAATAGCAATTTGCCTGCTTTTGATCAAATTCTACAAGCGTCGCGGAAGAAGCCTGGTTATATCTTTAGGCGAATCAAACGAATTGTAAAACCTGCTCATTTCGCTTTCTCCGAACAGCTTCTACTTTCAAAACAATGCCTAGGACTTCAAGAAACTTGATAAGGGTTTCAAGCGTAATATTTGAACCATTTTCAATCTTGGCCACAACTTGCTGTTTGACTCCCAACTTATCAGCGAGTTGTTTTTGAGTCATATCTTTCTTTTCTCTGTATTCAACAAGATGCTCTAAAAGCTCGAGTTTTGAAGCTTCGAGCTGTATTCGAGCTTCCCTTTTCTTATCTCCGCCGATTAGCTTTTTTCTAACCTCTTCGTAGCTTTCTCCAATGTGTTTCATAATGGCACCTCTCTTTTCAAATAATCTGCTCTCCTTTTCAAAGCGATCTCAATCTCGCTCGGCGGTATATCATCCGTTCTTTTCAAGAAAGCATGGAGCAACAGAACTTGAGTTCTTCTATGAAAGCAATACAAAATCCTATTCCGATCAGGCCTAAGTTCATAGAGTCCAAGCCCTCCTCCGAGGTTGTCCGCTACGGGTCGCCTAAGACCAAAACCAAACCGCGCCAACCTATCCATATAGGCGATAACTTTATCCTGCTGTTGCTTTGACAACGAGCTTAGATACTCGTGGACCGGCGAATGACCCTTTTCGTCTTTATAAAAAATTACCTCGAACATTCACTCTCCGATCTCATTTAAAGTATACAGCCTATAAGCTGTATAGTCAAGTTTTGCGGGCTCGTTTACGCAAAAGTTGAGCAGCGGGCACTTTGGCCACCTTGCCATTGCGCCAAATGATCACGGGACGGCCTGATCGCTTGTGCTCCTCAATAACTCCGCGAACAGCTTCCTTGATCGCTTTGTTCGCCCCGGCGTGTAACTTTGAATCACTTATGTTTTTATTTGCCATTGCCGTTCCCCTTTGAAATCTTTTTGAACAAGTCATCCTCTTTGACCGAAACTTTCCCGTCGATCTTTTCGGCAACCAAACGCGGTTCTGATTCGGAGTTATCGTAAAGCATCCACGTATCTAACAATGGTTCATAAACTTTAAAAAAATTATCGATGCTCCTACGAAAACGACGGCGAACATCTACAGCAGGCACATGATGACCGCCTCCGGCAACGCGGTCCTTGATGCGTTCTAGCGCTAGGTTGGAATTTGGTATCCAAAGAAAAAAAATGTGGGTTCGATAACCTTTGGTTTTAAGTTTATTCAGAAGCGATAAGTAAGTTTTTCCGGATAATGTCGTCTCGAAAGCAAAATTAACTCCCCTCTCCGACATTTCCTCAATTTCTTTGAGTACCAACCGCCCCGCCTTCATTGCCGCAATAACGGGAGAAAAAGGTGACAGCCCTTGAGCAATTAAGTCCGCGTTGATGAAATGAGTGCAATGCTTCGGCAAAAACCTTTTAGCGAAGGTTGTTTTGCCTGAGCCATTGGGGCCGGCGATGATGTAGAGGTTTTTAGAATTCATGAATCAATAAAGGAAAGTTGCCTAGGATTCTCTGCCACGTAACGGGATAAATCTTGCAGTATAACCGAAGGAAATCTTTTAAGTTTTTCCGCACCATTTTTTATAAACTCTCGCGTTACAAAATCTGCCGCTTTAATTCCTATTGAACTTTTTTCACCCTCTTGTATGTTTGCAATGTGAGGTTTAGCCCTGCCGTCACTGAAAGCACCAAACCATTTAGGGATCTGCTGTTTCAAAAAATCATGCATTGCAAGGCGATGTTCATCTGACATAGTTTTTGGATCATGAAATAAATTAATCGAAGGACTATTAAACTTGTAAAAACTCGTAAGAAATCCCACTACGCAATAAATAGCCACTGTCGACCAAAACATATTTGGTCCATTGATGTCATCTTTCTCAAAAAAGACCTTATTTTTCTTGTAATTTAAAATATCAATTTCCTTCCGAGTGTCAACATATCCTAAATAAGCGCGAACTCCTGAGTTTGATAACACTCCAAAGAAATCCAAAGAATTCGTAACTTCAGAAAATACAGGTGGGACGTCAACAACCGCCATGCAAAAAATAGGGCCACGGTACAAGTCCGGCGGGTATTCATCAATAAATAAATCTAATTGCTCGCTTAAATTTTCCATAACGCCTCTTCACGGGACATCGTCCAGTTAAATTTCCCTAGAAACTTATCAATTATTTCTCTCTCAACATCTTAAAAGCCCAAATAATAAAGCGAATTAACCAGTAAGAAAAATATACTAAAAGGAATATTGTAAGAAAATCCTCAATAAATGCTTGGTCAACTGGAACTGCTGATGATGGGTCAAATTCCTTTTCTATTGGTGGAAAATGTTGGTCAATAAACATGCATTTAACAATGTAGGTAATTCTTGGGGAGTGAAGCAAATTAGAAATAAATTCGGAAACATAGCTCACAACTGCGATGCCTATTAAAATTACTCCTTCTTTCGCAATTGTCTTTTTGATTTTGAGACTCATACTTGTTCTAATCTCTCTTCTTAAACATTATTTCAGACGGCAATGTTATCTTTCACATCCTGAAGGGTGCCGGGGGAACATACCGAACAACATACCATAGAACAAAAAACAGATTGAACGCCAACAGCGCGAATAAAATTGTCACTAATATATCCGCTGTGCCAAGAATGCTGTTGGACCAAGCTTCTAACCATTTGCTTTCTGAATCCTGTTTTGACGCATAAAATCTTGCTGCAAACCGAAGACCAAAATAATGAAAACACTGCACGACAAACGAGATAATCAAAATAGCTAGGGCGGATAGGATAGAGGCTGACCATATCAGGGATTGGGCCGTTTTGATCAGTTGGTTATGAAAGCTATAAAACCACCATCCTTCCGTTGCAGCTAATGCACCTAGGGAAACGCATAGTGCAAGACCGGATTTTCGATACTCCGCGTGAAAAAAATGAATTAAATTGCCAGAGCTATCATTATTCATAATTAAAGAATCCTCTTTGGAACAAATCAGTATTTCTTTATAAAAATACCTCACCTCCAAACTGGAAGCGAGGCGTCTTCTTTATTTTGTTACGCTTAACTATCCCAACCCGGGGTTCGAATGAGCGTCCAAATTGGCTCCCCGAGCCGTGCAGTACACAACCTTTTGGTAGCGTTTGGGGAGCAAACCTTGGTAATTGATTTGACAGAATTAATAGAACTAAGATTTAAAAGACGAAAGAAACTATCTTTGGGCAGTTGGCGGAGCTGAGGAAGTTTCTTGTCTCTTTTCTCGTTCTTTTCTTTGAGCCTTAGTATTGTTTACAGCTACCCACACAAGACCGCCCAAATCTAAAGCAGCGACAATTCCAGCGGTAGCGGGATTACCGTTAATTGCGATTTCCTTGGCGATATACAAACCAAAAATCGCGATCGAAGTCCCTGCTATCATTCCCAAATAGGATTTCACAAGATTTGAATTAACAACCTTGTTTTCTAAGCCCATTCTGTGATCGGATTGCTTCTCAGCCATGCGAATTATTCGTTCGGCCGCACCGGGAACAATATTGTTATACTGCTGTAGAATCTGCGGGGCTGGAATGGGGCCGCTGATTTCCGTATAGGTTGCTACGCGTGCTGGAGGATTGCTAGGATTGCTTCGGGCAGGGGGATTATTATCTGGCATCCGACGCTAACTCTTGAGCCGCCAGAATTAAATGATCACCAACCGATGCCCAGTCACTGTAAAGTGCTTGATTATCAGCTTCCTGTGGGGTTAAATTTTCATTATAAACATCCTGGTTACCGAGGATATCCAAAACCCTGGACATCCCTTCGGTCAGCGAAGGATTGGCAAACAAACGGCCGGATCTATAAAATAGTGTGCTATTCATTGGTAGCTACATTATGCCATATAAAAACGAAGGCTGACTAATTAAAAGAACCCGGCCCCACAGGAAGCCGGGGCCAGCAAAACACGAGGTCTTGCTGGGATGATGCTGAAAGCATACCATCCACAACGAAGCTTAGTCAAGAAATTGAGTTTCAAAAACTATTTGTGAAAATGAACAAATCGCTTGGGATGAGAAACTCGACTGAGCGTCCAAATTGGCTCCCCGCAATGACGTCAGAGGTAACTTTTAACTATTTCCACAAAAAGCCGCACGCCCACGCCGGTGGCGCCGATGGGAGAAAGAGGTTTGGGCGCGGCTTCATTCCACGCGGTGCCGGCCACATCGAGATGTGCCCAGGAAGAGGTGTGATCCGCGAACTCTTTTAAAAATAACCCCGCGGTGATCGTGCCGGCGTACTTTTTTGAAATGTTCTGAACGTCCGCGTACGTGGCTTTGATGAGGTCAAAATAGTCATCCCAAAGTGGCAATTCCCACACCCGCTCGCCGGTGACTTCGCCCGCTTCCTTCACGCGGTTCACCAGTTTCGGATCCGTGCCCATCACCCCCGAAGCGATGTCACCGAAGGCCGCGGCGCAGGCTCCCGTGAGCGTCGCGATGTCGAGTAAAACCATCGGAGAATATTTTTTTGCATAACTCAATGCGTCGGCCAGTATCAGGCGCCCCTCGGCGTCGGTGTTCAAAACTTCCACCGTTTTCCCGTTCATGCAGGTGATGATGTCGCCGGGTCTCTGGGCCCTGCCGCCGGGCATATTTTCGCAAGTCGGCGCCAGGCCCACGACCCGGATCGGCAAATTCAAATTCGCGATCACCTTCATCGCGCCTATCACCGCCGCCGCGCCGCACATGTCGAATTTCATTTTATCCATGTCCGTCGACGGCTTGATGGAAATCCCGCCGGTGTCAAAGGTGATTCCTTTGCCCACCAAAACGATGGGCTTTGAAAACTTGGCCTTCCGGGGCCTGTTTTCCAAAATAATAAAGCGCGGTTCTTCGGCACTGCCTTGACTTACACCCAACACACCGCCCATTTTAAGTTTTTTAATTTCTTCTTTGCCCAGCACTTTGCAGGTCAAATTATTTTTGGCTGCCATCTCCTTGGCGGCGCGCGCCAAATGATCGGGCGTCATCACATTCGGCGGCTCGTTGGCAAGGTTTCTCGTAAAGATAACGCCCTCGGAAATAATCTCGGCTTCGGCGATGGCGCGCTCGATGTCCTTTGATTTTTTGGAGTCCTTGGAAACAAGCTCCACGGAGCGCATGGAAGAAACGGGGTTGGGTTTTGATTTATATTTATCGAAGCGGTAATCGGAAAGCCTTAAGCCCTCCACCGCGGCCTGCGTGATTTGGGGAAGGGAAAATTTAGAATGCAGAGAATCCAAATCCAGGCGAAGCGTTTGACACTCGAGCGATTTGCCTTGGGATAAAAATTTGGCCGCCGCGCGCCGCACGACGTCGAGTGTGAATTTGTCTTTTTTCCCCAAGCTTATCAAAAAAACTCTATCGGCGATTTTAAGGAGGTCTTTATCCTTCTCAAAAGAGCCGACGCCCAGAAGATCCCTGCCTGCCGGCAAGGCAGACGCAGGCGCTTTAGCGGCCGACGCAAAAGAAATCTTCATAGCTTAAGCCCCGCAGCGGAACCGGCATCCAAAGCGCTCGGGCTCTTCTCTAAGCCAAGACGCACTTTCAGAGATCCGTTTTTTGATTTCGGCATCTTCTCCACGAGCGCCAAGGCGGTTTCCCTAGAAATCGTTCTTGGGAACTCGAGCTTAATCGAGAAATCGTGAGAGACTTTCACGCCGCGCTTTTTTAAAGTGGCGAGTGCCCGGCTGAATTCCTTCGCATCCTCTAAAAGCTCGCCCTTCATCAAAAATTCAAGGCTTTTGACGCCTTTTCGTTCTTTAAACCTCGCGGCGACGTCATTTCTCACCAAAGAAGGCAGAATAAAACTTTCACTTTCAAAAAAATCCGTCATGGGCTCTCCATTTTCGGTTGATTATAATATAAAAGAAACGCCGCGTACAATAGAATCTGCCGAGAGAGCTTTAGCCAAGATTATGGATGAGTTCCGCAGTCAAAAGCGGCGTCATTTCAAGGGGTTCCTTGTAACCCAGCTTTTTTAAAAAATTTTGTACCAACTCTTCTTCTATCTTTGTGCAGCGTTCGTGCTCCATGTTCTCGCAAGGGATCTGACCGCCCGCGATCATGCCGTGCCCTCCGGCCGTTCCTTTTTTACCGATGAGGCGCCTCAAAAAACGCCCCGCCTCGCCGCGCGTGTTCGTCGTGCGGATGGAAACGATGATCCGGTCCTTATAACGACCCAGGCATATCCCCCAACTCATGCGTTCCAGACGCAGCATGAAGTCCGCGATAAACGGCACAAAATCGGGATTCCTTATTTCGCCCAGAGAGCTCGCAACCGCGTTTTTGTAAACGACTGTGTGATGCAGCGCACGGTTCAAGGTGACAAACGTCTCTCGCGGCAGCCTCGGATGCTCGATCGAGGCCAGGAGCTTTTTATTGCTTTTAGGAAAAAGCGCAAGGTAGGCCTGAATATCTTTTTCAGCGGCTTCCCGACCCAGATCCTGAGTTTCGGAGCTTATCCCGTAAGAAAGCGCCGTTGCCATTTTGGAAGAAATTTCCAGGCCGCTCTCCAAAAGATACTCCGTCAAAAGGGTGGCGGTGGCACCGTAATCGGTGCGCACATCGATGAAATCCGCCTTGGTGGTTTTCCTTAAAATGTGGTGATCAATTACGATGAGAGGTTTACGCTTGGCAGGAAAAGAGTTGTTGCCGGTTCTAGGCTGCATGTCGACAAGCGCAAAGTCGACGCCGGGTTTAAAATCCGAATCCGAAAGCAGAGAAACGCGCAGGCCCAGCACCCGGATCATCGCCCGATTTTCGGGACGGCCGACGATACCGCCGTACTTAACGACGCAAGGAACTTTAAATTTGTTCTTTACGATATAGGCCAATGTGACGGCGCTGGAAATAGAGTCAGGATCCGGATTGTCGTGCGTGAGCACCACCAGACGCTTGGTGTTTTTGAGCGCCTCCTCGATTTTCTGAAAGTTTTGCTGGATTTCTTCGGTATTAGTAAGCATGGTCCTTGGCTACGTGACCCATTGACGCTTAACGTTACCCATTTAATACCGGGGACAATTGGGATCCACTTCCTGTGACCAGGCGTCGATTCCGCCGGCGAGATTTTTTACTTTCTTGAATCCGGCCTTGCCCAAAAACTCCGCAGCCTTGGCGCTTCGGCCGCCAAAATGGCAATGCACGACGATCTCGTCCGCGCTGTCCAGCTCATGCACTTTTTCTGGAAGATTCGTCAAAGGGATCAATCGGGATCCGGGGATTTGGTTGATCTTGTATTCGGAGGGCTCTCTTACGTCAATCAACACAAACTTCTTCTTCTGATCCATCCACTGCTTGAGCTGCGTGACGCTGATTTCCTGAACTCCCGTCTTGGCTCCATTTATTTTTTCCTCTTCACCCCGGTTTAAACCGCAGAAGGCTTCGTAGTCGATGAGCTCCTTGATCGTCGGATGGTCGCCGCAAACCGGGCATTTGGGATTTCTCCTGAACTTCACTTCGCGAAAATTCATCTTAAGGGCGTCGTAAAGCATGAGCCGGCCAATCAGCGGCTCGCCCTTGCCCAGAATAAGTTTCACCACTTCGGTGGCTTGTATCACGCCAATCACACCGGGAAGAATCCCTAAGACTCCTCCTTCCGCACAGCTCGGGACCATGCCGGGAGGAGGCGGCTCAGCGAAAAGGCAGCGATAGCAAGGGCCTTTGCCTGGATAAAATACCGTGGCCTGCCCCTCAAAGCGGAAGATACTGCCGTAAACGAAAGGTTTTTTGACGAAGACACAGGCATCGTTCACCAAGTACCGGGTTTGAAAATTGTCAGTGCCATCAAGAACGATGTCGTAGTCCTTGAGAATTTTCATGACATTGTCTTTGCTCAAACGCTCGTTATAGGTGACGACTTTCACGTTAGGGTTGATCTCAGTCAGACGCTCTTTGGCTGAATCTACTTTGGGTTTATTAACGTTCTGTGTGGAGTGAATGATCTGGCGCTGTAAATTGGAAAAGTCCACGACGTCGAAATCAATCAGGCCCAGCGTCCCGACCCCCGCCGCCGCCAGATAAAGCGCCGCCGGCGAGCCAAGCCCCCCTGTACCGATCAAGAGCACCTTGCCGGCCTTCAACTTCTCCTGCCCCTCCATCCCCACCTCGGGCATAATGAGGTGTCGGCTGTATCTCAATATCTCATCTTGACTTAAAGCCATGACCGTCTCCTATGAGCCATGTATTTTACCACATTTCAGAGAACGCCCGGCAAAACCTTTTGTCAATTCATTGAGCTTGCGGATATGCCCCAGTATCCCCTTCGCATCCCCGCTACGGATATCTCCGCGCAAACGTTCGATCATGGCCACAATCGAGCTGATACGCTCTCTTTTTTTGATAAGGCGGATGTGTTTTTTGAGGGCTTTCTCGACGGCCTGAATGATTCTCTCGGCGTCTTTTTTGACTTTGGCTAATTCTTTTTCTTCCATGAAAAAATGTTTCAAAATGACACAGGGGCGGTTTGCGCCTGCCTGGCCGGCAGGCAGGAACCGCCCCTACAATTTTATTCGTTAATTAACAACGTTTAATTTCTTATCCCCAAACTTCCTCCTCAGAAACCACTTTCCCATCAGAATCGTATTTGCGGATAATCTTTTTCTTGGGCTGATTCCCGGAATAACTCTGGCTGGGAGAAGACTGCTGATACTGCAGCGGCGGGGCTTGCTGATAATACGTCGGTTGAGGTTGCGACGGCCCTGAAAGCGTATCTAAAAGCGCACTGCCCAGAATATTGGTTCCTGCGCCTATCAAAGCACCTTTTCCGGCTTTGCCGCCTGAAGCGCTAGCGGAGATCGCGCCCACACCTGCGCCGAGAAGGCCCTGCTTAAGTATCTTTTTGCTCTGGTCCTCCTGTGGAGGGTAGTAGGCGGGGGCCTGCTGGACATACACGGGCTCCGACTGACGATAAGTCCCTTGGGTTTGCACAGGATAAGAAGAGGTTTGAACATATTGAGCGGGTGCGGGAGCCTGCTGCACATACGTCGGCTGCGGCGGCTGGGAGGGCGTAGTTAAAGTGTCAAGCAGCGCGCCGCCTATCACGTTCGTACCGGCTCCAACAAGAGCCCCTGTCCCAGCTTTTCCTCCAGAGGCCTCTGCGGAAATCGCGCCCACGCCGGCGCCCAGAAGACCTTGCTTCAAAATTTTCTTATTCGGGTCTTCGTTTCCCTGGTAATCCTGTCCTCCTGCCTGGCACGTCGAGCATGAAACCATCAAGCCCATCATCAGAGTCACCGAAAAAAAACCCTTTAAACCTCTCATTTTTTACTCTCCTCTATGTGATAGAATACAAAAACTACGAATCCTTGTCCTGATTATATCATAATTCGCGCAACTCTTGTCAAATCACCCGCTCGAACTCCTCCACCGGCAATTTCCAAACCGGCACGCCGCAGAACCTCTCCCCTTCGGGGCAGAATGGCTTTGTCCCGGCGAGGTTTCTCAAACCGCAGGGCGGCAGCATGTAGCGGCCAATCTCGGGGAAAATCTCACTCACCTGCATGACCTCATCCCGGCACATGTTCCAGATCTCCTCCTGAGCCGTGTAGCAAAGGCGCTTGGTCCATTTATGGTGATGATTCAACAGATCGCCGGATTCCAGAAACCTGATCGGGAAGGCATTGGGCAAAAGGTACATCACAAACTCTTCTTTCACTCCTTCGTCCAAAAGAGCGGTCATGCTTCGCCACACCGCAGCCATCGTCTCATGGTAGAAATCCGAAGCCTCGGCCGACACCTCTATTAGAATCGGGGTGACATAATCGGGCCGTCGGGCCGTGAAATGGCGGTGAAGCACGGGCCTCGAGGCCGGTGTCATGCGGTGGCGCTGGTCCTGAGAGTCGGCGGTGTGGCTCAATTTTTTCTGAAACGTAAAGTGCGGATGTGACATCGTGCGCGTGAGCTTGCCGAGTGTGGTGATATTCAAGGCCTCTGAAAAATAAGGATTCTTGGCGGGATTTAAAACAAGGTCGATAGCTTCTTTCTCTGACAACTGATTCTCCGAAAGCCCCAGCACCGCTCGAACCGATTGGGCCATGCTCTTTTGGCCGTTGACTTTGTAATCCACGAGTTTCGAGGTGAGGGGCCCCAGCGCCTTGTCAAACTCCTCCAAAAACGTCTCGCGGCCTTGGATATCGCCGGACAACGAGCGATTGACGAAAAATTCGTATTCGGGTGTTTTTTCCAGCGGAATCACGTCCTCGATATTTTTAAAAAACAGAGGGTCCACTTCGTTCACCGCCTCTATCATCTTTTGCACCACGATTTTTTGCTCTAAGCACGTGTCAAATTGCTCCGAAAGCTTGTGGTAACGGTGAAGTGTAAGCCCACTCACCGTGTGGTACAGATGCGCATGTGTTGCCACCGGCAGGGCGTATCGCGCGACTTCCTGTCCGCGCCTCTGCAAGGCCATTTTCCATTTTTTCAGTTCCGGGTCGCGGTTGGGAAAAATCTTCGCGTACTGCGCGCGCACCACCGGTTCCAGAATCCGGATCAGCCGCTCATACGCCTCCATTTGAAGCTGGATAGTTTCCAGATAAATCCGCTCGGCGCGTTCTTCGAGAGGCGGCACCGTAAAATTTTCATGCGCCACGTGCACATAGCGTTGAGAAACTTGTTCTGAATTATAATAAGGATGACTGTGCAGGAAAGACCAGATGAATTGCCTTGAAACTTTATCTAAAATAAACTGAAACGTCGCGTGCTGGATCGTGGTGTGATGGCCGGCTTTGTAAATCGATTGAGCGATCTCGTCGCGCCGCTCCCGGGCCTTTTCATCTTTATGAACGTCTTCAGAAGTGACCACGCGGGAGGAATAGCAGGTGCGGGCCGTGGCCACGGCATTATCGAAAGAATCTCGAAAATAATTCTCGAGTTTTACGATTGGCGCGGGAGAGAGGGACGAAGTGCTCATGGTAAATTTATTCTGTTTAAAGAAACTGCTGAATAAGCTCTATCTCTTTTTGAACAAGGCTATTAACGATCTCACTCATTCCTTGACGTTTCTTTCGGGCAAGCTTTTCCAAGCGGCCCTGAAGCTTAATATCCAAATAGATAGGCAGTCTCAATTGCGCGCCTTTTCGATAATACTTTCCCCTCTCACCTTTGGAAAAGTCATATTCTTTCTTCATCACCATAAATCTCCGGCCCATAAGAGAGAGTATACAACTTAAACCGCGTTTATTCAAAACTAAAGCTGACCGCAAAGAATTGATTTTAATTGCTTGTCGGGCTACTAACCTGAGAAGGCGCTGGAGCCGCCTGAGGCGGCCTCGCAGACGGAGGGTTTTGGGGCGGCCTAAAAACGTTAACCACTCCGGAGAGCTTCACAAAAGCCTTGCCGTTTTGGTTCTCAATAATCTTAGCCGCGGGACTGAGATTAAACGTGATTGTCGATGCGTGAAATACCGATAAAACCAAATCCTGCAACGTTTGGTCCGTCTCCAAATCTTCGATCACAAGACCCAACTCTTTACAATCATCACGGCTTAAGTGCCTGGCGTGGCTTTTAAATTTCTTATGATCAGCCAAACTCCGAGCGACAATACTGGCCTTGTGAGATGCGCGCTTTTGGCCGTGGAACATAAATTGCGCAAGCCAATCCTTCACTAATTTTTTAGACAAAGCGATGGCATTTTTGCATTCAATCAACATGCCGGGGCCGTATTGGCTTAAAATCGGTAACCACGATCCCAGATTCTGGGTATTTTTACATTCTTCTTTTGCCATATCAAACTGATCCAAAATAGCTTGAGCCGGTACCATGCGGACGCCAAGCGGTGTCTGTAAAATAAATTGAGGGTCTATGGGACCAAGAAATGAATGCTTGCCGAGCACGATAGTGTTTGCGGAACACGCCAGCATCGTCCCTACTGACATGGCTCCCTGGGGAACAATTACTCGGATGTTCTCAAATTTTTTGCGAAGATATTTCACAATGGCTTCGGTTGCTACGGGCGAACCACCTGGACTGTGAAGAATTAAGTCCAACTTGTTATTCCGCAAACCATGAACAACTTCCATGAAACCTTGCAGATCTTCTTCGGTAATGCTGATAGTGTCAGGATTAACGCCTGTGGGATCCGTCCATTTTGTTGAATAAAGAATTATGTCTCTTCCTGTGTGCTGAGTCAAAAGAGATAGATATTTTCGGCGAACGGAATCTGGATTCGCTTGGGGCGCGTTAAATTCGTTTAAAATTTCACCCCAAGTTGGCATTGACTGAATTAAGTCAGAAGGGATTTATTGCTGTTAGACTGGTAAGTTTGGGGTGAGATGAGTTTCAAATACGCTTCGGTAATGGCGTTTGCTTCTTTAAAACGCTCATAGACCTTAATTAACTCCTGCACCCCGGCAGGAGCCTTGGCATCGGATATAATCTTGGAATATATTTTCTTGTCATTAGACATACAAATCACCTTTTTTGAAGAACATTAGAGTATCAAAAACCCCGACCTCTCGTCCACTTTAAAAGTATACCATATTTAGCTGTGGCATTAGCAAACCTTGTTTCTGATTTTTGGCCTGTTTTTTGATGCATTCTTCGCAGCGACGCGCCACCCGTTCAGCGGGAGGAATTATCCAAACAGAGACCTGACCCTATTACCCTTACTATTACTATTACCTATTACTCTGGGGATAAGCTTAAGCTGCGCACTCGCCTTTGCCCATTTCTACTTTGAATGGTTTGCCGGGATCGCCGAGATCTTCGTACATGGAAGGATCCTGATCAAAGGCTGGGACCGTGGTAAAAGGTGTGACGATTTCCTTCAATCTCGGCACCCCCGCTCTGTCAGCCCACTGTAAAAATGTTTCCACCGAACCTTTTTCTTTTTTAAAGGCGTCTAAAATGGCTTTTGTCGCGTCGGGCGTGCGTTTGGCCGGAATCTGCGCGATCCTTTTACCGAAAACGGCCGCACCGTCCACGGCGGTGTAGCCGCCGATCATGAGCTGATAATGCGGCACTGAGTGATTGTCCACGTTTTTCGAGGCGCCGTGAAAACCAATATTGGCGATATGATGCTGGCCGCAGGAATTCGTGCAGCCGGAAATTTTTATCGTGACGTCGCGGAAAGTCGGATCACTGCCGTAGCCGTGCCCGCCTCCGGCGGGTCCGCCTTCGGCGGAAAAAATCTTTCCCATTTCATACGCCAAGCCTTTGGAATGCGTGATCGCGATCTGGCAGGTGTCTGCCCCTGGGCAGCGTGTGATGTCCGTCACTGTTTCGGCGCCTTTCAAAGCCAGCCCGGCCTCGGAAAGCTGGGAGTAAAGCGCTTTAAGCGAAGCTTGAGGGGCCCAGTGAAGCAAAATATTTTGAGAGATCGTGGTCCGCATGCGCCCGCCGCAGAATGTCCGTGAAATTTTCGCCAACTTTCTCATTTGTTCCGGGTTGATATCCCCGAGCGGGCAACGCACGTTCACCGCCCTATAACCTTTTTGGCGTTGTTCAAAGGTATTGGTCTTGAGCCAATCCTCAAAGCCTGGTAACACCGCCGGGGCATGGGTCGGGGCAGGCGATTTCAGCAAGGGCGCCTTGTAATCCTCCAGATTTAATTTCCAGAAAGCCTCTTTACCCGAGCCGGTTGCAATCACTTGACGGCGCTCGTTCAAAAACTCTCGGCGAAAAGTCTCGATACCCCATTTGGCTACGAGGTATTTGATGCGCGCACGGTTTTTATCTTTTCTTTCGCCATTACGATCGAACAATCTTAAAACCGCCTCGGCAGTGGGAAGGTAAAGCTCTGTCGGGATAAATTCTTCCAAAAGTTGAGCCGGAAAAGGCGTGCTGCCCAAGCCGCCGCCCACAAAAACCTTAAAACCCCTCACTTTTTTTCCATCGATTATTTTTTCTTGCGCGATGAATCCCAAATCATGAATCCCGACTTTGGCCCAGTCCTCCTCGGGGCTCGACTCAAAAGCGATTTTGAATTTGCGCGGCAGGTTCTGGCACGTCGAGTGCCTCAAAAAATAAAGGCTCAAAAGATCAGCGTAAGGGACCACATCAAAAACTTCTTTCGGGGAAATGCCGGAATAATGCGAGGCGGTGACATTCCGCACCGTGTTGCCGCAGGCCTCGCGTGTCGTGAGTCCCACTTCGGCTAGCCTTCTTAAAATAGTCGGCACATCGGTGCGAAGAATCTCGTGAAGCTGAATCGCCTGGCGTGTCGTGACATGGGCCAATTTATTGGGCGCGTATTTTTCCGTAATATCCGCGACGCGCTCAAGCTGAAGCGCATTCAAATTCCCAAAACGCACCTTGATGCGGATCATGTGGCGATCCGCGGCGCCGCGGATGCCATAGACGCCATTATTTAAACGAAATTTTTTGAAATCATCGGGGTCGAGCTCCCCTTTTTCCACACGATCGATCTCGACCTCGAAACGACGAAGCTCCGCCTCTTCCTCAGGAAGAAGCTCCGTCCTCAGCTTTTCCTCAAAGATGTCCGCGTTCCATTGGTAAATTTCTTTTAGCGCCATGAAAGTTCCTTTGTCTTAAAGTCTATAGAGAAGTGTAAATCAAAGAGGCTCGAATGTCAAGTATTTTTGTATGAAATGAAATTGAAATATTAGATTATATATAACTACTTCAGTATGTTTATAGATCCCCCTTAAATCATCCCTAGCTTCGTGAGTTGGAAAAGCAGGCTATGGAAAGCATAAGCAAAAGAGTTCCGATCACGAGGCTGCCAAGATGCGTCAACTCAAAACCTCCGATTCTAAACTCCCATTTAAGAAAATAGCGCAGAACATGAAAGGAGCCCGCCAGAGCAAAAATAAGCCCCGAAAGCCTCAAAAGATTCGTTGTCGCCTTACCCGCTCCCTTTGCCACCTTGTAATTATATCATACTCATCAAAGTTACGGTTCTCACAGTGAAATCAACCATCCGTTTGGCGCTCCTTCGACTGCGCTCAGGATGGTGAGCGAAGTCGAACCACTGTCGCGGCACCTGCCTGCCGGCAGGCAGGTTTGCTTCTCAGTCGCTGCACATCAGCGGGGGTACGGACACTAGGCAACGATTGGACGCTCCCTGCGAAGCAAAAGCCACGCCCTCGCACCGCCCCGTAGAAATATATTTCTACGGGGCACCGCTGCATTGACAGTTGGCGAGTTCGGCGAGAGGATTCGCAAGCAATAGTAAGTGTTACCGAGGCTGTCTTCAAGTTTGCTTCTATCGGCGGATTGGCGACGCCGAGCACCAGGGAACAATATTTTTTACACGCGCAGGCGGCGCCACTTCAGCGTCATGCGCGCCTCGGTGGGGCGCGCATAGCGGCGACGAGAGAAGTAAACTTGAGGACAGCCTGCACGGATAGTTGGATTCACCTTAAATGTTTTATACCTTTCCCAAAAATTTTGGGTTCCGGGAGCAGGCTTAAGACCAGAAAATTTCCTTTCGGGAAATCAAAAAAATATCCCGGATGCACAAAAACGTTTTTATTTTTCAGCAAATCAAGCGCCAATTCTTCGTCGTTTTTGGGTGAATCCACTTCCAGCACCGCGTACCACCCGCCCTCGGCCTCCAATAATCTCATCGATTTTTTATCCCGCAAATGTTCCCGCAGTGTATTCCGGTTTCCCCGCACGCGCTTCAAAATTTCACCGGTGATTTGCTCCCTGTTTCCAAGCCACTCGGGGAGCGCTTTTTGAGACGGCGTACTGACCGAAAGATAGGTGTCGGCGATCAGCTCCAATTTTTCGATCGCTTGCCTCTTCAAATCCTCCGGCCCGCTCACCACGATCCAGGATAATTTCATCTGAGGAAGCCCGAGAATTTTCGAAATGCCGCCGAGCGTAAATGTCAATGCGTCCCTGTTTCCTGCAAACGTCTGGGACACGCCCACAAAATTGTCAAACGCGAAATCCAAAAAAACCTCATCGGAAATGATGGCCGTTTCGCGGGTCTTGGCCATGCGATTCAACTCGTCTCTTTCATGCCGTTTCACAAAATTCCCGGTGGGGTTGTTGGGGTTGACGACGATGATTGCTTTTGTAAGGGCGGGTTTTAAACCTGCCGCTGCGATCGAATCTAGATTGATTCGCCACTCCTCCTCATACCTCAAGGCATATTTTCGAAGTGACACGTCATTCAATCCCGCCAAATAATCAAATAAAGGATAGCTTGGTTCAGGCGCGAGAATACTGTCCCCGGGATTTGCCAGAAGGCGGAATAAAAAAGCGTAGGCTTCACTCGTGCTTGCCGTTAAAAAAATCTGGTCGGGTGTAACCTTTGTTTTTTTATCTGCGTAATAACGACAAACTGCTTCGCGGGCTTCCCACAAGCCGTGCGGGTCAGGATCATAGAGAATATTTTCAGAATTAAACCCACACCGCGTAGGGTTGGATTCGGTAAGGTCCAGGATTTTTTCTTTATTTTTTCGCTTGTCTGAAAGAAGCTTTGAAATTTTATTAGAGGACGTCGCCCAATCCGTACGTTTTGAAAAATTCATCAACATGGCTCATTTTATCAAATGCGGTTGACTTGGGACTACAAAAAAGTATAATCGGCCTTTAACAAGATCGTAGATGGTACCTGCCTGCCGGACAGGCAGGGATCATGGATGATAGATAAGGGAGTTTGAATGGCTGAAAAACCAAGATTTTATGACGCGAGGCTTTCGAAAATTGTGTCTCTCACGAGCACGGTGAAACACTTTGTGTTGGATTACCCGAAAGAGGCCGACACAAGTTTCATCGCGGGGCAGTTTATGATGGTGCATTTGGAGAAAGACGGCAAGCCGCATAAAAAACCTTATTCGATCGCCTCATCCCCATCGCTCGCTAATGAAAAAAACCAGATCGAGCTTTGCATCAAGCTCGTCGAAGGGGGTTTTGTGTCCAACTGGTTTTTTGAATTAAAAGAAGGGGACGTTCTGCGCACAAGCCTCCCCTACGGCGTATTCACGGTGCGCGAGCCGTGGCAGGAGAATCTAATTTTCGTCGGCACCGGCACCGGCATCGCGCCCCTTCGCGGGATGATCCAGAAACTCTACGAGCGAAACTGCGATAAAAAGATTTGGCTTATCTTCGGAAACCGCCACGAGACTGAAATTCTTTACGAAAGTGAGTGGCGGGTGCTCGAGAAAGAAAAAAAGAATTTCGTTTTCATCCCGACCGTGAGCCGGGGGAAAAATTGGACGGGCGAAACCGCCTACGTACAGGAGGTTGTGAAGAAAAACTTCGCGGGTCACCTGCCTGCCGGACAGGCAGGAAAAGAAGGCCTAGATTTCTACGGTTGCGGTCTGGTTCCGATGTGTCAACAGCTGAAAGCAGCGCTGGTGGAGATGAATATTCCGAAGGATAAGATACACTTTGAGCAGTTCACGTAAATTGACATCATGGTGCTATGATGTTATACTTCTGGGTAGGAGGATTAAAGCGATGGTTAGAAGCCAGATTTACTTCAAAGAAGAGCAATACGAAACACTGCGAAAGCTCTCTTTCAAAGAGCATGTTTCTATCTCTGAAATGGTTCGACGGTTCGTGGGCAACCAGATCACAAGTAAGAAGACCCCCAAACGAAAGAAGAGCGCCGCCGCCGTTCTGTTGTCATTAGCGGGACTTTGTCATGAAACCAAAAAAGATGTCGCGGAGCGTCACGACGATTATCTTTGGGGCGAAGAATCTTGAGGGTGTTTGTAGATACAAGCGCCTTTTATGCTTCGCTGACACCTGAAGACCCTCACCACCAAAAAGCCCGCCGTTTTCTTCAGCGCCTTGATGAAATACATGCGGATCTGGTCACCACCAACTACATTTTGTTAGAATGCGCAAGCCTTATCCAAAAACGCCAAGGTTTCTCTCAAGCCAAGACTTTCCTTCATGACACTTCTAACATATTTGAAATTATATGGGTTGATAAGCAACTGCACGAAGACGCTTTCGCTGCCTGGAGCAAGGCACAGCATCGCGGTCTAAGTTTGGTGGATTGTGTGAGTTTTGCAGCCATGAAGCTAGAGGGAATTCATAAAGCGCTTGCGTTTGACTCCGACTTTCACCAACAGGGATTCGAGGTAATGGCCTTATGAAATCCCACGCCGAATATATCGCCTTTCAACAATTGAAAGCCACCCTCTTAGAAATGAACATCCCGAAAGAGCGGATTCATTTCGAGCAGTTTACATAATGATGAATAAGAAAACTTTTTATCCGGACAATGTGGGCTATCTCTACGGATGCACTGCCACAGCACTTTCCTACCCTGTTTGCGTGTGGATTATAGGAAACAACAACCCGATTGGACATGTTATCGGTTTTCTTCTCTTTAACGGATTTATCTTCGCTATCTTTTTCTACTCAGCCCGTCTCGTTATTGACAACGAAACAATCGAAGGCCCCGTCCAATATGGTTACTTCGGTCGAGCGAAAATACCTCGACACGAATATCAGGTGTTCTTTAATCAAAAGAAATCGGGCTGCCGCTGCTTCGTTATCCGCCACACCCTTTCAGGGAAGCAATTCGACATGCCTTATTTTATATTTAAATCCTCCACAATAGATACATTAAGAAATTTGTTTAAGACGAATTGAATCACGGCGCTATGCCATGCTTGTTCCCCTCCTTACGAAGGAGGGGTGGCCACCAGAGATGGCCGGGGTGGTTAGGATGCGGGAAGGAAAGTTGTGACTGTCATTTTTAATCGGCACTCTGAAAGGGAAAAGCGCAGGCAACTGCGAAAAAACATGCCCGGAGCCGAAGTTATTTTATGGTCTCACCTGAAGAGTAAAGCGCTCGGCGGTTACAAATTCAGGCGTCAGTATGGAATCGACAGATATGTCGTTGATTTTTACTCTCCGAAAGTAAAACTTGTTATAGAGATTGATGGAGATTATCACTTCACCGATGAGGCCGAAGAATATGACCGGCAGCGCGAGGCTTTTATTCAGTCACTCGGTATTAGCATAATACGATTTACGAATCTTGACGTTCGAAGGAATATGAATGGGGTGATTCAAGTAATTCGAAAGGCACTATCCCCTCCTTACGAAGGAGGGGTGGACACCGAAGGCGCCGGGGAGGTTAAGTCTTGCCGTGTTAACCCTTCCGTCCCGCCAAATGGCGGGACACCTCCCCTTCGTAAGGGGAGGAAAGTTGAGGTGACAGCCTCATGAAATCCCACCGCGAAACGCTCACCTTCCACACTAATCAACGCCGCGAGTACCTCAACATCACTCCCAAAGTCGAGGAGATTATCCGTAAATCCGGCGTGAAAGAAGGGCTGGTGCTCGTGAACCCAATGCACATCACGGCCAGCTGTTATATCAATGATGATGAACGGGGGCTCATTCAGGATTTCGATGAATTCCTGGAAAAGACTGCGCCGTACGACGTGAAAAAATACCGCCATCACCAGACCGGCGAAGACAACGGCGACGCGCACTTAAAAAGGCAAATTTTTGGGCGTGAAGTGGTGGTCGCCATCACAAACGGCAAATTGGATTTCGGACCCTGGGAGCAGATTTTTTACGCGGAATTTGACGGAAAAAGAGATAAAAGAGTCTTGGTGAAAGTAATTGGGGAATAAATTTGTCATTGCGAGGAGCCTGCCTGCCGGCAGGCAGGCGTAGCGACGAAGCAATCTCCTCGAGGAGATTGCCACGCCCGCCCAGAAAACAGGCGGGCTCGCAATGACGGTTGAACCTAAGACATCTGACCCCTACGACGCATGTCATCCAATAATTTTCTAATGTCCCCGTCCGCAGAACGTGCCACCTGCCCGCAGATAAAAATAAGCGCGGAAAACTGCCACACATCCTCACTGCCGGTAATAAGACCGGTGTGCACATCCTCGTTTTTCTGAAGCTCGGTCAGTTGATTTTGAACCGCCCTTGACAGCGACCCTTCGACAATATCAAGCGAAGAAGTTTTATGGTTGTACTTCATCGATGGAAACGAAATGCCGCGGACGAGAAAAAAGCTCATCAAGAAATCCTCATTCAGCTTCATCTCCTCCTCAAAATCAAACCCCTCAAACTGCGGAAGATTCGACGGCAAAACAATCGAGGGCTTCTCCACCCGCACCTCGCCTTTTCGCACAAGGGTGTCGCCGGCGTTTATTTTGGACTCCGCCAGAAATATATAAGGAAGATGCGTTGCCTCGAACGTATATAGCGGTTGAACACGCGGCCGGATAATTTCCGTATTTTTCAGCGCCTTCTCCCAGGCATCTTGAATATTCATGTAAACTCCCGTGTTCTGGGGACACGTACCTCTAAAAGGTACATGTCCCCGCAATGCTAATCAAAATGATATACAAGTTTTGGAACGGAAATTTTTCCAGAGCTCTTAAAAAATTCATGCATCTCTTCGATCAATTTTTGCACGTCCAAATCCAAAGCACTCGACGTGTATTTTTCCAAATAGCCCACCGAGGTTTTATAAAGGCTCGTCGCGCCGCTTAAAATCCCCCGTTCAAATTGGTACAGCGCCGCTGCGGCCTGAATCACGCCCTTGTACAAATCGCGGTGAGGATCTTTAGAATCCGTCTTGAGCCACAGCTCCTCGATCACTTCGTGGCATTCGAAAAACTCGCCCTCGTTGAAAAGCTCGCACCCTTTTTTGAACCGTTGGTCGACACCCATAAAAGCCTCATTTTTTTGGCCGCCTCCACCATGACTTTAAGCGACAGCGTCGTCTCCTCCCATCCGCGGGTTTTCAGGCCACAATCGGGATTCACCCAGATATTTCGCGCCGGTAAAAGCCTGCCCGCTTTGGACAGAAGCTCTTTCACCTCGCCCAGAGACGGGACGCGCGGCGAATGAATGTCGTACACGCCGGGCCCGATCTCGTTGGGATAGCGGAACTTCACGAACGCGTCCAAAAGCTCCATCTGCGAGCGCGACGTCTCGATAGAGATCACGTCCGCGTCCATCGCAGCGATGGATTTAATAATATCGTTAAATTCACTGTAACACATGTGCGTGTGGATCTGCGTTTCGTCTTTCACGCCAGAGGCCGCCAGGCGAAAACTGTCCACCGCCCAGCGCAGATAGCGTGCCCGTTCGGATTTCCGAAGCGGGAGCCCTTCGCGGATCGCGGGCTCGTCGATTTGAATGATTGAAACACCGGCCTTCTCAAGGTCCAGCACCTCGTCGCGAATCGCAAGAGCGATCTGCTTGGCGACGTGGCTTCTCGGCTGGTCGTCGCGGACAAACGACCACTGAAGAATCGTGATCGGGCCCGTGAGCATGCCCTTCACCGGCTTGTCGGTGAGGCTTTGCGCGTATTTTGTCCACTCGACAGTCATGGGTGCGGGCCTTGAAACGTCTCCGAAAATCACCGGAGGCTTCACGTAGCGAGAGCCGTAAGACTGCACCCAGCCGTTTTTCGTGAACGCGAAACCCTCAAACTGTTCGCCGAAGTATTCCACCATGTCGTTTCGCTCAAACTCCCCGTGCACCAGCACGTCAAGCCCGATTTCGTTTTGGCGGTGGATCGCGTCTTTCGTTTTTTCCTTTAAAAATTCGTTGTACTTTTCAAGCGACAAGGCGCCCTTCTTAAAATTGGCTCTCGCCTGCCGCACATCGGACGTCTGCGGGAAAGAGCCGATCGTCGTCGTCGGAAAAAGCGGCAGTCCCAATTTCCGCCGCTGAATCGCCTGCCTGACTTTAAACGTACTTTGGCGCAAAAAATCTTTAGGCTTCACCGCGCCGAGACGCTCCGCCACCGCCTTTTTGTGGATGCGCTCGCTTTGCCTCCGGCTTTGGATCGCGGCGCTGTTCTCCTTAAGATCAAGGGCGACGGACTCCTCGCCTTCGGAGAGCGCCTGCCGAAGCACGTGAATCTCAAGCAATTTCTGCTTGGCGAAAGAAAGCCAATTCTTATCCGCCAGGCTTTGTGGCGGAAACTCCTTCTTATGATCAGGTTCCAAATTCAAATCAACTGGCACATGGATCAGCGAACAGGATGAAGCGATCACACAATTCTCGAGGCCCCGTTTTTTAAGCACGGGCTTCAAGGTTTTTACGCTTCCCCCCAAATCGCTTTTCCAAATATTACGTCCGTCCACCATGCCAAGAGACAAGATTTTATTTTTTGGCCAAGCGTTCGAAACTTTATTCAATTGCTCAGGCGCTCTCACCAAATCCACGTGGAGGCCTTCGACCGGCAAAGAAGCCGCAATTTTTAAGTTATCGCCCAAAGCACCGAAGTAGGTGGTGAGCGTCAAAGAAATCTCGGGTGCTTCCTTTGCCAAAAACGCATAGGCCTTTTTGAACGCCGCTTTGACTTTGGCGTCCAGATCCAATACCAGGATTGGCTCATCGATTTGAATCGATGCGGCACCCAGCGCTTTAAATTCTTTCAAAACGGACGCGTAAACTTTAAGAAGCGGGTCCAACAGGTCAAATCGCGAAAAGCGGGCATCTTTTTCTTTTCCCAGAAAAAGGTAGGTGACGGGACCGATGATCACGGGGCGAGTCTTGATCCCCAGCGCATGGGCTTCCTTATATTCACTGAAAGGTTTGTCGGAAGAAAGCTTGAACGCTTGGCCTTTGTGAAATTCAGGGACAATATAGTGGTAGTTCGTATCGAACCACTTTGTCATCTCCATCGCCGGAACGTCTTTCGCGCCACTTGTGGTGAGCGCAGTCGAACCACGAGCCATGGCAAAATAGGTGTCAAGATCTACGGTCCCACCCTTCCCCGCCTCCCGGCGGGCAGGCATCCCGTATCGCGCGGGCACAGCCCCCAAAAGCGCGGTCATGTCTAACACCTGATCGTAAAAACTGAAATCGTTGGAAGGAATAATGTCGATCCCGGCCTCTTTCTGCGTGATCCAATTTTTCCTTCGAATCTCCCGCCCCGCCTCTTCGAGCGCTTCCTTGGAAATCTCCCCTTTCCAATAAGCCTCGGTGGTCTTCTTTAACTCGCGCCCTGCGCCAATTCGCGGATAACCCAACGTCGCTGTCTTTAACATCTTAAGATCTTCTCCCTGATTAAATTGCGCCTCTACGATGAAATTGAGGGATCAATATATCACATTTGCCCGTAAAAAAATAGGGACGGTTCTATAGATTCTATAGATTAGGCGGCATACTGAGCCACATAGGTGTCCAACAGTGTACGGATGATTTTTTGATAGGGTGCATGATGTTTGCGCGCCGTTTTCTTAAAGAACTGAACGCTGGATTTGCTCAAAACCATCGTAACTTTTACGGGCTCTTCCCTAAAAGCCATTTCCTCGGGAGGAGGCAGAAAATCCCTGATAACCTTCAATTTACCAATCGGTTCGTTAGAGTATTTTATTTTGTGTTTCATATATTCTCCTGCCTTTTCTCCAGTAGCCGGCCCCTAAAATCCGGATAACATTCATCCGATAAGTGAAGCGCACTGTAAGGACGCCTTCTCCCACCCGTCCAAAGCAATAAAACCTGCTTTCTTCCGTGCTGTGTTCCAGGTCCTGAGCAATCACGCGATAAGGGTCGGAAAACGCATACTGCGCCAATTCGAACGAGACGCCGTGTTTGGCCTTATTCTCAGAATCCTTCTTGACGTCCCATTCAAAGTGAACCATCAACAAAAGTATACACGAAGTATGGCTTTTTTACCATATAAAATTCTTAGCCCCGTAGAGCCGTATCCTCGCTTAAGCCCGTCTTGGTTTGCTTCTCTCCGTATTGTACTCATGGGAATATAGTGCGTAGCGTTGTTAAGTTGACTATTTTTCGAATAATCCTCGAGAGGATTGGAATTTTTAAAAGTCTGCTTAACAACGCTACTTGGTATAGTGCTATTACTGGCACATATAAATACGTTTATAAATATGTTTGCTCGACGGCTCGACATGCCTTGTAGAAGCAAGCCTCGACAGCCGAAAGCCGTCGGTTAACCTCCACCATCCTCTATTTTGCCAAGCCTATCAGCTGTTTCACCTGACCGTAAACCGCCTCAGGATTTTCGATGTCAGAAACATCTGCTCCTGCTTGAACACCCTGGTTGACTCCCCCCTTCGCCCGTGTCAAGAACAGAATGGTGCCAAGTCCATACCGGCGCTGAAGCATGTTCCTCTGAAAACTGACTTCAATAATATCCCCATAGCGGATAAATTTCTCTTGTCTTGAAAAGAATCCCGCATATCCCACGCGACATTCCACCCTGTCTTGAAAAAACATGTATTCAGTTTTCTCAACCGACTTTTTGGTAGCTACATGCATGAAAATCGGCAGTCCGACGGAAAACGCAAGGATAGACCAGGTGATAAAAATGAGGGGAAACCCTGGCGGCAGATTTAACTTCAACTGCCTAAAGGCAACGAACCGGTGCAGAAGAAACGACCCTGCCATTCCAAAAAACCCTCCAAGGAAAACGGCAAAAAAGAGCAGAAAAGGCCAAATGTAATACAGGAGAAGGAGGAAACGGTATTGGGGTTTCACTGTAAAAAGCGGGCTATCCGACCTGTCCACCAGGCAACCTCCCTTTCTCGCTCGTTCTTAGGATTTCTCCTGCAGAATAAGCTCTTTAACTCGTCCATAGACCCTTTCCGGGTCTCGAACGTCTTGAACGAGTATACCGCTGGCTCCTGCCCCTCCTCCAATCCCAGTTGCCGGCGTTGACAACACCATTGTTCCGAGTCCGTACCGCCGCTGAAAAACACCCCTGCGAAGGCTGACTTCCGTCACTTGACGATATTCAATGGACTTTTCCTGGATCGTAAAGAAACCTTCGTAGTACTCGAGTTTCTTCGGATAAAACCTGTACTCAGTCCTCTTATACGATCTCTTTTTAGCGATGTAGGCAACAATGGGAATCCCAAAGAAAAACAGACACCCAAAAAACACAAACGTAAACCACATCGGCACATTCACGTTAAAACCGATCCCTCTCAAACCCATGAGAGCAAAAAACCCAAAAGCACCGAAGAATCCCGCGCCCCAAGCAGTCATAAAGATTTGGAGTGGCAAGAGAGAAAGCAGCGTAACCGTCGGAAGAAACACCGGTTTGAGTATAAAAATCGGACTATCCAATTCCTCCATGAAGTATCCCCCCTCACTTCAGCATAAAGGATTAAAGTTAAAAGGTCTACCTTTAAAGTGTCTACCTTTAAAGCTGCATCGATTGGGGACACGATAAAAGTATTGTCCCCGAAGGGTTAATAAACGGTGAGGCGGCCCTGTAAGAATTCCGGTGCCAGGTAGGCGCCGTTTTTCCAGAGGAATCCCTTGTTGCTCCAAACGGATAGTTGAATTCATTACGCAAGCGGTGCCCGAGAAGTGAGTTTTCTTAGATATTCGAAGCCGTACAGGCCGGTGCTGTGGCCATCGGTCCAGGTGATTTGTAGGGCGTAGCGGCCGATGGGGTGGATCGCGAGTGCTTTTAAGTCATCACGGATGGATTCGGGCTTAAGCATGCGCTGTCCGGTGATCTCATGCGCACACGCCGCGCACGGGCAGGCCAGGCGCAGGTCTTTGGGTTTAAAAATAGAAGTTTTGCCGTCATTCCATTCGATGCGTATCTTAGGCTCACCTGGTGCGCTGATCTTAGCCGGCAAAGGCCGCACCTCTTTTTGATCCGCGCGGGCGACAAGTTCGGTCTTTAAATTTTCGGCGATGCGGGCGATCGCCTCGGCCGAAGGATCTTTCGGGTTAGACTCAACGAGCGGCCGCCCTTCGTCGCTTGCGCTTCTCAAGGCCGTCGTGAGAGGAATTTCACCCAAAAAAGGAATGCCCAAAGTATGGGCCGCTTTTTTGGCGCCTCCATGCCCAAAAATTTCTTCAGATTTTCCGCAATGGCCGCACACAAAACGGCTCATGTTCTCGATGATCCCGAGGATTGGCGCGTTCAATTTGTCGAACATCACGATCGCTTTCTGCGCCACGTTCCAGGCCACGTCCTGGGGCGTGGAAACAATTACGGCGCCCGTCACCGGAATTGTTTGACAGAGGCTTAGCTGAATGTCCCCTGTGCCCGGCGGTAAATCGACGATCAAAGTATCAAGCTCACCCCATTCCACCAATTTCAAAAAATCATTCACCATTTTGTGCAGCATCGGCCCGCGCCAGATCACTGCCTCGCCGGGTGGCGTGAAAAACGCCATGGAAATCACCTTGACACCGTATTTTTCCACCGGCAAAATGCGCTCACGGGCCATCGTCGGCTTTTCTTTGATTCCCAAAATCGTCGGAATGCTCGGGCCGTAGACGTCCGCGTCCATCAAACCCACCTTCATCCCTGATTTCGCAAGTACCAGCGCCAAATTGGCGCTCACCGTGGACTTTCCGACTCCGCCTTTGCCGCTGGCGATGGGAATAACATTTTTGCAGGTCATGGGCTCTAGTAGCTGGCGATCGCCGCGTTCGGATGGTCTTTGGAAACGTCCATCATGCGGCGGAGTGTTACCTCGGCGCGTTGGCGGATCGGTTCGGGGACCTCAATCTTGTGCTCCATCGCTTCAAGCGCGTGCAGAACCCATCCCAAGGTCGTCATCTTCATCGTCTGGCATACGAATTGCTCGGTAGGCATGATAAAACGTTTGGCCGGATGGTCCTTTTTTAATTTGAAGATCATACCCACCTCTGTGCCGATAATAAAGGTATCCGCTTTGGACTTGGCGACGTAAGACGAAAAACCGCTAGTGGAGCAAACATGATCCGCAAGATCGATTACGTCCGGGGGGCATTCCGGATGCACGATGAACGGCGCATTCGGATATTTTTCTTTCGCTTTCAGCACATCCTCGGCCGTGATGCGGATATGCGTGGTGCAAAAACCCTGCCACAGGATAATTTCTTTCTCGGGACAAAAACGCCGGACATAATGCCCGAGATTCTTGTCCGGCACAAAAAGGATTTGCTTGTGCGGCAGGGATTTCACGATCTGCACAGCGTTCGAAGACGTGCAAGCGATGTCGCTTTCGGCTTTCACCTCGGCGGAGCTATTCACATAACAGACCACCGCCGCGTCGGGAAACTCTTTCTTTTTTTCACGAAGCCGTTCTGCAGTGACCATAAGCGCCATTGGGCAGTCCGCTTCGCGCACTGGCAGAATCACCGTTTTTTCGGGATTTAAAATTTTCGCGCTTTCGGCCATGAAGTCCACGCCGCAAAACACGATGAGGTCGTACCCCGTGCCCACCGTCGCCTTCGAAAGCGCCAAAGAATCTCCCAAAATATCCGCGACTTCCTGTACCTCGTAGTTCTGGTAATTGTGAGCGACAATGTAGGCGTTGCGCTCTTTTTTAAGACGCAGAACTTTCTCGCGCAAGCGCGCTTTGTGTTCTTTTGTATTGGGTTTTTCTAGGACTTCATATTCACTCATTGAACTTGAACTACCTCTTTTATCTCAGGAATCAGCGACTTTAACCTGTTTTCCACACCCATCTTGAGCGTCATGATCGAGCTCGGACACGAACTGCAGGAGCCTTGCAGGTGAAGCGTCACAACCCCGTTTTCATACCCGTAAAAAGTGATGTCACCGCCGTCCATCGCGACCGCGGGCCGTATCTCGTTGTCCAAAATGGCGCGGATCTTTTTTTCGATTTCCGGATCCCCGCCGGCGGTGCTTTCATGAGATACCGGCGCGTCTTTCGAAAAAAGCGTTTCCCCTGAATCCAAAAGCGCGCGGATCTTTTCAGTCACAGGCGTTACAAGATTATTCCAATTCGCGGCAGGCGCTTTAGTGACCGTAATAAAATTGGTTCCGATAAAAACGCCGATCACGGACTCGATCTCAAAAAGTGCCGAGGCCAAAAGCGACCCTTGCGCTTTTTGCGTGTTCGGAAAATCAATCGATCCCGATTCGAGAAGCGTCTGGTTCACGTTAAACTTGAGCGTATTTGGATTCGGCGTGATCTCCGCCGTGATGTCCACTTTATGCGGTGCTTCCATGGTTTTCTCCTCCTGAAATTTTCTTTCCGTCCTCGAGCGCATCCCCCAGCGCGTGCCAAATAAGCGTGGCGCACTTCACGCGCACGGGAAATTTTTTCACCCCTTCAAAAATCTTAAGCCGGCCGAGCGTTGACTTTTGATCCAGTGACGTCGAATCCGTCGTCAAAAGATCAATGAAGCCGCGTCCCAGTGCTTCGGCCTCTTTCACGCTTTTTCCTTGAACCATCGTCGTCAGGATCGAGGCGCTTGACTTCGAAATCGCGCAGCCCTGCCCCTGGAACCCCACTTTTTTTATGACACCGTCTTTATCCAAACAAAGATAGAGGTGGTAATCGTCCCCGCACAAGGGGTTTACACCGTGCGAATAGGCGTTGGCGTCGTCGAGTTTATGAAAATTGCGCGGCCTTTTGTTGTGATCCAGGATCACCTCTTGGTACAAGTCGTCCAATTTAATTTCGTCCATAAAATTCCTCCGTCATTCCCGCTTTCGTGGGAATGACTCTATTCGAGAAAGATCTTTTTCGCCTTATTGATCGCTTCTGCCAACTTTTCAATTTCCTCTTTGGTATTGTAAAACGCAAAACTCGCGCGCGCGGTGGCCGGCACGCCGAAACGCCGCATCGCGGGCTGCGCACAGTGATGTCCTGCGCGGATCGCGATCCCTTCCTGGTCCAGCACCGTGCCGATATCATGCGGGTGTATTCCCTCGAGCGTAAAAGAAATAAGGCTTGCCTTCTCAGCCGCCGTTCCTACAATTTTAAGTCCATTAATTTGGGATAATCTTTCGGTCGCAGTGCGTAGAAGCTCTTGTTCATAATGCTCAATGGCTTCAAATCCAATTCCTTGTAAATAATCGATGGCAACGCCCAAGCCGATGATCTGGGCGATCGCAGGCGTGCCGGCCTCAAATTTATTTGGCAATTTCGCGAAAGTAGTTTTCTCGAAAGTCACGGTCTCAATCATGTCGCCGCCGAATTGATACGGGTCCATGGCCTCAAGGTGCTTTTTCTTCGCGTAAAGCACGCCGATCCCCGTGGGCCCGTAGATTTTGTGGCCGGAGAAACAGTAAAAATCACAGTCCAAATCCTGCACGTCGACTCGGGTGTGCGGCACGCCTTGCGCGCCGTCAATCATCACCACGGCCCCCGCGTGATGTGCGAGCTTTATGATTTCTTTCACGGGATTGATCGTCCCAAGCGCGTTGGAAATATGCCCGACGGAGACCAGGTACGTGCGAGGGCCCAAAAGCCTCTCAAATTCCTCCAAAATTATTTCCCCGAGGTCATTCACCGGAGCCCATTTGAGAACCAGCCCTTTTTCCAACGCCAACTGCTGCCATGGCACGATATTCGAATGATGCTCGATCTCGGAAATCAGGATCTCATCGCCTTTTTTTAAGGCTTTCCGCCCGTACGCGACGGCGACGAGATTGATTGCTTCCGTAGCGCCGCGCACAAAAATAATTTCGGACGCGTCTTTGGCATTTAAAAATTTCCGGCATTTCTCACGTGCCTCATTGCATTCCTCGGTAGAGTTCTGCGAAAACGTATAAACACCGCGATGAATCGTGGCGTATTCGTTTTTATAAAAAGATCGGAA
>Ga0209515_10001260_pt1 | contig 43250 bp, 37 predicted proteins | sample Subgroupgradi54m_FD_187454 | JGI IMG/M metagenome (GOLD analysis project Ga0209515, IMG submission 187454) | Subsurface groundwater microbial communities from S. Glens Falls, New York, USA - GMW60B uncontaminated upgradient, 5.4 m (SPAdes)... ... | reverse complement strand
GCGGACCGCATCCTGGCGGTCGAAACCGGCGGATGCCCCCATGCCGCCATCCGCGAGGACGTCTCCCTGAACGTGGCGGCCCTGGAACAGTTGATGGATCGGTTTGATGGCGGGATCGATCTCCTGTTCGTGGAAAGCGGCGGCGATAACCTCGCGGCGCATTTCGGACGCGAGCTCGCGGACTACACCATCTACGTCATCGACGTGTCCGGGGGCGACAAAATCCCGCGCAAGGGCGGCCCCGGCATCACCCAGAGTGATCTGCTCGTCATCAACAAGATCGATTTGGCGCCGCTGGTGGGCGCGGATTTGGAGGTCATGCGGCGGGATTCCTTGAAGATGCGCGGTGAAGGCCCCTTTCTGTTCGCGCAGGTCAAATCGGGCCTGGGTGTCGCGGAGATCGCGTCGTATATTCTGCGAGCCTGGAAGGCCGCCATTGGGGAAAGCTAATCCAGGCGGAAGAAAAATCCGGGCGGTTCTCCATTGCAATTCCATCGCTCGGATACAAGTCGGATAAAATCAAAAAAGGAAATCGAGATCGAGATCACAAACGGAAAAAGGATGGTTCCATGAAAGCTCCGGAAATTCCCTCCCTGGCCCTGCTCCTGACGGTTCTGGTCGCGCACGTCCAGGCCCATCCCGGTCATGATGTTCCCCAGGCCGAAAAAGCCTACGTGGTTTCCTGGATTGGCACAGCGCCCAAAGCGGGGATTCCTGTGCATCCCGCGGATCGCGCGGATTTCTGGAAGCAGGCTTTTGTGTCCAAATACCGGATCGTCAGCGCATCCTTTCCCGTACTGGCGCCCTGATTCCTGAGGAATCCGGAATACTATTCACTCATTCGCACACCCAAAAGGCAGCGTCAAGCGAATCACCTACCAATGCGCTACGTCTAACAAATCCAGATCCAAGCATGACAAACGTAAGCACTTACCCAATAAGTATCAATTGATGTCAATCTACTCCTCGATTTGTGAAAAAGTGGAATTTACTTCCTTTCCCAAAACCTTGAAAATTCTCATTTCTTCGGGATTGAACGAGAAGGATACGGTCCCTCCCATCTTGGCATGAGGATTGATTAGTAGGCTCCGCGCAGACCCTTGCCAGTCCGGAGAGGGAAAACGAGGAGTAAGAATGCAGAAGATCAAATCGTTACCGATGGCATTGACCATGCTGGGTATTGGCGCCGCGACCAGCTTCGCGGAAGTCAAACTAACCGATAACCTTTCCACGTCGGGATTCCTCGACATGTCCGCCAACGGGATGAAGCCGGACTCCGGCGATGCGACTTTGAATGCGGAAGTCGACCAGTACGAAATGGATTTCTTCTACAAATTCGGAGCCCTGAGCGCCCGCGCGGATATCAATAGCATTGGACCCAACGGCGCCGTGGTCTTCGAACAGGGTTACGTGACCGCCACCAGCGGCGCCTTGAGCATGTCGGTAGGTAAGTTTCTGAGCTGCTCCGGGTTTGAAGCCGCCGAGCCCACGGGACTGTTTCAGTACTCGACTTCGAAACTCAACACTGGCTACATCGGAACCCCTTTTGCCGGCCCAACCTACGGCGGCTATGAGAACGGTTTGAATGTGGCCTATGCGGCTCCCAAATTCGCATTGTACGGCGCGCTCCTCACAAGCGTCTGGGGTACCGCCGATACCGATCTCAAGAGCCCCGGTTTCGAAGCCCAGGTTGCGTTGATGCCCGTGGATGGGGTAACCGCCAAGGTAACCTTCCTGCACGAAGTCATCGATGACACCACGACTCATGACAGCCAGTCGGAAGTCAATGCCTGGGCCCAGTACGCCAAAGGCCCTCTTACCGTCGCCGCGGAATACAGCATGCTCATGAACTGGAAGGTCAAGGATGAAACCGGGAACGGCTGGTTGGCCATGGCCAACTACAAGTTCACGGATAAGATTGCCGCAACGGTCCGTTACAGCGGAATCAAATTGAAGACCCCGAAGGATCCTGATACGGAAGTGACCTTCAGCCCCAGCTACACGATTTCCCCCAACTGGCTGGTACTGGCGGAAGTTCGCCAGGAAATCGATCTGAAGGCGACGAGCTACGCCATGGAAAACACGTTCTCGTTCTGATCGTCGAGAGTTGATGGCTTCTATGTCCGGGTTACCCTAGGGCAGCCCGGACCACTGAGAGAGAGAAATGGCATTTAACTTGTGACTCGGGGTAAGAGTGTGCCAGAGGTGTCATTTTTTGTCATATCTTAGGTGAAAATGTCCTGATTTGTTAGGTGGAGTAGGGTGTATTTTTTACAAAAATGGATTTTTAATCGATAATTGTCCAACTTGGGGTGATTCTGAATAACTGGCATGAGGATTGATGTACTTGGCAGTATCGAAGCGTTTCGAGGAACCAACGGGGCATCGACTCATATCAAATCAGAGGAAACGGACCGGGAATGTGAAATTATTAGTTCATTTAACCTCGGTCGTGATTTCAGGCGAAACGGAATTCCAAAAGAATTCCAAGCCGAGACCGGGGTTGAGACTGAAATTTCCACGATAAAGGATTTCGCAGCCGCCCGCCCCGGTCCAATAGGCCGGACCGGGATGGTTAGCCTGGAGTTGTGTTAGTCAATCGGAGGCAAAGGAGACCCAATATGAAGATGATCGTCGCTTACATCAAACCTTTCAAACTGGACGAAGTGAAAGCCGCTGTCCAGGAAATGGGAGTCACCGGCATGTCCGTGACCGAGGTCAAGGGATTCGGGCGCCAGAAGGGCCATACCGAGCTCTACCGCGGAAGCGAGTACCATACCGACTTCATCCCCAAGGTGAAGCTGGAAATGGTCGTGACGGATGAGTTGGTGGAAAAGGCGATCGCCGCCATTTCCGAAAAGGGCCGTACCGGCAAAATCGGCGACGGCAAAATCTTCGTGCTCCAGGTCGAAAGCGCGCTGCGTATCCGTACGGGCGAGACCGGCAACGAAGTTCTCTAAGAACCACTGAGGCAAACGCCGCGGGGTCCCGTACCCTGCGGCGTTCAGCCGTCGCTTCCGGTTTTTCCCCCTTCGGGTCCACCGCTCGACTCTCCATTGACCGGACCCTCCGTGGCCGCACCGGCCTTCCGTCTTGAATAGGGCAAGCCCTCGTGATGCATCTGATAGGCCAGTTTGGAACGGGCCGACAGGAAATACATCCGGTATTCCTCGCTGCGATAATCCCGATAGGTCCATTCGAAGGGGAAGAAATTCCCATCCTGGAAATACAAGGTTGGCTCGACGAAGATCCCATCCCGGATGTAGACGCGATGGCGCTGGTCCTTGGTCGTAGCCAGAAAGAATTGGCCCAAGGTGAGATAGCCGGGATCCAGGTTGATCTTGCGGACCTGGTCCACCGCCAGGGTTTGCTCGAGGTGGTTGGTGTAGCGCTTGATGTCAACCAAGTCTTCCCGGGGAATCATGCTTTCGTAGGAAACGAAGCATCGCCAGGGCGAATCGCCCAATTCATCGGAATAATAACGGGTCCAGGTGAAGGGGATGGGGGCCATAACCTCTTCTTCCACCCCGAATTTTTCGGCCAGGAGGGCCCGGGCGCGTTTAAGGATTTCCTGGTTTTCCCCCAGCAATCCCACCACCAACTTCACCTTTGCCGGTATTTTATAGGCACCCACGGGCCGCTCCTCGCAAAATCGGGAAATGTTTGGGAAAAATGGGCCAAATATGATAAATTTGCAATTCCCTTCCAGAATACTTATTCTGGGGACCCGACGGTCGGGGACCGGCGGGACAAGGTTCAGGCTTGCGGGAGCGGCAGGCCGTGGGTATAAACGTATAAAAGCAAAAGCACGCGCCGAAGTGGCGCGAGGCCCAGGTAGTTCAGCGATGGCAAGAAACGTTTTCTCCTGCAGGAATTATTCCAAGAAGGGGCATGCCGTGGTGGAAATCACCGGCGATCTCACGTTCGAGACCGTCGACGTCATGCGCCTGGAGTTTTCCAACCTGCGGATGCTGAAACCCGAAAAGGTCATCCTGGATTGCACCGGGGTCACAATGCTGTCCAGCGTGGGGCTGGGTGAATTTTCCAAGTTGATCAAATGGGGCTTGGATAGCCATTGCCAATTTAAAATCGTCTGCCAGGCCGGCCACGTGGTCGAAGTCCTGGAGATTGCAGGCATAACCGACATGATTCCGCTCCTTCCGACCATCGACATCGCGCTGAACCGTTAAGCCTTCGGGGCCCGCACGGCGCGCGTTTCCTTCCATGGAAATGCGCCGGCCGTCGCGCTTCCAATAGGCATCGGTTCGGTCGACGGGGGCTGTCGATGGAGAGGGATGGGATCTTGTCTTTTTTTAAAATGTGTGGAAGGGGACTGTGATCGACACCAAGGATATCATCAGGGCGGCCGATGCCATCGCGGCCCGCAAGAGCATCATGCGCACCAAGAAGTTCCTGGTGGGCTTCGACGGATTCGTGGACGAAATCATCCACGCCGTGGCCACGCGCAAGAACAACCATGAATACAAGCGCATAGAGACCATCACGGAGTTCGCCGGACGCATCGCCTCCGCCGCGGGCAAGTCCGCCAACATCGAGCTGGTTCCCATCGTGGAAAAGCTCGGAGGCAACGGCCCCTTGATGGCCATGGCCGCCGCCGGCATGGGCGCCCAAGTGACCTGCCTCGGCATGTTGGGTTATCCGGAAATCCATCCCGTCTTCAAGCCCCTCAAGAGCATCTGCAAGGTCGTAACGGTCGGCATCCCCGGCCACACCGATGCGCTGGAGTTCCACGACGGCAAGCTCATGCTGGGCAAGCTGAACACTATCAAGGACATGTGCTGGTCCCGCCTGCTCGAAGTTGTCGGCGAACCCGTCCTCCGCGAGCTGTTCTTCCTGTCGGACATGGTTGCTTGTACCAACTGGACCATGCTGACCGAGATGGAAGAGATCATCGAGAACATCACCCGCATGGTCCCCGAAGGCTGCAAGGTGAAATTCTTCTTCGACCTGGCCGATCCGGAAAAGCGTTCCCGCAGCGATCTGGCGCGGGTGCTGGATCAGATCATGGCGCTCAACAAGAAGACCGAGGTGATCCTGGGCCTCAACCTCCGCGAAGCCGAACAAGTGAGCAACGTGCTCGGCATGAAGGAATTGCCCATCGAATCCGTGGACGGGGTGAAGGCGACTTCGGCCCGGGTCAAGGAGCGCATGGGCATCCACGGCGTGGTCGTGCATGCCATCAAGTACGCGGGCGCCACGGTGGGCAACGAGTCCGCCGGCATCGAAGGGCCCTATTGCCCCAGTCCCAAGCTGTCGACCGGAGCCGGCGATCATTTCAACGGCGGATTCTGCGGCGGCATCATGGCGGACCTGCCCGTGCTCGATTCCTTGTACTGCGGTGTCGGCGCCTCCGGCTGGTACGTCCGCAACGGGCGCAGCCCTACTTCGGAGGATATCGTGGGATTGCTGCGCGGTTGGGGAGCGGGGACCTTGAAGGACTAAGTCCCGTATCCGGGCAAGCTTGGTCGCATTTTGATTTTGCGACCGTGCTGTTCCGGCCTTTTACTAAAGCAAAAGCAAAAGAAAAAACAAAAGAAAAAACCAGGAAGTGATTCCTGGTTTTTTCATTTCACCATTTACAGGCTGGTAAACCTTTTCAATCAAGCCTTTTCAATGCGTGGCTTTAGCGTCCCGCATTAATCCGCCCTGCGGTGAAACTTTTAGGGCTCGCGGATCAGGATCCGGACTCGACCAGCTCCGCGGCTTTCTTCAGGCGCGCGGCCACTTCCTTGCGCAGGCTTTCGGGTTTCTCCGGGATCAAATCCGGCGCCAACGACATCACCCAGTTCACGAAATCGGTTTTGATCACCATCTTCACTTCGAACTGGACGTCCTTGCCCTTCTTGAGGATGCGGCCGGGCGGATGGAAGTGGCTTTCCGACAGGTATTTCTCCAGCCAGGGCGCGCGCACCGAGAGCAGGACGGTTTCCGGGGTTTCGTGGAGCTGCCTTGCCCATTGGCCGAAGGTGTACTTGTAGTATTCGGCGGGATCGAAGGCGTCGCGGGTGAAGGCGTCCCGGGTGGCGATGCCGCGGCGGATGCGCTTGACCGACAGGCTTTTGAACGGGCCGGTATTCTGGCCTTGCCGGCCGATGAGATAGAGAGTTCCTACGCGCAAGCACAGGGCGTAGGGGAAGAACAGGAATTCGCCGGGTTCGGAATGCGATCCCGAATAGGAGATCTTCACCGCCGTGCGCGCGGCGATGGACGCTTCCAGGATCTTGAGGATGCCCGGAGAGGGATCGGCTTCGGCGAAGGGGCCGTGATCGATGTGATAGGCCTCGGCGTTGGACGGCGTTTCCTCGGCGGTCTCCGGGCGCTGGGCTGATTCCTTGTCCTCCAGGAAACGGATGAGCTGGTTGATCTGGGCCGTGTACTTGGGATTGCCTCCCGCGTGCAGCTCGGTGCGGATCTTCTTGAGCGCCGGGAGGAAATGCGTGGGCGGAGTGCCTGCGGCGGGGATGCGGTACAGGGACTTGCGGCCGGCCCCCTTGCGATCCTGGGTCAGGTCGAACTTGAGGCGGCGCAGATCGGAGAGGTAGCGTTTGACCGTGCGTTCGTCCACGCCCAGCATGGCGGAGATGTGGCGGACGCTGAGACCCTCGGTGTGATCCTGGAGCAGGCGCACCAAGCGGTGGACCTTGGCGGTCTTGTTGTTGAGGGGCGGCAGGCGCGCGTCGGCGGAGCCTTCGAGTCCGCGGGCGGGCGCGGAGAGGCCTCGGGCCTTGCGGATTTGCATATCGACGATGGGCGGAGTATTGCCCGCACGGGAGGACGCGGCGGCGGGACGGACAGGCGCGGCGTTTGGACGCGAAGTCGCGGTGTTGGGACGGGAAGGCGCGCTCCGTTTGACGGGAATGGGGCTCTTGGAGGATTTCGTCGGGAAGGCTTCCGGGGGCATGGCTTCCTTTCTGGGCCGCGTGCCGATAGGCCGGCGCGCGTTCATGTCAATCCATCAAACGGCTAAACGGTGACGGCGGTTTTGATATTGCCGCTCTTCACCGCGTCCGCGGCCACGCCCAGACGGCGCAGCACCGTGTCCTTGCCCAAGGCCACCATGAGCTCGAAGAGCCCGGGACCAAAGGGGATGCCGGAGATGGCGAGCCGGGTGGGATGGATGAGATCCCCGCCCTTGAGCCCGAGTTTTTCGGCGGTCTCCTTGTACAGCGCTTCCAGGAGCGCGGTCTGGAAATCCGGCAACGCGGAGATGGCGTCGTGGAGATTGGTGAGGAGCGCGTCGGCTCCCGCGCCGAAATATTTCTTGGCGGACTTCTCGTCGTAGGTCTGCGGTTCCCGGAAGAAATACATGCCGTAGGTGACGAAGTCCGGCAGGCGCTTGGAGCGATCCTTGAGCAGGCCGATGGCGGTGCGGAAATAGCTTTCCGGGAATGCGTTGCCGTCCACGCCCGCGGCCACCCACAGGGGCTTCACCAAGGGCAGGAAATACTCCACGTCCCGCTTCAGGAAGTACTGGCCGTTGAGCCACTCCAGCTTCTTCTCGTCGAACACGGCGCTCTTGGGATTGATCTTCTCGAGCGTGAACATTTCGACAAGACGATCGCGTTCCATGTATTCCTCGTCGCCGCCGGGATTCCAGCCGAGCAGGGAAAGGAAGTTGATCAGGGTCTCGGGCAGATAGCCGAGGGTGCGATAATCGCCAACGCTGGCCGCGCCCTTGCGCTTGCTGAGCTTGCCGCCGTCGGGTCCGAGGATTACGGGCAGATGCACGAAGGTGGGCGGTTCCCAGCCGAAGGCCTGGTACAACAACACGTGGCGGGGCGTGCTGGGAATCCATTCATCGCCGCGCAGCACGTGGGTGATCCGCATGAAGTGATCGTCAACCACGTTCGCTAAATGGTAGGTCGGGAACAGATCGGTCTTGAGCAGGACCAGATCGTCCAGGATGCGGTTCTGGTAGGTGATGGTGCCGCGCAGGAAATCCTTGAACACGGTGTCGCCGTGGAACGGGACCTTGAGGCGGATGACGTGCTTCTCGCCGGCGGCCACGCGCTGGGCGGCGGTTTCAGGCGGGATGTTGCGGCACAGGCGATCGTAGCTGGTGGGCAGATTGTTGCGCTTCTGGATCTCACGCAACTCATCCATGCGCGCGGCGGTGCAGAAGCATGGGTAAGCATGGCCGCCGTCGACCAGCTTTTTGGCATGCTCCTGGTACAGGGGCAGGCGCTCGGATTGGAAATAGGGGGCATGGGGCCCGCCGACTTCGGGGCCTTCGTCCCAGTTCAGGCCGAGCCATTTGAGATCCGCGATCAGGTCGACGAGCGCCTTGGCGTCGTAGCGGGTCTGATCCGTGTCCTCGATGCGGAGGAGGAAGTCGCCGCCGATGTGCTTGGCGAAAAGCCAGTTGAACAGCGCCGTACGGGCGCCGCCCACGTGGAGATATCCGGTGGGGCTGGGTGCGAAGCGGACGCGGGCGCGGGGAGGCGAAGACATGGGCGATTCCGATGCTGGGTAGGGTGTTTCTGCTTTTCGGCAACCGATCAGAGAAGCGAGGACCGAGGACTGCAGCAAATTTACCCAAGTACGGCGGAGAAGGGGGGATTCGAACCCCCGGTACCTGTAACAGTACAACGATTTAGCAAACCGTCGCCTTAAGCCACTCGGCCACCTCTCCATGGGTCCCGGACGCCCCGGAAGGGGCGCAAAGGAAGCCAACAGGGCCGTACTTGGAAGCCGGAAATAATAGTTAAACGGAGGGCGGGCTTAAAGCGGCGACGGAGGCACTGGAGGACTGGGCTTACGGTGGGGGGATCCGGGGAGGTCCCCGGCTTGGAAGCCGATAGTTTCCGGCCCGTTGAATTGCTATAAACTACTATTTCAAGGCAATCGCATGAGCTTACCGGCCAAATTGAAATGGGTGTTCCTGGGGACGGTCCTTACGGGGGCCGTGCTCGCCTTGGGCGGCCTGGGCGTATTCCTCGTCGCCATCCGGCAGAATCCCAACAATGCCTTCACCCGCGAAGGCATCATGCAGATCCTGTCCAAGGAAAGCACGGTCTATTATTCCGACGGCAAGTCCAAGGTCGGGACCTTCTTCGAAGGCCAGCACCGCGATTACGTACCCTACGATTCCATCCCCAAGCCCATCATCGAGGCCCTGGTCGCGGCGGAGGATCACAATTACTTCCAGCACAGCGGCGTGGACCCCAAGGCGTTGGCCTATGCCATGCTCGACAACATCAAGCATCTGGGCCTCAAGCGCGGCGGCAGCACGCTCACCCAGCAGACCGCCAAGAACCTGTTCAAACGCCCGCGCACCTTCACCGGCAAGTTCAAGGAGCTGATCAACGCCTTCCGCCTGGAGAAGCATTTCACCAAGCAGGAAATCCTGGAGTTCTACCTCAACCAGTTCTTCGTTTCCGGCAACGGGCACGGCGTGCGCATCGCGGCGCGCTATTTCTTCAACAAGGATCTGGCCAACCTCAACCTGCTGGAATGCGCCTTCATCGCCGGCTCGGTCAAGGGCCCCAACCAGTACAACCCCTTCATCCAGGAAACCCAGGAGAAGAAGGACTACGCCCTGCGCCGCGCCCAATGGCGCGTGAACTACGTGCTCAAGCAGCTCTATACCGACGGCAAGATATCCAAGGAGAAATACGCCGAGGCCTCGCACCAGAAGCTGGAGTTCCGCCGCGGCGCGTTCCGCTTCACCCTTTCGACCAACATGGTCAAGGTCAAGCGCATCCTGGAAACCCCGGCCATGCAGGCCATCCTCGACAAATACGACGTGACGGATTTCATGACCGACGGCCTTCAGGTCTACACCACGCTGGACGCGAACATGCAGCGCGCCGCGGAATACGCCACCTATGCCAACTTGTCGCGCCTGGATCTGATCCTGCGCGGCTACCATCCCCCCAAGGATTCCGCCGAAAGCCTGGTCAGCAGCTTCGCCCCCGGCGGTTTCTACACGGGCCGCATCCTCGCCGCCGCGGCCGCAGCTCCGGCCGACAAGAAGGAAAAAGCCAAGCCGAAGGAAAAGGAAGGCGCCCTTAACCCGATCGAAGTCCGCTTCGGATCGGCGCGCGCGTCCATCTCCGTCGCCTCCCAGGATAAATTCATGCGCACCTGGAACATGCACGAAACGGGCTCGGCTGATCTGCCGTCCGCCGCCCAGCGCGCGGAAATCCTGCGCGAGCATTTCGCCCCCGGCATGCGCGTCCTTTGCGCCGTGCCTTACAGGTACCAACCCGGCGTGGCCCCCGGCCAGAGCGATGGCAAGCCGCCCGGCTCCGAGCCCGCACCGGATTTGGAAATCGCACAACGTCCGGAAATCCAAGGCGGCGCCCAGATCCTGCACGATGGCCGGGTGCTGGCCAATGTGGGCGGCTTCGAGAACACGGGTTACGATCGCGTGAACCAGGCCCGCCGCCAGTTCGGCTCCGGATTCAAGCCTCTGGTCTACGCAGCCGCATTGGAGCTGGGCTGGAAGCCCCTGGACGCCATCCCCAATTTCCGCCAGCTGTTTCGCATGGGCAACGTCTTCTATTTCCCCAAGCCCGATCACGCGCCGGAGGACACCGTGAGCATGGCCTGGGCCGGCCGCCGCTCCGAGAACATCGCCAGCATTTACTTGCTCTACCATCTTTTCGACAAGACGCCTTTCGCCCGTTTCTGGGAGATCGGCCGCGAGACCGGTTTCGCGCCGGAGAACTTCAACATGCAGGGCGAGTTCGAGATCTACGTGCGCGACTCTTTGGGCCTGGTGCTGAACCAGGATCGCGCCCGCGAGCTGCTGTACCAGAAGGAGACCAACGATCTCTCCATCGATCTCACCTTCGAAGGCAAGGTGGCGGAGTCCGAGGCCTTGAAGTCCCTGCCCTACGGGCTCGGCTTCGGCAAGGAGCAATTGAAATACGCCGGCTCCGGCGAAAAGGAGGACCAGCTCCGTTATCGCATCCTGGGGCGGAACTTCCTGGCCTACAGCATCGAAGCGCGGGCCTGGGAGAACCGGGCCAACGGGACCCAGCATTTCACCTTGGCGCGGCACAACACGGGCGGCATGGTCGGCGTGTTCACGGGCCGGCCGGACAGCAGCTGGACGCCCATCGGCGAACCGGACGCCTGGCTTCCGGGAGACTCGGCGTTGGTGGAAGGTGAAGTGGGCGTCGGCACCTTGAAACGCCTGGCGGCCAAGCTGGACGCGCGCGGCGGCGACGATTCCCCCGGCTATACCAAGGAAAACCTGTTCGCCTCCCAGGACTTCCGCGCCCTGGCCGCCCTGCGCTACATCGTCAAGTTCAGCCGCAAGCTCGGCCTCACTTCGCCCCTGGATCCGGTCCTCTCCTATCCGTTGGGCGTCAACGTGATCACCTTGGGCGAGGCCGTGAACGCCTACCAGGCCTTGAAGGACGGCTACACCTATAAGACCAAGTTCGGCGATCCCCAGCTCTTCATCGAGAAAATCTGCCTGCACGACGGCACCGTCATCTTCGAGGACTATCTCGATCGGGAACGCGTGATCACCGAGCGCACGCGCTTCGGCATCGAGGCCATCCTGGCATCCGTGGTCAAAGGCGGCACCGGCCAGCAGATCGGCCGCGAGCTGAAAGTTCCCATGAGCCCGTCATTGGGCTCCGGGGACAAGGGAGAGAAAGGCGAGAGGGGCGACAAAGGCGGCGTGGAGCTGCCGCTGCCTGCCTACGGCAAGACCGGCACCACCAACGATTACCGCAACGGCGCCTTCCTGGGTTGGGTCGCCGCGCCCAAGGGCCAGAACAAGGGCTTCGACAGCCAGACCGGCTACGCCATCGGCAACTATACCGGTTTCGACGACAACGTTTCGATGTTGCGCAAGGGCTTCAAGGGCACGGGAAGCGCCGTGGCCATCCCGGCCTGGATCGCCGAGGCCCGCGCCGTCGCGGAGATAGACGCCTTTTCGGATCGCATCGATCTGCTCGATCTGGACATCCAGGCCACGGGCCAGGCCCCCATCTTCCAAGGCGATAAATACGCCAAGTTCACGGTCTCCAAGCGCACGGGCCTTCCTCTCATTCCCGTGGAGGGGCAGTCCCAGGGGAGCTACACGGAAGATTTGTCGGATGAGTTGGCGGGCGGGGCAGGGGCGGCGGATCCGTCCATCTATACCACGGTGCAGATCCGCGAGGAATGAAGGGACTGGCTGAATGCAAAAGAGAGTGAGTGCAATCCAAGAGAGAGTTCAAAAGGCCAAGTGCAAAGTGAAAAGTGAAAAGTTGAAGATCGGAAAACCTTCGCCTGGTCCGGCCGGAATAACGGCGGAGCGAGGCGTGGCGATGGGAATGGCTTGGCGGCATGCGATGGCGCTGCTACTGGCCATCGCAACCCTGGGACTGATCGGTTGCGGAGCGGGGAGGAAATCCGGTCCCGACACCGGACCGCACGCGGCGGCGGAGCCGGTGCACATCGAAGACAAGGCCGGGGATCTCGCCGACGTCGCTCGCGGCATTAAAACCGACGATGATCAGCTCATCCTCAATCTCATGCTCGGCTACCGGATGCTGCTGCTGGCCAATCCGAATCCCAAAATGATCGACAAGGAGAGGCTCAGCAAAAGCCGCGACGCCTATGATCGCCTGGAAGCCGTCCTCCGGCACGGCGGGGTGAAGGCCAAGGACGCCGGCGAGCGCGTCTTCACCATCACGAATGAAGACAAGCTCTCTTTGCAGGAAGTCATCCGTTCCGCCGGGATGGCCGCGGAAAAGGCCGCCAAGGACGGCGATTGGGAGAAAGCCCGGGAACGATGGAAGGAAATCTCCCAAAGCAAACCCGTGGTGGCTTTCGCCATAGAAGAAGCCCAATGGGGCCTGATCCTTTCCGACGGGCTGCAATCCTCGCTTCCGGATTCCGTGAAGAAGCGTTTGAAGGAAGTGAACGAAAGCTATATGGCTGACATCGGCCACGAGGAGATTGGGAAACAGGTGAAGGTGCTCCTGGACATGGTCGCGGACGTGAAGCTGCAGCGCGAATTGAAAAAGCTCGCTAACCGCGCGTGGGAAAAGGATAAGCGCGCCGGTCGCATCACCGCCCAGGCCCAGCAGGCCCAGACTGCGGCCGCAGTAGCGGGGACGATACCCCCCGGTTCGCCAGCCCCCGCGGACACCCAGCCGGCGGCCCCCGCGGCGGAGACGCCTCCCGCCCCGGCCGGCCCCGACCCGGCGGCCATCACCGCGGAAGCCGATTCGCTGGCGGCCAAAGGTAAATACGTCGCCGCGCTCAAGGCCCTGGAGAAGGCCGGGCAGGAACAGTCCTGGGTGAAGGACAAGAAAACCGCCATCGGCGAACGGTTCTGCGAGGAGAAGCGCCGTTCGGCGGCGAACTCCTTCAAGGATTTCAAGAAGGCCGCCGCGGAAGCGGATAAGCGCGTGCTCCTCAAGCGCACGGCTTCGGATCTGGACAGTTGCCTGTTCTATTTCCCGGATCTGTCCGTGAGCCAGAAAGTCCGCAAGAACCGCGAGATGGTCGAAACGGAACTGAAGAAGCTGAAGTGAATACAGGGGTTAGGGCTATGGATTAGGGAATACAGGCGACCTGATCCGGAACGGATCGCGCCTTTGTATGCGCTAACCCCTAATCCATTGCCCCTTCCAGTGAGTAGACTAGAATCATGCTGCACAAACCCCGCAAGAGCCGAACCTTCTCCCGCTACCTGATGGGCGGGGTGTTCCTGCTTTGCGGCCTGCTGCTGGCCACCCAGAGCCTGCTTGCGGGCGCGGTCTTCCTGCCCCTTGCAGCGGTGATTCTCTACTACGCGCCCCGCTGGGATCTGCGCATCGAGATATCCCCCGGCTCCATCCGCTTTTCCGAGAACGTGCTGGAGACCTACGAACTGGAACTGCGCATGGCCGATATCGCCGAGATCCGCCGCGTGGAAGAGAAGGAGGACCGCAAGGGCTTCCTCAGTACTTACCAGGAGTTCTACCCTTTCGTGGAGTTCGAAACCCGCGAGGGACGCACCTACCGCATGCACGACATCTTCGACGAAGCGTTCGACGAGGAGATCATGCGCCGGGGTTCCGCCGCGGGTATTACGGTCTCGGCTTTTCCCCGCCCGGACGAAACGGAAGAGTCCGCCGAACCCCCGTCCGCAGCTTAACCCAGACCTTCACGTTCGGGCCGATCCGGTTCCTCATTCACCTGTCCTCAACCGTCCTTCCAGCGGTAGCGTAATCCGCCCGGACCTCGGGTCCGAACGGACGGCGAATTCCGCCCCTGGTGGCCATCCGGCTCTCCGTCGTTTTGGATGGATGCGAACATAATTTTACCTTCTCCGCTACATGTCCCATTCCACCGCCAATTCCCCGCCGACCTTTCCGACCGAGGCCTTCGACCGGCTGCTGCCCTGGGCTTTTTCCGAGGATGAGGGCCACGGGGACATCACCTCCATCGCCACCATTCCGGAAGGCGCTGTGGGCCGGGCAAATCTGCTCTGCAAGCAATCGGGCGTGATAGCCGGGCTGCCCCTGGTGGAACGGGTGTTCCGCCACCGCGGTTCCCACCCCTCCATCGAGCTGCTCTGGACCGAAGGCGACGACGTCGACGCCGGGGAAGTCCTGATGACCCTCCACGGTTCCCTGCAGGCCATGCTGGTGTGCGAACGCATCCTGCTCAACTTCCTGCAGCGGCTCTCCGGCATCGCCACCGTCGCGCGCGAATACGCGCAGGCCCTGGAAGGCGGCAACACCCGCATCCTGGACACGCGCAAGACCATGCCCGGCTATCGCGCCCTCGACAAATACGCCGTGGCCGTGGGCGGCGGGACCAACCACCGCATGGGCCTCTACGACATGGTCCTGATCAAGGACAACCATGCGGCAGCCTGCGGATCGGTGCGCGCCGCCGTCGAAAAGGTGCATGCCCGCTACGCCGGGCAATACACGGTGGAAGCCGAAGTGCGCACCTTGGATGAACTCCGTTCCCTGCTGGACGCCCCCGTGGACATCATTCTGTTGGACAACATGGACGACGCCACCCTGAAGGAGGCCGTGGCCCTGGCCCGGCGGGAAGCTCCCCGCCTCAAGCTGGAAGCCAGCGGCAACATGGACCTTGCGCGCGCGAAGAGGATCCAGGATTTCGGGTTGGATTTCATTTCCGTTGGCGCATTGACGCATAGCGTGAAGGCGTTGGATATTTCCCTGGATATCATGGGAGAAAACTCAAAATGAAAAATGCAAAATGCAAAAGTCAAAAGTATGAGGGGGGATCTCTTCAATTTTGCATTTTGCATTTTTCATTTTGCCCTTTGACTTCTACCGGGAGCGGCCGCAATGTCTAAGGCCCTCCAAGATCTCCGCCTCGCCGTGGACATCGGCAACACCAACACCGTGATAGGCCTGTTCGACGGCTCAGAGATCAGGCACCGCTGGCGCCTGGCCACCCGCAAGGATACGACCGTCGACGAGTTGGCGATCTCCCTGCACGGCCTCATGCGTTCCGACAAGGAACGGGACGGCATCCGCGCCTCGGCCATGGCCTCGGTGGTGCCCGCCTTGGACGACAGCTGGGTGCGCGCGTTGGAAGAAGTGTTCGGCAAAGCGCCCCAGGTGCTCGACTTCTCCAATTGCCTGGGCCTCCGCCTCGACTATGAAATCCCCCGCCAAATAGGCGCGGACCGCCTGGCCAACGTGCTGGGTGCGCACGCCCTGGGCCATCGCCAAGGCGTGGTCATCGATCTCGGCACCGCCACCACCTACGACGTATTCACCGACGACGCCTATCTAGGCGGCATCATCTGCCCCGGCATCCAGAGCTCCCTGCGGAGCCTGGCGCAAAGCGCAGCCAAGCTTTCCGAAGTGGAGCTGCGCTGGATCGACAAGGCCATCGGCAAGACCACGGACGACGCGCTGCGCATCGGCATGCTGCAAGGCACTTTGGGCCAGGTGGAATACCTGCTCAAGGCCATCTTCGCGGAAAAGGACATGCGCAAACCCTCGGTGATCGCCACCGGCGGCCTCGCCCCCTTGCTGGGCGGGCGCTCCAAGGCCATCCACGCGGTGGAACCGGATTTGACACTCATCGGCATCAACCATCTTCTCGATGGCAAGGAAAAGAAAAGGAAGAAAACGAAATGAAGCGGATTCTGGTAACCGGCGGCGCGGGATTTCTCGGATCCCATCTCTGCGAACGGCTCGTGGAACAGGGCCATGACGTGGTCTGCATGGACAATTATTTCACCGGCGCCAAGAAGAACGTGGAGCACCTGCGCAGCCGCGGCAACTTCGAGCTCATCCGCCACGACGTCACCATGCCTATCTTCCTGGAAGTGGATCAAATCTACAACCTGGCCTGCCCGGCCTCGCCCGTGCATTACCAGTACAATCCCGTGAAGACCATCAAGACCAGCGTGATGGGCGCCATCAACATGCTCGGCCTGGCCAAGCGCATCAAGGCCCGCGTGCTGCAGGCTTCGACCAGCGAAGTGTACGGCGATCCGGAAGTGCATCCGCAGAAAGAGGACTATTGGGGGCACGTGAACCCCATCGGCATCCGTTCCTGCTACGACGAAGGCAAGCGCGTGGCGGAAACCCTGTTCTTCGACTACAAGCGGCAGAACAAGGTGGACATCCGCGTCATCCGCATCTTCAACACCTACGGGCCCAAGATGCATCCCTACGACGGCCGCGTGGTCTCCAATTTCATCGTGCAGGCGCTCCAGGGCAAGGATATCACCATCTACGGCGATGGTTCTCAGACCCGCTCGTTCTGCTACGTTTCGGATCTCATCGACGGCATGGTGCGCCTGATGGAGCATCCCACCTTGACCGGTCCCGTGAACGTGGGCAACCCGAACGAGTTCACCATCAAGGAATTGGCCGAGCAGGTCATCGCGCAGACGGGGAGCAAAAGCAAGATCATCGCCAAGCCCCTGCCCAGCGACGATCCCAAGCAGCGCCAGCCGGACATCACCCTGGCGAAGAAAGAACTGGGCTGGGTCCCGCAGATCGAGTTGAAGCAAGGGTTGGAGAAGACCATCGCCTATTTCGACAAGCTGCTGAATTCGGGGGAGAACCTCGCCGATTACGCCAGGCAGACCCAGGGCTGAAGGGTTAAAGCCCGGAAGTCCCGGCCGGTTTGCGCAGCCAGGCGTACCAGGGCTTCCAAGTGGCCCTGACTCCGCCCGCGCAGACGTAACGTTCCTGATACCTATCCAGGAGGACCCGCAGGCGCGAACGCGTCAGCGGGTTTTTCGTTTCCGGGCGTCGCGCCGATCCCAATCCCCGGATGGATTCCAGGAAGGCCAGCGCCGAAGCGGGGACGGTTTCCAGGGATTCCGCGCGGAAGTCCGCGACTTCCAAGCCCGCGGTTTCCGCGGCCGCGCGGATGCCGGCCTCGTCATGGCCCGGGTACTCCGGATAGGAAAACGGCGGCACCGCCAATATGGCGTTGAGCTCGGGGAAGTTGTCCCGCAGAAATCCCGAGACCAGATATGATCCTCCGGGCGCGATCAGGGATGCGACCATCCGGAAATGGATCTCCAGGCGCGGGAACCATTGCACCAGGGCGTTGCTGGCGGTCAGCGCATATGGGATGCGGGAGCGGATCTCTTCCGGGATGGTCTCTGCACCCGAAGCTTCGAACAAATGCCAGCGGAGTTTTACCTGGGCCGGGTCGGGCAAGCTCCCTTGCGCTTGTTCCGCGGGGTTGGCGTGGGTCTTGTCAGCGCGGCCCGCTTGAGCCCGGTCGGTTTGGCCTTCATGGATAAGATTGTTGCGAGCCGCCTCGAGCATGCGCGGCGCGGCGTCGGTGGCGATGAGGGCTGTGTCGGGAAAACGCTCGCGGAGCCGACGCGTGAGCAGGCCCGTGCCGCAACCCATTTCCAGGATCCCGGCCGATTCCCCGGATGGCGAAACGCCCGCCGCGGGCAGCAAACCTATTAAGGTTTCCGCCATCATGGACTGGATCTGCGCCTGTTCGCCATAGGTGGCCGCGGCCCGATCGAATCGCAGGGGATGGAAGCTCACGGTTTGCCCGGTCCGGAAGATCCTGTTCCCGCCGCGCCCGCTCCGTGGGCGCTGTCCCCTTGGGAAGCCGTTCCCTGCGATCCCGGGTACGGGGCCGACGACGGCCGAGTCCCATCGAACAAGGGCCCCAGCAATTCCGGATAATCGAGGAAGGGAAGATGGCCGCGGGAATACCCGATCCACTCGCGGCCCGGGGAGGTCCCGCGCGGCGTGGGGGAGAGGGGATCCTGCGGGCTGGCCAGGAAGAAATGCCGGTCCGAGGCCGGCAGCGCCGCGCGATCGACCCCGGTGCCGCCCAGGAATTCCAGGCCCTGCAGCAGGGACGTCAGGGCATAGCCAGCGGATTGCCGCAGCCAGGCCGCCTCCTGGCCATGAGTAACTGGTGAGTTACCCTTGGATATGCCCCAGAATTCGGCGAGCACGGCCTCGCGCTCCCGCGGCAAACGGCGCGCCATGCGGATCAGAGATGCCTTGGGCGGTCCGCCATCGTGGCAGAATTCGAAGACCGGGGACAGGGAGACCAATCGGCACTCGGCCGCGAAGGTCCGCTCGGCCAGGGCCTTGTGAAGGATAAGGCTGCCCATGGACCAGGCGACCAAAGTGCCGTTGCGCGGCAGCCCGGAGGCGCCCAGGGCCAGCAGCCCAGGTTCCTCCAGCACGGCATGCGAGTCCATGAAAATGTGCTCGCGGTGCGGATACAGGGCCTCGATGGCCGCACGCCAACAGGCGAGGCCGGAGGCCCAGCCGCCCAGCCAGAGGACGGGATCACCCATCGCCGGCCTCATTCGCGCTTTCGTCCAGGGCGCTGGAAAGCTCATCGGCCAGGGCGGTGATTTCCGCCCGTTCGATTTCGCAGTTCAGATTGATGCGCAGGCGGGCGCGCCCTTCCGGGACCGTGGGATGGCGCACCGGCGGGGCATGGTAACCCGCGTGGAACAGGGCTTCCGAAAGGCGCAGGGCCGCCCGGTTGGATCCGGCGATGACGGGCACGATATGGCTTTCGCTGTCGCCGATGTCGAAACCCCGTTTGCGGAATAGTTCCCGGGCGAAGCCAGCATGCCCGGCCAGCTTTTCCCGGCGCCAGGGTTCCGCTTCCGCCACGCGCAGGGCCGCCAAGGCGGATCCGGCCACGGCGGGCGGCAGGGCGGTGCTGAAGATGAAGCTGCGCGCGCTGTTGACCAGGTAGTCGATGGCCGGGGCCGGCCCCGCCACGTAGGCGCCGAAGCCGCCGTAGGCCTTGCCGAAGGTCCCCATGATCAGGACGCGCCCCTCGGACGAACCACCCGGGACGCCCGCGGCCAGGGCCGCGCCGGGCAGATCCGGATAGCAACCGGTGGAATGGGCCTCATCGAGATAGAGATAGAAGCCGTAACGCGCCTGCAGGGCGAGGAGATCGGCCAGGGGCGCGAAGTCCCCGTCCATGCTGAAAAGGGTTTCGCTGCAGACCAGTCCAGGCGCGCCGGAAGCTTCCGGCGGGTCCGCACCTTCCTGTGCGCCCGCAACTTGCATGGAAGAACCTCCCGGACGCAGGTGGGTCCGCAACAGGCTTTCCAGGTGGGTCATGTCCCGGTGACGGTAACGGTGGAATGACCCTGGGGCCGAACGCAGGGCCTCCGCCACGCTGGCATGGTTGAGTTTGTCGCTGAAGACCGGACCCAGCACCGGACCGAGCGCTTGCAGCACGCCCAGGTTGGCCATGAAACCGGTATTGAAAAGGAGGGCCTTGCCCAGCGGCCGCATGCGCGCCACTTCGGCTTCCAGCTCGCGATGCAATGGCAGACCGCCGCCCAGCAGGCGCGATCCGCCCGCGCCCGCGCCGAACGACATCGCCGCATCCGCTCCCGCCTGTTTCACCTTGGGATGTCCCGCCAGGCCCAGGTAGTCGTTGGAGCTCAGGTTCAGGCAGCGCCGGCCGTCCCGCACGATGAATTTGCCCGGCAGCCCCTCCAGGGCCGTCAGGGTCCGCAAGCGATCTTCGGCTTCCAGATCGCGGAGCGGGCCGGAAAATGGATCCAGGGTCATGCGGATTTCCACCACCGGTCCAGGGCCGGATCAAGCGGGGCGCGCCAGGCTTCGGCTTCGGAAGCGGACATGGGGATCCCCTCGGAGGCTTGCCGCGAGAACGGAAGCGTACCGAAGAACGGGAGACCAGTCAGGGCTTCCAGCGTGCGTTGGTTGTCATGGGAAAGATCTTCCGACGCACCAGAATACTGCGCGACGGCGGCCGCGCCGGTCGAAGCCGCGGACCAGTTCGGTGAAGTCCCGGTTGTTGAAGGCGCGGCCGGTGATGGATTCCGTTCCGGTTCGCGCTGGCAGAACGCGAATCCCGCGATGGAAGCCTGCAAGGTTTTCAAATACGCAACGGTGGTGCGCGTATGGTGCAAAGTTCCTAACCCCGGCGCGCAGGCGATAAGGCAAGGCAAAGACATTTCCGCCGCCAGGTGCGCCAAGGTCATACCCTGGCGGTTCACGGGCACGGCCGCGCCTCCGGAACCTTCCACCACGACGAAATCATTTTCAGCCAGCAGGCTTTCCAGATCCGCGCGTACGCGGCCAAGGTCGATGACCACGCCTTCCCGTTCCGCCGCGAGATGCGGAGATGCGGGCAAAAGTAAGCGATAGGATTCACGCGTCGCCGGAGGAGCTGACGCGGATGCCGCATGCGTGGAAGCCAGGGAAGCCGTGGATGATGCCGCAGACGCTGACGCAGCGCCTTCCTGTCCTGTCATCATGCGGATCCAATCGGCATCGCCGCCTTGACGCGGCGGTTGGCCGAAGGTGAATGCGCCGCATTGAATAGGCTTATGATACGCGGCGCGCAGACCGCGCTTTCGGGCCCATTGCAATGACGCCAAGGACAGGGCGGTCTTGCCCACGTCCGTTCCCGTGCCCGTGATGAATAATGCTTTGCCCATTGCGTCCGTCGTGTCGCCGCCTTTTGGGACCACGGGATCGGTAGAATCCCCGGCGTCCGAAGGACCGGCAGGGAGGGAAATCTACTAATCCCCCGCGCACGCCCATCGAATCGATGCGCCGCGGACTTAAGCGGACTGTCGGCTTATTCCATTATTCCCGGCATTTTTCCGCCTCCTTTCCGAAACCCAAAAGCGCCGATGGATTGACAGATAAGGCCCCCGGATTTAATTTTCCCTGCCCCGACCCAGTCGGGGACCCGGCCTTGTCAGTCGGGATTGGTGAAATCTGGACGATTAGCTCAGCTGGTTAGAGTATTACCTTGACATGGTAGGGGTCACTGGTTCGAGTCCAGTATCGTCCAGGTTCTCTTCTTCTCCGCCTCCATTCGAATACAAGACGTAGCCGCCGGGTATTTCTAATTTTACCGCTTTTAAGCGGAGTCCCCTTGGCCAACATCAAAGTCACGCTTCCCAACAATTCCGTTCTGGAGATGGATCCGGGAAGCACTATCCTCGATGCCGTCAAGAAGATCGGCCCTGGCCTGGCCAAGAGCGCCATCGCCGCCTACTATAACGACAAGGAAATGGATCTCTCGCGCACCCTCATCGAGGACGGCGCGCTCCGCGTGCTTACCCATCAGAATCCCGAGTCCCTGGAAATCGTCCGCCACTCCACCGCCCATCTCATGGCCATGGCGGTTACGGAGCTTTTCCCCGGCACCTTGCTCACCATCGGCCCCGTGATCGAGAACGGCTTCTATTACGATTTCGATTCCACGCACAAGTTCAGCCCGGACGATTTTCCGGCCATCGAAGCGAAGATGAAGGAACTGGCCAAGAAGGAATTCCCGGTCGAGCGTTCCGTCATGCCGCGCCTGGACGCCATCGCCTACTACAAGGACCCGGCCCATCGCGAACCTTACAAGGTCGAGATGATGGAAGAGTGGACCGACGATACCGTCAGCTTCTACAAGCAGGGCCCGTTCTCGGATCTTTGCCGCGGCCCCCACGTGCCCAACACTTCCAAGCTCCAGCATTTCAAGCTGCTCTCCGTGGCCGGCGCCTACTGGCGCGGGGACGAGAAGCGCCCCATGCTGCAGCGCGTATACGCCACGGCGTTCCTGAGCAAGGACGATCTGGAGAAGCACCTGTTCATGCTCGAGGAGGCCAAGAAGCGCGATCACCGCCGGGTGGGCAAGGAGCTCGGCTACTTCCATCTCGAGGAAGGATCCCCCGGCATGGTGTTCTGGCATGATCGCGGCTGGAAGCTCTACCTGAAGCTGATGGACTACGTCCGCGGCAAGCTCAACCGCCGCGGCTACATCGAGGTGCGCACTCCCGAAATCGTCGACAAGCAGATGTTCGTGAAGTCCGGACACGTGGCCAACTATTCGCACAACATGTTCTTTACGGAGAGCGAAAACCGCGAGTACGCGATCAAGCCGATGAATTGCCCATGCCACGTCGAGCTGTTCAGGCAAGGCATCAAGTCGTTCCGCGATTTGCCCATCCGCATGGCCGAGTTCGGCAAGTGCCACCGCAACGAACTGGCAGGCACCATGCACGGCCTCATGCGCGTGCGCGGATTCACGCAGGACGATGCGCATATCTTCTGCACCGTCGAGCAGATCGCCGACGAAGTGGCCTCCTTCTGCATCCTGCTGCAAGAGGTCTACCACGACTTCGGCTTCGACGACATCATCGTCAAGCTGGCAGATCGCCCGGAGAAGCGCGTGGGCACCGATGAAGCTTGGACTACGGCTGAGGAGGCCCTGCGACAGGCTTGCGGGCGGGCCAATCTCGCTTATGAAATGAATCCCGGTGACGGCGCTTTCTACGGTCCCAAATTGGAATTCACCTTGAAGGACTCCCTGGGCCGCCATTGGCAATGCGGAACCATTCAGGTCGATTTCAACACCGCGGATCGCCTGGGCGGGGAATATGTAGCCTCGGATGGCTCAAAACACCCTCCGGTTATGCTGCATCGGGCGATTTTGGGCTCGTTGGAACGCTTTATCGGCATTCTCATAGAGAATTTCGGCGGGGATTTGCCCCTTTGGATCAATCCCCAGCAGGTCCGGATTCTGCCTGTTTCAGAGAAATTCGTGGAAGCGGCCCAGGAGCTGAACCAAAAAATCCTCGACGCGGGCCTGATTTCCGAAGTCGACGTGCGAAATGATAAAATCGGCTTCAAAATCCGCGAAGGGGAACGGGAAAAGGTTCCTTACCTGGTCATTTTGGGCGATAAGGAATTACAATCCGGCAAAATATCGCTCCGGAAGCGTAAAACCGGGGACTTGGGCGCTTTTTCCTTAGACGAAGCCCTGGAAAAATTTAAATTGGAGATTTCCTCCCGAAGCGCATAATCGCTTTGGCGCCAAAGCGCTCAAGCGTATAAAGCGCTTGGAGGACAACGCTCTCGGGAAAGGTATTCCCAGGGCTGAGACGTTCCAGGGTTCTAGAAATCCCCCGGATCACGAAAGGTAGAGATTGCAGAGACGACCGTTTTTCAGCGCCCCCAAAGAAACCATCCGCATCAACGAACATATCCGCACGTACGAAGTGCGTGTCATCGACGCCGATGGAAAACAGTTGGGTGTGCTGACCGTACCCGTGGCCTTGGAACGGGCCAAGGAGCGCAGCCTGGATCTGGTGGAAGTGTCCCCCACGGCCCAGCCTCCGGTGTGCCGAATCATGGATTTCGGCAAGTACAAATACGAAATCTCCAAAAAAGCCAAAGCCTCGAAGGCCAAGCAGCATATCATCAAGGTCAAGGAAATCAAGTTCCATCCCAAAACCGGAGAAAATGACTATAATTACCGCCTCGTTCAGGCGAAGGAATTCCTGGAAAAGGGCTTCAAGGTCAAGGCTACGGTGGTATTCCGTGGTCGTGAAATGGCCCACATGGAATTCGGTTCGCGTTGGCTGAAGAAGATGGTCGTGGATCTTGCCGGTATTGGCCTCGCGGAAACGGGCTCGATACAAGAAGGTCGAAACGTCACCACGATTTTTGGACCCGTGAAGCACCACGTGCAACCCGTAGCCAAGCCCGCGGCGCCCAAAGCGCCCTCGGCGCCGAAGGCTCCGGGCGAAGGTGCGGCCCCTGTGGCAGCGGAGCCTGAAGGCGCGGCGAAAGAGACCGCCGGTGAAAACCGGGAAGTCTCTCCGGCCGGTTAAGCTTAAGTTCGTTCGGAAAATTTGAAGGAAGGTCTATCATGCCGAAGATGAAAACCCATAGCGGAGCCAAGAAGCGTTTCAAGGTCACCGCCAGCGGTAAGCTCAAGCGCAAGGGCGCGAACAAGAACCACATCATGGGCAAGAAAAAGCCCGAGATGAAGCGTCGCGCCGGCGGCAACTTTTACGTGGGACCCACCGAAGCGCCGCGCATGAAGCGCTTGCTCGCCATCGGCGGATAGTCCCAGCAGCATAGAAATCAGGAGAGAGAGAAATGCCCAGAAGTAAACCAGCGGTAGCCTCGCGCCAACGCCGCAAGAAGATCCTCAAAGCCGCCCGTGGTTTCTACGGCCGCAAGAAGTCCAATCTCAAGCTCGCCAAGGAAGCCGTAGACAAGTCGCGCGTCTTCGCGACCGTCCATCGCCGCGACAAGAAGGCCGCGTTCCGCACCCTGTGGACCGTGCGCATCAACGCCGCCGCCCGCGAGTTCGGCACCACGTACTCCCGCCTCATCGCCGGATTGAAGAAAGCCGCCATCAGCCTCGATCGCAAGATCCTGGCCGACCTCGCGCTCTCCGACTCCGCCGCTTTCGGCAAGGTCGTGGAAGCCGCCGGTCTCAAAGCCGCCAAGTAAGCTTTGAAGCCTTGCGGGGCGCAAGCCTCCGCCGCTTTTCGAGATTCGCAGATTTGAAAAGTGAAAACCCGGGTATCAATCCCCGGGTTTTTTCGTATTCCCGTTTTTTATTCTCCCTTGGTCCAGGCCTGATTGCCCCCTTTCAGACCGCAAAGCTGTGTTATCGCTTTCCAAGGCAACCGGATTGGGCATCCCCCACTTCCTTGCGCAAATAGTCTTTGCCGTCGGTCCCTGCTGAACTGTGATTAAGGGGAGAACTTTCAGTCTCAAGGGCGGCCCATGAAATCATATCGAATCCAATCAGCACTCATTTTCTCCACCCTGATTGTATCAGGCTTGGTCTGCTCCCAAGCGGGCGCCCATCCGATGGTGGTTGTCAACTCCGGAGGAAATTCGTTTTTCCATCCCGCCAAGGCGTACCTAGCCTTGCCCGGATTTTCGCCTCTCGATTTTATCGGCGACAAGGGAAACATCTACGGATACTGCCCGGTCAATGGAGACTACACCCTGGGCGGCCAAGGGGACGGCGCATCGGATCCCCAGGACATTTTGATATCGGATGAAAACCGGGTTTCGAATCCGGAACCCTTCATTCCCTCCGAGACCCGTGGAATTCCCGCGGTGCCGGAACCCTCCGCCTTGGCTCTCTTCGGGCTTTTCGCCGGACTGTTGATGCTGCGCAGTCGTTGGGCGAACTGGCACCGTTGAGCTTAACCCGAATCCATTCTTGAGTGCGGCGGGACCGGAACCAATCCGGCTCTTTCCATTTCCGTGATCTAAGGCCCGTTAGGAAATAACCGAAACAGTTCGCCGCCCATGTATGGGCCATCTTGAACCGATCGTCATTCGCAAAACCATCGAAATAGCGTTGCTATTCCTCAGGTCGTGCTCAATCCGATCGGCCCAATCCGACCCACATCTGGGGGCTCCTTTGCTCCATTTATTTCCTAACGGGCCCTAAATAATACCGGTTCCGCTTTTTCTCTAAAAAGCTAAATAGGGTGGCGAATCGTCACAGCCACCTCCACGGTACGGAAACATCCCTATGACGGACCCCATTCTCAAGACCTCCCCGCAGATCCTTCCCGAGCAGGCGAACTTCGGCGCGCGCATGGCCGAGAGCGCCACGCCGCGCAAGGAGGATTTGGCGAACAGTCGATCCTTCATCCTGAGCGCGATCGTGGTGGCTTCCTCCATGCTGCCGGTTCTGCTCCCGGGGATCTTCGCCTACGCCAAGCGGGATGCGCTCCTCTCCACCGTGAATGCGCATCCGCAATCCGGATGGCTGGGCCTGCTCGCGTCCATCCTGGTATTGGGCCTGCAGATCTGGATGACGCGGCGCCGGACTTTCCGCATGAGCTTCGAGGTGCTGCGCAAGCCGGCGCAGGAAATCATCGGGTGCCTGTGGTTGTGCCGTTTCGGCGTGGCCATGCTGGCGATGGTGTCGATGACCTTCCTGGCCGTGCCCCAGGGAGAAGAATCCCTACGCACCCTGTTCGAACATTCGCACCGTTATGACGTGTGGTTCTACCTGCGCGCCTGCTTCTTCCATGCCAGCGTGATTCTGCTTTCCCTGGCCCTATGGTATTCCAGCCGTTACCTGATGGAGCGGTTCCGCAGCGAGAACCGCGGGAGTTCCGTGTTCGTCAACTTTCCGCGCATCATGGGCGCCCTCGGCTGCCTCATCCCGGCCCTGGCCCTGCATCAGGCCTCCTACGCCTATCTCAGCGAATCCTATCCCGTAACACGGGTGTTACTTCTGATTCCCGCCTTCGCCCTTTTCTTCGCCGGCCCCCGCCTCTTTCCCGGCCTGATCCTGCTGCTGGGATTGCTGTACCTGGGCGCGTACATTCCGAACATCTGGATCGTGGATCGCGGCGGTATCGAAGGGCATGCCTGGCATTCACTCAACCGGGCGGCGCTGATCGAAGTCTTCCTGGGCGGTTTCCTCTCCTTGTTCTTCGTAGGCCGCCGCGCGTTCAAGGAAGCGCAAAGCGTGCGCGCCCGCACCACTGCGGAAATGAAGGCCAGGACTCTGGAGCCCGGCGCCAAGGCGGAAGCCTCCGCCGGCATTGCCGCCGCCATCACCCGCGCCACGCAAACCTATCCCCGCGTCTGGTGGGTGCACGGATCCGCCTTCCTCGTCATCCTGGCTGTGATCACCGCCTTTCCGGAATTGCCCGGAGTTCTGAACGCCGCCGGCATCCTCATCTTCGCCTGCGCCAGTTGGATCAGCATCGGCAGCATGCTCACCTGCTTCTCGGAAACCACTCCGGGCCAGTCCACCCAGCGCAGCCGGCCTTTGCCCATCTTCGGCGCCTTGCTGCTGGCCCTGATCGGCTTCGGACTCATCAATGACAACCATCCCGTGCGCCAATTGACCCGCCTACCCGCTCCCGCCTTCCTGGAACCGAGCCTGCAGGCCTATATGTCGGATTGGCTCGCCACCTCCGGGGAGCGCTGTCCGGAGATGGCAGGCAAACCCCAGCCGATGATCCTGGTGGCCGCGGAAGGCGGCGGCGTCCGCGCCGCTTACTGGACGGCCTCGGTATTGTCCGCCTTGCAGGATCGCTATCCCTGCTTCGCTTCCGGCGTGGCCGGCCTGAGCGGCGTGTCCGGCGGCAGCGTGGGATCCGCCGTGTTCGCCGCGCAGGTGGCCCACCGCATCGGCCTCGCTCCCGGCGCGGACGTGCCCGAGTGCAAGGACTACGACGGCTCCGTCAAGAACACCTATCTCTCCTGCTCGCGCAGCGTACTGGGCCGGGATTTCCTGTCGCCCACCTTGGCCTATTTCCTGTTCCCGGATCTGGTGCAGCGCTTCCTGCCCTTCCCGGTTTCCTTCTTCGATCGCGGCGCGGCCTTGGAGCAGGCCTGGGAACGCAGCTGGAAGGCGACCTTCAAGACGTCCGATTACTTCGCCGCGCCCTTCGATTCCCTCTACCGTGGTCCCGGACCCGCCTGGCGCGTGCCCGCCCTCTTCCTCAACGGCACCTGGGCCGAGAACGGGTATCGTCTGATCAGCACTCCCATCCAGCTGGGACGGGAGGAAGTCTCCGCGGCGCGCAACGTTTTCGATCTCTCCGATCATCCCATGCGCCTTTCCACCGCCGCCCATGTGAGCGCGCGCTTCACCTACGTTTCGCCCGCGGGCACCTTGATCAAGGACCACCGCATCGCCGGGCATGTGGTGGACGGCGCCTATTTCGAGAATTCCGGATCCGCCACCGCGGGTGAGATCCTCAACGCCTCGCGCCGCCTGCTCGACACCGCCGGTTACCGCTGGCGCCGCGCCAAGGACACCGTGGACATCGTCCCCATCCTGCTGGTCATCCGCTTCCGGGAGCGCCTGCCCAAGAACCGTATTGAACTGTCCACGGGCCCAGTGCCAAAGCCCCAACTGGTGCTGAAGGAAACCAGCGTGCCTTTGACCACCTTGCTCAACACTCGCGGCGCCCGCGGCGATTTCTCCCTGGACGCCATCCGCATCCAGATGGCCCGGGTGGCCTATCTCCAGAGCGGAGCGGGCCCCAAGGCCAAGGTCATCGAGGCCACCCTCAACGAGACCCAGGCCCCGCTGCCGTTGGGCTGGTCGCTGTCCGAAGTGGCCCAGGAGGAAATGGCGCATCAGTTGGAAGGCTGGCTCAAGGACTCCGAAGGCGTCCGCTACCTGGATGAAATCTTCGGCCATACCGCAGTGGCCTCCCAGGCTTCCTTGTAGTTTCCCCCCGCGACCCTGCCGACGGCCGCATCATGGCGCCGCGGCCCTTTCGGTCGGCCCCCGGGCCCAGTCTAGAGGCAGGCCGCGCGCCGTTAGCTATATTTACAGCCTGTTCAGCCTGGAGTATTCCCAACCTATGCAGCCCATCGAAGAAATCCGCGTCCGCCTGGACGGGGACATGCAATCCCTGGAAACCCTTGTCGCGGGTGGCCCCGGAGAGGGCGAAGCCGAGGGCAATAAGGCCCTGAGCAAACGCTTCGAAGACCTCAAGGTCAAATACACCGGCAAAAAGGGCGACATCTCCGGTCTGCTCCGGTCCATGGGCACCTTGCCTCCCGAGCAGCGCCCCGAATTCGGCAAGCTCGTCAACGAATTGCGCGACTACGCCGAAGCGAAGTTCACTTCTCTGCAGGCCAAAATCCAGGAAGCGGAAATCGCCAGCAGCCTTTCCGGCTCCAGCCTGGACGCGACCTTGCCCGGCTACCGCCAGCCGATCGGATCCCTGCATCCCATGTCCCAAGTGCGCGAAGAGATCATCTCCTTCTTCCAGGGCCTGGGCTTCGAGATGGCCGTGGCCCCCGAGGTCGACAACGACTGGTACAACTTCGAGGCCCTCAACATCCCGCCCGACCATCCCTCCCGTGACATGCATGATACCTTCTACGTGGACGACAAGGTGGTGCTGCGCACGCATACCTCCAACGTCCAGGTGCATTACATGGAGACGCATCGCGACCCCCCCATCCGCATCATCGCGCCGGGCTTCGTCTACCGCGTCGACAACGACGCCACCCATTCCCCCATGTTCCAGCAGGTGGAATGCCTCGTGGTCGACAAGGACATTTCCTTCGCCAACCTCAAAGGCACTTTGTTCCTCTGGGCCCGCCACATGTTCGGCGCCGAGACCACCATGCGTTTCCGCCCCAGCTTCTTCCCCTTCACCGAACCTTCGGCGGAGATGGATGTTTCATGTTATTTCTGCAAAGGTACGGGGACGCTCGCGCCCGTCGGCAACAATCCGCCGCAGCCCTGCCGTACCTGCAAGACCACGGGCTGGATCGAAATCGGCGGCTGCGGCAGCGTGGACCCGAACGTGTTCGGCAAGGTGGGATGGGATCCGGAGAAGTACACCGGTTTCGCCTTCGGCTTCGGCATCGACCGCATCACCATGCTCAAGTACGGGATACCGGACATCAGCCATCTGACCCGCAACGACAACAGGTTCTTGAAACAGTTCTAAGCAAGCCGGGCGGCAGGGGCAAACGGCGGAGCATTCGCGGCCGCCTCCCTGGGTCATAACGCGATCGACCAATCGGTCTAAGGAAATCATGGAAGTCAGTCTCAATTGGATCAGGAAGTACGTGGACCTCTCCGGCTCGACCCACGGCCGCGCGGACGATGATCCGCAGGCGTTGTCCCAGGCCCTCACCTCCCTGGGCCTGGAAGTGGAAGGCATGCGCATCGTGGGCGGCCTGCCCGGCGTGGTCTCCGCCGAAGTATTGGAATGCGAGCGCCATCCCGAAGCGGACAAGCTGAGCGTATGCAAGGTGACGGACGGGAGCGAGACCTATCCCGTGGTCTGCGGCGCGCCCAATGTGGCCAAGGGCCAGAAGGTGCTGCTCGCCAAGGTCGGGGCGGAACTGCCCGGGAAAAACGGAGAGCCCGGCCTCAAGATCAAGAAGGCCAAGCTGCGCGGCCAGGAATCCCACGGCATGATCTGCGCCGAGGACGAAGTGGGCCTGGGCGAAAGCCATGACGGCATCCTGGTGCTCGACCCTTCCGTACCGGTCGGCCTGCCCATGGACCGCATCCCGGGGCTGGGAGACGTGGTTTTTGAACTGAACATCACCCCCAACCGTCCCGACGCGCTCAACCATGTGGGCGTGGCCCGCGAGATCGCGGCCAAGCTGGGGAAACCCCTGCGTTACCCCACGGAAGAACTGCACGAAGCCGGCGCCGACATCCACGAGCTGGTGCAAATCGAATTGGAAGACGCCGCGGGTTGCACCAAGTACGTCGGCCGGGTCATCGAAGGCGTCAAGGTCGGTCCCAGCCCGGATTGGCTGGTCAAGGCCTTGAAGTCCATTGGCAAGCGCAGCATCAACAACGTGGTCGATCTGACCAACTTCGTCTTGCTGGAACTGGGCCAGCCTTCGCACGCCTTCGACCTCAATAGGATCAGGGGCCGGAAGGTGATCATCCGTAAGGGCCGGGCCGTAGACGCAGCGGCCGCTGAAGCAGCGGGCGGCGAAAAGCTCACGACCCTGGACGGAATCGAACGCAAGATTACCGCCGAGGACATGCTCATCGCGGACGCGGAGGGCCCCATGGTCCTGGCCGGGGTGATGGGCGGCAAGGACTCGGAAGTGGGTCCCGATACCACGGACATCTTCCTGGAAGTGGCCTACTTCAATCCCTCCACGGTGCGCCGCCAGGGCCGCCGGCATGGGCTTTCCAGCGATTCCTCCTACCGCTTCGAACGCGGGGTGGATCCCCTGCACACGGGCGCGGTGAGCGATTACCTGGCAGCCCTGATCGCCAAATGGTGCGGCGGCGAAGGCAAGCCCGCGCGCGTGGCCAAGGGCCGCCTCGAGAAGACCGCCCCTGCGCACCAGATCGATCCGCGCATCGTGGCGTTGCGTCCTGCGCGCGCGGAAAAGCTGTTGGGCATGACCCTGGGCGCGGATGAATGCATCCGCCGCCTGGAAGCCATCGGCCTCAACCGTCAAGCTTGGACCACGGTGCATGGGGAAGAGGCCATCGGTTTCGCCATCCCCGGTTTCCGCGGCGAACTGGAACGCGAGGTGGATCTCATCGAGGAGATCGCGCGCCTGGGTGACTACAATACCATCCCCGTCATCCTGCCGTCCTTGCCGTTGGGCTATCAGGCTTTGCCGCCTGCGGAGAGCCTGTCGCGCAAGCTCAAGCATCATCTGCGCGACGCGGGCCTGAACGAAACCCTGAACCTGCGCTTCTCCTCGCGCAAGGCCTTGGCCAAGCTGGGCCTCGCTCCGGCGGATCCGCGCGGCGTCTACGTGCCTTTGCGCAATCCCCTGAGCGAAGAGTGGGAAATCCTACCCACCACCACCTTGCCCGCGCTGCTCAACGCCGCGGCCTACAACCAGAACAACCAGGAGAAGAACATCCGCCTGTTCGAGGTGGCCAAGTGCTTCTACCATCGCCCCCAAGAACGCAGCGATCGTCTGCCGGGAATCCTGGAAGAGGAGATGGTCTATCTGGTGCTCGCGGGCGAGTGGTCCGATCGCCGTCCGTGGAGCGGGGATGCGGCCGTCGCCGGTCCCGTCGAGTTCCATCATCTCAAGGGCATCCTGGAAAATCTTCTGATCGCGACGGAGATCAAATTCCAATTCGGCTTTCCGGGAACGGAAGCATACCTGCATCCGGTCGAGTCCGGAAGCATTCTGGCCGATCTGGCTCCGCCTCTTTCAGGCGCAGCGGGCAATACCGGCACCGAAGTTCTCCGGGGCGAACGCCGCGGATCCGGATGGCAGAAGCAGGCGCGCATCGGAACCTTCGGGGTATTGCATCCCCGGGTGCTGGGCGGATTCGATCTGAAGGGGCCGGTGCTGGTCGCCGAGATCTCGCTTTCAGGCCTGCTGGCGGCGGTTCCGCGGGATCGCAAGTTCCAGGCCTTCGGGCATTTCTCAGCCGTGAGCCGGGACCTGAACCTGCTGGTGGACGAGTCCCGCACCCATGCGGAGATATTGGGAAAAATGCCCATCAGCCGGATCCCGATCCTCCAGGAAGCCCGCCTCAACAGCGTCTACCGGGGCACCGGGGTGCCGGCCGGGAAGAAGGCGTTGCATTACAGTTTCATCTATCGCCATGCGGAGAAGACACTTACGGATGAAGAAGTGAACAAGGCGCAGGAGAAGCTCAACCAGGATCTGGCCAAGGATTCCGGAATCGTCTTTAAGTGAGTGACAGGGCCCTTCGGGGAGTTTAGTTTTTTCACGCGGAGCCTGGCTCCGCACGCGAATCGGCTTCAAGAACGGGGCCGGCCGCGGACAGCTCAACAGGAGAAACAATGGACTTCAGTCAATTCGACGCCCTCGCGACCAAGGTCGAGAATGCCGTTTCCACCATCGACGGTTTGAAGCGGGAGCGAGAGCAACTCCAGTCGGAATTGCACAAGACCCTGGAACGGGCGGGCAACCTCGAAAAACTCCTGGCGGAGAAGGACGAGGAATTGGCCGTATTACGGAGCGATATCAACAGCAAATCCGACAATATCAATCTGGTCGGTGAACGGATCCGGGACTTGGTCGGACGTTTGGATACCGCCCTGGCCTGAAACCGGCTCTAGCCGCCTTCAACCCGTAAAACGGTCGGATTCCGGCCGCAATTTCGGGAGGAAAACCGCGGGGGTCGCGGAGATACGCTGGCGCCCCCGGCCGGCCCGATGGTATATTAAAAAAACCCGCCCATCGCTGATGGCCGGGCTGCGGAGGCCTCGTCGTCCATGGCATCAATGGAACAATCCTACAAGGTCAATATCTGCGGCGAAAGCTTCCAAGTGAAATCCGATCAGAGTCCCCAGACCATTGAACGCGTGGCGGGATATTTGGATTTTAAAATCAGGGAAATGGGCAAGGGTGGCATCAACGTGGACAAGTTCCGCGTCACCGTCTTGGCGGCCATGAACCTGGCCGGGGAACTGTTTGAACTCCGGGCCAAGGTAGAGGAAAATGAGAAGCAGCATCATCAACTACAAGAGAAGGCGCGCTCGTTGAACGCGACCCTCGATAAGGCACTGGACTAGACAAAGCACTGGACTAAACAAGGGGAAAAAGAACTCCGTCGCACGCTTCATGCGTCTCGGCCTTACAAACCTAGATCAACAAAACTTCATTTCCGGACTGCAAGCGCATGCCCCCAAGCCTCGGCCCCTGGCCGGAGTGGGAGGGGAAGCACGAACTGGACGGGGTGGGTTAATCCTTTGATCACAAGGTCCGAGATAATGAGCCATAAGTCGACGGAGTTTCTATTTGCGCCCACTCCCCGATTGCTACTTTTCCCTCCCATGGCAAACCTCCTCGATGGAAAAAAGACCGCTGAAAACATCCGTGGCGAACTGAAGATCCGCGTGGCGCAACTCGCCGCCAAGGGCGTGCGTCCGGGCCTTTCCGTGACCTTGGTGGGAGAGGATCCCGCGTCCAAGGTCTATGTGGGCGCCAAGGATGCGGCGGCCAAAGAGGTCGGCATCGATGCGTGGACGCATCGTCTGCCCGCCACCATTTCCGAAAAGGAACTCACCGCACATCTCATCAAACAGAATAATGATCCATCCGTGCACGGCATCCTGCTGCAATTGCCTTTGCCCGCGCATCTGCCCGCCGACAAGTTGCTCAACCTGATCTCGGCCGCGAAGGACGTGGACGGGTTCCATCCCATCAGCCTGGGCAATCTAATGCTGGGCCGTCCTGGGTTCAAGCCCTGCACTCCCTGGGGCGTACAGGTGCTGCTCAAGGCGTACAATCTTTCACCGGAAGGCAAGCACGTGGTGGTGGTCGGCCGCTCCAACATCGTGGGCAAGCCCATCGCCAACATCCTCATCCAGAAAGAAGCGTTCGCCAACGCCACCGTGACGGTATGCCATACCGGCACCCCGGACATCGCCTACCATACGCGCCAGGCGGACTTCATCATCGCCGCGGCGGGCAAGGCCGAGTTCATCACCGGGGACATGGTCAAAGAGGGTTGCGTGGTGGTGGACGTGGGCATCAACCGGATCAAGAGCGATACGACCAAGTCCGGATTCCGGATGGTCGGGGACGTTCACTTCGAGTCCGTGTCCAAGAAGGCCGGCTACATTTCGCCCGTGCCGGGCGGGGTGGGGCCTATGACGATTGCGATGCTGCTGACCAATACGGTCCAAGCCGCAGAGGCTGCGGCCGCAGAAACTTCGTCCGCAGAATCCGCGGAGCGGTGATGAGCCTGGCCCGCTAGGCCTGTCGGACATTTCGCGCGACCTGTCTACCAAAGGCCAAGCTACGCGACACCGTTGCGCCAAGGGCATTCGGCTCAAGCCACGCAAGCGCGGAAGCCGCCTTTCCAGCGTCCCAGAGCGGTTCCGAAGCCGTCGCGCGGCCTCGCTCTTCGCCCCATTCCATTTGAATCTCCTGGAAAACCGGGCTTTTTTTGTATCTTTCCAGGGGCCTTTTTTCAGGCGTTCGTATACTATTTCCGGTACCTTTAGGAACCATTTGGTTGCGAGGGTCCCGTAGGCGGGTCCAAGGAAGCATGTCAGCCCCAAAAAACCAAATCGCGGTCACGGTGGAGGATTACCTTAAGCAGGCTTCCGTGCGCGTGAATGCCGCACTGGAAAAACACCTCCCCGCGGAAAGCGAAGCTCCGGCCGATTTGCACAAGGCCGTCCGTTATTCCACTTTTGCCGGCGGCAAGCGCCTGCGTCCCGCCCTGGCCCTGGCCTCGTTCGAAGCCTGCCATGGGGTAGGGGATTCCGTCCTCTTGGCCGCCTGCGCCCTGGAAATGACGCATACCTTCTCGCTCATTCATGACGATCTGCCCTGCATGGACAACGACGATTTCCGCCGCGGCCGACCGACCAACCACAAGGTGTTCGGAGAAGCCATCGCGATACTGGCGGGCGATTCGCTTCTGGTCTACGCGTTCGAACTCCTGGCCAAGACCGGCCGTCCGGAATGCATCGCCACCCTCGCGCGCGCGCTCGGCACCAAGGGCATGCTCGGCGGCCAGGTGGTCGACATCCAGAGCGAGGGCAAGCAGGTGGGCCTCGACATCGTCAACTACATCCACAACCATAAGACCGCGGCCCTCATCGAGGCGTCCCTGGTCCTGGGCGCGCAGCTCGCCGGCGCCGATGACGACGTCATCGCCGGGCTCGGCGCCTTCGGAAACAAGATCGGCCTCGCTTTCCAGATCGTCGACGATGTGCTGGACTTGGAGCAGACCACGGAAGCTCTCGGTAAAGATGCCGGTTCCGATCTCGCCAAAGGCAAGGCCACCTATCCCGCCGTCGTGGGCATCCCCGCGTCCAAGGATATGGCCCGGCAATTGATCGAGGAAGCCAAGCTGGAACTCCGGAAGCTGCCCATCCAAAGCGGCATCCTGGAAGTCATCGCCGATTACATCATCACCCGGGTGCATTGAGCGCCTGGTTTTAACGACCTACGTCCCACGTTTCACCTCTCAGAGGCCAATCGATAATGCTGGAAAACATCCATTCGCCCGCGGACTTGCGCGGACTGTCCATCGACCAACTGAAGCAGCTCGCCGCCGAGATCCGCGAAACCATCGTGAAGCAGGTCGCGAACAAAGGCGGCCATCTCGCCTCCAGCCTCGGCACCGTGGAACTCACCCTCGCCCTGCACAAGGTCTACAACACTCCCAAGGACAAGATCGTCTGGGACACGGGCCATCAGGCCTATCCCCACAAGCTGGTCACGGGACGCTACAAGGAATTCCATACCCTCAAGCAGTTCGGCGGCCTCTCCGGCTTCCTCAAGCGCGAAGAGAGCGAGTACGACACCTTCGGCGCGGGCCACGCGTCCACGTCGCTTTCGGCGGCGTTGGGCATGGCGGCGGCGCGCACCCAGCAGGGCCTGGACTTCGACGTGGTGGCCGTGATCGGCGACGGCGCCATGACCGGCGGCATGGTCTACGAGGCGTTGAACAACGCCGGGGAGATCGAAGAGAAGATCACCTTCATTCTCAACGACAACAAGATGTCCATCGCCAAGAACCTGGGCGGCATCTCCAAGTATCTCAACCGCATCATCTCCAATCCCACCTACAACAAGCTCAAGGACGAGGTCTGGGATCTGACCGGGCGCCTGCCGCGCGGTAAGGATCTGCAGAAGCTGGCCAGCAAGGTGGACGAAGGCCTGAAGAAGATCTTCCTGCCCGGCGGCTTCTTCGAAGATCTCGGCATCCGTTATTTCGGCCCCGTGGACGGCCACAACCTGGAAGAAGTCATCGAGATCCTCGAGGCCGTGAAGAAGCGCCCGGGACCGAACCTGATCCATCTGGTCACGACCAAGGGATTCGGCTGGGACAAGTCGGAAGCGGACGCCATCAAGTGGCATGCGTCGAACCCGTTCGACATCGAGTCCGGCAAACCCAAGGCCGCGCCGGCCAAAACCCCGGGCCTGACCCAGGTGTTCGGCGACGCCCTGTTGGAAATCGCCAAGCAGGATGCGCGCGTCATCGCCATCACCGGCGCCATGCCGGAAGGCTGCGGCGTCAACATCATGGCCAGGGAAATGCCCTCCCGCGTGTATGACGTGGGCATCGCGGAACAGTATGCGGTGACCTTCGCCGCGGGCATGGCCTGCGAAGGCATGAAGCCCGTGGTCGCCATCTATTCCACCTTCCTGCAGCGCGCCATCGACCAGATCGTCCATGACGTGGCCATCCAGGAACTCAACGTGATTTTCGCCATCGACCGCGCCGGCCTCGTGGGCCTGGACGGACCAACCCATCACGGCGCCATGGATCTCAGCTACCTGACCATGATCCCGGGCATGGTGATCATGGCCCCTTCGGACGAGAAGGAATTGCGCAACATGCTTTTCACCGCCATCAAAGCCGAGAATATCGGTCCCGTGGCGCTCCGCTATCCGCGCGGCAGCGCCTACGCGCCGGACGAGAAGCTGCCGTTCCAACTGGTCCAGATCGGATTGCCCCATATCATCCAGGAAGGCGAGGACCTGTTGATCCTGGCCGTGGGCAACATGGTGCTGCAGGCCAAGAAGGCCGCGGAACTTTTGGCCAAGGACGGCATCCGGCCCACCATCGTCGACGCGCGTTTCGTCAAGCCGCTGGATCAGCAGGCCTACTCGGAGCTGTTCGCCCGCCACCGCGCGGTGCTGACCGTCGAGGATAATGTCATCCACGGCGGCTACGGACAGTCCGTCGCGCTGCTCCTCAACGACCTGGGACGTTTCGACGTCACCTTGAAGCACATCAGCCTGCCGGACGAATTCGTCACGCACGGGGAAATCCCGGTGCTGCACAAGATCCTGGGCATGGACGCCGAAGGCATCCAGAAGAAGGCCGTGGAACTGATGGGTCAGCTCAACCTCAATCCGAAGTCGCGGTAACCGCATGTCCATGGATCCGAAGAAACCGGGCGACTCCGAAGAGCGCCGTAACTCCCATTCCAACTCCGGCGACGGCGATGACGACTTCGATCTGTCGGGCTTCGCCTCGGACGACGCGGCGCCCAGATCCGCGTCCAAGCCCACCCCCAAAGTCCCGGACGAACCGCCCAGGGGCCGCAAGGTGATTGGCAAGGGCGGCAGCTTTGAGATGCGCAACACCGCGCGTCCCGGCAGCGATCGCCCCGCGCGCGATGGCGGCAAGGATGCCGGCCCCGGCGCGCCCAAGTCGGGCGGCAAAGGCGAGTATCCTTCGCGCAAGGGTCCTGGGGGCCCCGGCGGCGACCGGCCGCGCGGCGGGTGGGAAAAGCTTCCCCAGCGCGACCATTTCCGCGGCAAGGATCAGGGCTACGTGCCCCGCGGCCCCAGGGCCGCCACGGGACCACGTCCGGGAACCGCGGGTCAGGGTCGAGGCCCCGCGGGCGGACGCGACGATCGCGCCCCCCGATCCTTCGCCCCAAGAGCCGACGGGCCCCAGGGCCGCGGTCCAGAAAGCTCCCGGACAGGACCTGGAGCCGGACGTTACGGTGACCGCGGTGATACCCGTGGCCCCAGGGACGCCGCCCCGGCGCGCACCTTCCCTCCCCGCAACCATACCCCGCGCGAGATCGAACGCGTCGCAGGCGCGCACAAGCCCGTCTCGGCCGAGATCAAGCCCTTCCTCCCGCTCAAGACCGACAAGGGCCGCTGGAAGGAAAGCCAGTTCTTCCTGGAAGGCGCCAAGAACATCGCGGACGCGCTCAGCGTTTCGCCCGCCATCATCCAGACCGTGTTCCTGGCCCCGGAATTCGACGACAAGGATCTGCTGACGGCGATCAAGAAGAACCGCATCCAGGTGATCCCCGTGTCCATGGAGGACATCAAGAACCTGGCCGATACGGAGGCGCCCCAGGGCATCCTGGCCGTCGCCAACTTCGCCACCCTGCGCCCCGACTACGCCCTTGCGCGTTACGTCACGTTGCTGGACGCGGTCCAGGACCCGGGCAACGTAGGCGCCATCCTGCGCACCTCGCTCGCCTTGGGCATGGACGCGGTGGTGTTCGGCAAGGGCACTTGCGATCCGTACAATCCCAAGGTGGTGCGCTCCTCCGCTTCCGCGTTGTTGCGCATGCCTTTCGAGACCGGCGAAGACCTGGGCGCGAAGATGGAATTCCTGCGCCTCAAGGGCTTCTCCATCGTGGCGACCTCGTCCCATGCGCCCATCACGTTGGACAAGGCCAAGCTCCGCAAGAAGGTGGCCCTGATCATGGGCAACGAAGGCGCGGGCACGGGAGCGACCTACCTGGACATGGCCGATGCGGTGGTGAAGATCCCCCTGAAGAACAAGGTGGAATCGCTCAACGTGGGCGTGGCCCACGGCATCCTGTCCTACCAGCTGATCCACGGCCGGACCTGATCCCGGGACCGTCCGCGGATGGGTAAATCCAGGTTTCCTCTAAAACCGTCGTATAATTCGCCGGTCATCCTCACGTTCGCGCTGGCCGCGTGCGTGATCATGGCCGCGGACAACCTTTCCGGCGGCCGCCTCACGCCGCGCTTCTTCGCCACCTATCCGGGTTTCGATTTCGCTTCGCCCGCCTTCTATTTCCGCCTCGTCTCCCACGCCCTCGGCCACAAGAACTGGGCCCATCTCACCGCCAACTTCTCGGTCATCCTTCTCGTTGGCCCCATGGTCGAGGAGAAATACGGTTCCGGTCCGTTGATCAAGATGATGCTGATTACCGCCCTGGTCACGGGCATTCTCAACGCCGCGTTCCTTTCCACGGGCCTGCTCGGCGCCAGCGGGCTGGCTTTCATGCTCATCCTGCTCTCCTCCTTCGCCAACCACCGGGAAGGGGAGATCCCATTGACCTTCGTGCTGGTGGTGATCCTGTTCCTGGCCAAGGAGGCCGTGCAGGCTTTCGCCCAGGACGACATTTCCCAGTTCGCGCATATCATCGGGGGCATTTCCGGCAGCCTGTTCGGTTACCTGAAGGGAAGCCGCCGGGCGGGGAAATAGCACCGGGCGGCCCGAGGGCCGTCCCGCGTGAACGGCAGTCAGGTCGCCGCCCACACGATTTCGTAGCTTAATCGGCTGGGAGAAACGGACCATGGAAGGAAAGAGCAAGGTGGCGGTGCTGGGGGCTTCGGACAAACCCGAACGCTACAGCAACATGCTCATCAAGCGACTGAGGGGCAAAGGCCATGAGGTTTTCCCAGTGAATCCCGCACTGCCGGTCATCGACGGGTTACCCGTATTCCGCAAGGTGGAGGACCTGCCGGCCGGCGTCGACGTGCTCAGCGTCTACATGAACGCCCAGCGGAGCGACGCCATTGCGGACGCGATTCTGGCCAGCGGCATCCCGCGCGTAATCTTCAATCCCGGGGCCGAGAACGAGGCCCTAGCCAAACGCCTGCAGGCCAAGGGAATACAGGTCGAAGAAGCCTGCTCCCTGGTGCTGTCCAGCCTCGATCAACTCTAGCCTTACCTGTCGCCGGCCCCAGGCGGTCCCAACTTAGCTAGATTTCCAGCGCATACGGAACCCCCGTGGACTACGGGTACGGGCCCGGGGAGAAGCGTGTTGGAGTGGTTGTCGGACATCGATCGCGCGGACAAGCTGATTCCCGATCTGGTCCTCTACATATTCAGCATCGCCGCCTTCGCCATGATGCCGGCTCATTTCGGCCGCAAGGTGTGGACCCTGGTCGGCTGGTTCCTGTTCCTCAATCTTGCCTTCCTGCTGGACCTGTGGGATTTCCTCAACTGGGAAGGCCCTGCGCTCTTCATCGCGCTGGGGCAATTACCCTGGGTCCTCTTCGTCCTCGATCTGCTTTTCAAGGGACGCCTGAGCCCGAAAGTGGCCGCGGTGCCGATGCGGGAAATCCTGCTCTGGCAGGTAACGCGCCTGATGGGCCTGCATTTCGTGCTCGCGATCTATGGCGGCTACGCGCCGGAGGAATTCGCCCTGCAGGTCGGCTTCAGCGAAATCGTGACCGGCCTGGGCGCTTTGGCCCTGTGGATCTGGTACCGGCCGGAAAAGGGCTGGTACCGCACCATGCTCATCTTTTGGAACACTTACGGCCTCACTTCGGTGATGTCCGCGGAGTTCAAGATTTTCATGTCCAATCCGCATCTGCCCTTTTCCCACTTTTCCCGGGAAATTTTCCAGTACATGACCTCCTACCCGCAGAATTGGTCCTATTGCTTCTGGTTTCCTGTTGCCATCGGGATGCATGCAGCAGTATTTCATAAGATGTATCAAGCCCGCGGCGCGAAGACCGCATAGTCCGGAGAGTACCATGAAAGTTTCCCATGCCAAGCGATATCTGCCCCTGGCTTTGTGCGCGGTGCTGCTTACGCGTTGCGCGTGCGATTTCTTCGGCACCACCGGCGCATTGCTGATTTCCGAGGACGACGAATCCAAGCTGGGCGCGGAGTTCGACAACCAGTTGCGCACCAAGGACACGGCCAACGCCTATCCGGTCTACAACGCGAGTACGCCGGAGAAGGCCGCGTTCCGGGACTACGTTACCAATCTGGCGAAGGAAATCCTCGCCAAGATCCCCGCGGATAAAAAACCCGGATACAAATTCACGTTCACCATCATCGACAAGGACGTGGAGAACGCCTTCGCGGTGCCGGGCGGCTACGTGTACATCTACACCGGCATCATCAAGAAGATGCGCAACGAGTCCGAGCTGACCGGCGTGCTGGGCCATGAGATCGCCCATGTCACCCAGCATCATTACCGGGATGCCATGGCCAAGAGCGCGGCCCTTTCACTGTTGGTGCAAGCCCTGCTGGGCAACGATGCGGGTCAGATTACGCAACTGGTCGCGAGCAATTTCGCGGCCCTGGCGCAGCTCAAAGTCTCGCGGGACAACGAATCCCAGGCGGATTATTTCGGCACCCAATACACGGGCGCGGTCGGCCGCGATCCACTGGGCATCGCGACCCTGTTTTCGCGCTTTGACGCGGGAGGTCCTCCCCAGTGGCTCTCCACCCATCCGGCCCCGGCGAACCGCGTCGCCGATGTACAGGACGAGGTGAAAGGTTCGGCAACGCTTGCTGCCGTCGCCGCGGACAGCGTCAACACCAACTTCACCGCGCGGTTCATGACCAACACCGTGGTGATCCCCAAGAATTGATTTCCCGCCCGGATTTCATCTTCCTCGATTTCGACGGCGTGATCATGGATTCCATGGCCCTCAAGCTGGAATCCTATTGCCATGCCTTCGATGGCCTGGGCTTTTCCAAGGATGCCATCCGCCTTCTACAGCTTTCTTCCGCGGGACTCTCGCGCCAGAAGACCATTCCCCTGATGTACGAATCCCTGGCGGGCAAGCCGATGCCGGAGGATCTTTTCGCCATGGCCCTGGCGCGTTTCGGCGCGCATGATGACGCCAGCCGATCCCGCATGGCCTTGATGCCCGGCGCCGCGGAATTCCTGGCCGCCGCGCGCGAGGGCGGGACCCGATTGGCCGTGGTCACCGGCACTCCCCAGGACGTCATCGAAAAAACCGTGGCGCATTTCCATCTCGGCGGTTTCTTCACGCGCGTTTGCGGAACTCCGGGAGGCAAGGCGCAGCATCTGGATCGCATGCTGAAGGAATTCTCCGTGTTCGCCGATCGCTGCCTGTTCGTCGGGGACGCGATCAAGGATCAGGAGGCCGCCCTGGCGGTGGGAATGCCTTTCGCGGGCATCGACTCGCATCCGGATCCATTCGTTCGAGAAGGCGCGCTGATGCGAATCCGGGATCTGGGGGATCTTGTTCCCGCCTTGCGCGCATAGTAATCGAGGCGTCCGCCTTTCTTCCCCAAAATCCGTCCGCGATCCGATTCCGACCCCGCCACCCGTTCTATGCCGCAAATGAGTTCTTCTTCCGACGGGACAGGAATTTAGTTTACTCATGAATGCGTCCTGCTTCCGCGGGCCGCCGGAAAGGTCGACCATGTCAGTCCAGCATATCGCCCAAGGCTCCCGGAAACTCTGCGCGCCCCGATTCGCCCTGGCTTTGGTTTCCATTTCCGTCTTCGTCCAATGCGCAGGACTCTTTGGCGGGGCGGGATCGGTCCTGGTCTCGGACGCGGACGAAGCCAAGCTGGGAGCCCAGTTCGACAATACCCTGAGGACCAACGACACCGCCAAGCGGGAGATGCCCATCTTTGTTCCCCGCAACCAGGCGCAGATGGAAATGCAGAACTACATCGTGGGCTTGGCGCAGGAAATCGTCGCGTTCCTGCCCGAGAACGAAAAGCCCGCCTACAATTTCACCTACACTTTGATTGACAAGGACGTGGAGAACGCCTTCGCGGTGCCGGGCGGCTACGTCTACATCTACACGGGCATTCTCAAGAAAATGCAGGATGAATCCGAACTGATCGGCGTGCTGGGCCATGAGATCACCCACGTCACCCACCATCATTACCGCCGGCAGGTGGCCAAGAACGAGGCCTTGGGCCTGGCTTTGCAGGTCGCATTGAATAGCACCAATGCGGGGCAGGTGGGCCAACTGGCCGCCGGGGCCGCCGGGCAATTGGCGAGTCTCAAATTCACGCGTTCGGATGAAACCGAAGCGGACAAGGGCGGTACCCTGAGCCTTGGGCGCACGGGACGCAACCCCATGGGCATCGCGAAATACTTCACCCGCGCGCAAAGCACGGGCGCGCCCGAATGGCTGTCTGAT
>Ga0209515_10001258_pt1 | contig 43268 bp, 39 predicted proteins | sample Subgroupgradi54m_FD_187454 | JGI IMG/M metagenome (GOLD analysis project Ga0209515, IMG submission 187454) | Subsurface groundwater microbial communities from S. Glens Falls, New York, USA - GMW60B uncontaminated upgradient, 5.4 m (SPAdes)... ... | reverse complement strand
TGAGCACTTTCCCTACGGCGGAGGGGGCTATGTGGTGGCCAGCCGGCTGCTGGGCCCGCGCTTTGGCGTTATCTCCGGCTCAGCGCTTCTTGTGGACTATGTGCTGACGATCTCCGTGTCCATTGCCGGCGGGGCGGACCAGGTCTTCAGCGTCCTGCCGCCGGAGGCGGCCGGATTCAAGTTGATGGTGGAAGCCACCGTCATCGGGTTCATGGTGCTCCTCAACCTCAGGGGCGTGAAAGAGTCCGTGGCCGTCCTGGCGCCGATCTTCGGCCTGTTCATCGTGACCCACGCCATCCTCATTTTCGGCGGCATCGGCTCGCATCTGGCTGCCGTCCCCCACGTAGCGAGCCAGGTGCGCGACGGGTTCCACGCCGGCTTGGCCACCCTGGGCATCGGAGGCATGCTGGCGCTCTTTATGCGGGCCTATGCCATGGGAGGCGGCACCTATACCGGGATCGAAGCGGTCTCCAACGGGCTGCAGATCATGCGCGAGCCGAAGGTGGAAACCGGCAAGCGGACGATGCTCTATATGGCGGTCTCATTGGCGCTGACCGCCGGCGGCATCATGCTCTGCTACCTCTTATTCCATGCCGCCCCGGAGCCTGGGAAGACCATGAATGCCGTGCTGCTGGAGCGCTTCGCCGGCGGCTGGCAGCCGCTCGGATTCCCGCTGGGTCATCTCTTCGTCGTGCTCACCCTGGCGGCCGAGGCGGGTCTGTTGTTCGTCGCAGCCCAGGCCGGGTTTATCGACGGTCCGCGGGTGATGTCCAATATGGCGCTGGACTCCTGGCTGCCGCACCGCTTCGCCCAGCTCTCCGACCGGCTCACCACCCAGAACGGCGTCGTGCTGATCGGTGCTGCCGCCTTGGGGACGCTGTTTTACACCCATGGCGACATCACCGCCCTGGTGACGATGTATTCCATCAACGTCTTCCTCACCTTTTCGCTCACCGAGCTGGGGATGTCCCGGTTTTGGATCCGCAAGCGCCAGAAACTGCCCGAGTGGAAGCAGTCGCTGCCGATCCACCTCATCGGGCTGTGCCTCTGCTCGACGATCCTGATCGTCGTGGTGATGGAAAAGTTCCGGCAGGGGGCCTGGATGACCCTGGTGATCACGTCGCTGGTGATCGTGCTGTGCTTCCGGATTCGCCGGCACTATGATCGGGTCAAGATCACCTTGAAGCATCTGGAGGAAACCATCCGCGAAGCGGTGCCGCCGGCTCCCGAGCCGCCCGCTCCGATCCGTCGGCATCTTCCAACCGCCGTCCTGTTGGTCAACCGGTACGAGGGGCTGGGCATCCACGGGCTGCTGACCATTCAGCAGCTCTTTCCGGGACACTACAAAAACTTCGTCTTTGTCTCCGTGGGCGTGATTGACGCTGCGGCGATGAAGGGCGTGGAAGAAGTCGATCGCATCCGCGAGCGCACCCGGCAAGGCGTCGAGCGGTATGTGCAGCTTGCCTGGGGACTGGGGCTGGCCGCCGACTCCCGAATAAGCGTGGGCATCGATGTGCTGGAAGAGGCTGAAAAGCTCTGTGGGGAGGTCGGCCGGGAGTTTCCCAAAGCGATGTTTTTTACGAATAAGCTGATCTTTGAACAAGAGCGGTGGTACCAGCGCCTGTTGCATAACGAGACCGCCTACCAGCTGCAGCGGCGATTGCAATTTGCCGGCCTGCACAGCATGGTATTGCCCGGACGGGTGTTTTCCGAACAAGAGCGGGCAGCCCGAAGCACACCCAGCGGGGTGCTGGATCGGATTATGGACCGGATCGACTATGCCATTGAGCGCCTGTTCTTTGGGAGGATGTTCAGAAGTTCACTACCTGAACCGCAACATGCGGTAAAATATGGAGCAGGACACTGACACAGGAGGAGCGGCATGATGGGACAGAGCATCGCGGGGCTGTTGCTCGCGGCAATCGGCGGGGGCTACTGGGTCTTGGAGCGGGCCTCGGCGCAGAAGGGGCAGTTGAAAAAAGTCGGCCTGTTTATCGGCAGCTTCATCATTATTGCCAGCCTGCTCTCGGCGCTGGGGCAGATGTCGATGGTCTGCGCCTGGAAGAAAGAGCACGGCTACGGCATGGGCGGGAAGGGCTGGTGTCCGTTCACGCACCGGGGCGATGGGGAACAGAGCCCGGCCAAACCCTAACATTCTTTCTTCGCGCCCGCGCTGTCCCTGGCCGGCCTTCGGAGACGCCCTGTACCTGAAGTATCATGATCAGGAATGGGGCGTCCCCGTTCATCGTGACCGGAAAATCTTCGAGTTTCTCGTCCTCGAGGTGTTCCAAGCCGGGCTGTCGTGGCGGACGGTGCTCTATAAGCGCGAAAATTTCCGAAAAGCATTCGCCGGTTTTGATCCGGAGCAGGTGGCCCGATTCCGGGCGCGCGATGTGAACCGGCTGCTGGGCGACGCCGGCATCATCCGCAACCGGGCCAAGATTGAAGCGTCGGTGGAGAATGCCAGCCGGTTTCTCGACGTGCGCAAGGAGTTCGGCACCTTCGACCGGTACATGTGGTCGTGGGTCGGCGGCAAGCCGCTGGTTCACGCGCTCAAAGGGTCAACGGATTATCCCGTCTTCATCGACGAGGCGGTGGCCTGGTCGAAAGACCTCAAGAAGCGCGGTTTTTCCTTCCTCGGTCCCACCGTGGTCTACGCCCACATGCAGGCCGTCGGCATGGTCAACGATCATATCGTGACCTGTTTTCGTTACCGGCAAGTCACCGCCCCATGCTAAAACCGAAACTATTTTCCATATTGGGACAGTATTCTCGCGAGCAGTTCTTCAACGACGCCATCGCCGGGGTGATTGTGGGGGTTGTGGCGTTGCCGCTGGCCATTGCATTTGCGATTGCCTCCGGCCTCTCCCCGGAAAAGGGCCTCTATACGGCGATTATTGCCGGGTTTCTCATCTCCGCCTTGGGCGGAAGCCGCGTTCAGATCGGCGGCCCCACGGGCGCATTTGTCGTCATCGTATACGACATCGTTCACCGGTACGGCCTGGAGGGCTTGCAGTTGGCGACGCTGATGGCCGGTGTCATGCTGATCCTGATGGGCTTGGCCAAGCTGGGGTCGGCGATCAAATTCATCGCCCAGCCGGTGGTGGTCGGTTTCACAAGCGGGATTGCGCTGATTATTTTCTCTTCACAGCTCAAGGATTTCTTTGGGCTGAACATGGGATCGGTGCCGCCTGATTTTGTGCGGAAATGGGAGGCATTTATCACGTACTTTCCGACATTCAACCCAGCGGCGCTGGCGGTGAGTGCCGGTTGTGTGGCGATCATCCTGGGCTGGAAGCGGGTTTCACAGCGGATTCCCGGATCGTTGGTCGCGCTCATCCTCTCGACGGTGGTCGTGCAGATCTTTCAACTCCCTGTGGAAACGGTCGGCAGCCGGTTCGGCGAAATCCCCCGCACCCTGCCGATCCCAGCCCTCCCGCCCATGAATCTCCACATGATGCAGCAATTGTTCCCAAGCGCGGCCACGATCGCGCTGCTGGCGGGCATCGAATCGCTGCTCTCTGCTGTGGTCGCCGACGGCATGATCGGCGGCAAGCACCGCTCCAACATGGAACTCATCGCGCAGGGAATCGCCAACGTGGCCTCGCCGCTGTTCGGAGGCATGCCTGCGGCCGGGGCGATCGCCCGCACGGCCACCAACGTCAAAAATGGCGGCCGAACACCCGTGGCAGGCATTATCCATGCCATCGTGCTGTTGCTGATCATGATCTGTTTTGGGCGCTGGGCGGCGCTGATTCCGCTGCCGTGTCTGGCGGCCATCCTTGTCGTCGTGGCCTACAACATGAGCGAGTGGCATTCCTTTGCCATGCTGCTCAAAAGCCCGATCAGTGATGTCATCGTGCTGCTGGTCACGTTCAGTTTGACGGTGCTGGTGGATCTGACGGCTGCCATCCAGGCCGGCATGGTGCTCTCGGTGCTGCTGTTTATGCGACGGATTTCGCTGGTCTCCAATATCAATGTCATCACGGCGGATTACGCGGAAGGCGATGGCGCCGATGAAGAGGAAACCCCCAAGGGGTTGCTCAAGCTACTCAAACGGAACATCCCGGATGGGGTGGAAATTTACGAGATCAACGGCCTCTTTTTCTTCGGTGCGGCGCACAAATTCCTTGAGGCGATGAGCGAAGTCAGCAAGGCGCCCAAGGTGCGGATCATCAACATGCAGAATGTGCTCGCTATTGATGCGACGGGCATCCACGTGCTGCGGGAGGAGTATCGCAGCGCCAAGAAGCATGGGATCGGATTTATCCTGGCCGGGGTGCGAGCGCAGCCGCGGCAGGCGTTGCAGCAGGCAGAGTTGCTGGACCAGATCGGCCAGGACAATTGTGCCGAGACGGTAGACCGCGCGCTGAAGCGGGCTCGGGAACTGCTCGGCCAAGCCCAGGCATCGTGAGATGGACTTTTTTGACCTTGTGCGAAAACGCCGCTCGATTCGCAAGTTCCGTCCGGATCCGGTTCCCGATGAGCTGCTGACGCAGGTGCTGGAGGTGGCCAATCAGGCGCCTTCAGCCGGCAACGCGCAAGCCTACCAGATTTTCGTCGTTAAAAACCGTGAGATCCGTCAGCGGCTCTGCCGCGCAGCGGGCAACCAGCCTTGTGTCGCGGAAGCGCCCATCGTGCTGGTTTTTTGCGCCGATCCGGCCCGCTCCGCCGCTCTGTGGGGTGCCCAGGGCGAGCAGTTGTTGTGCGTGCAGGACACGACGGTAGCCTGCGCTTACGCGCAGCTGGCCGCCACCAGCGTGGGGCTGGCCAGTTTGTGGCTGGGGGCCGTCATCGAGTCCGATGCCATCCGCGAAGCGCTGAGTCTGACCGAAGACCTCTGGCCGCTGGTCGTCATGCCGCTTGGATTTCCCGCCGAGAATCCTCCGCTGCGATCCCGCCTGGGCTTGCCAAAGCTTGTCCGCACGGTATAAGCTGAATCGTCACATGAAAGCCGTCTTCTTCGAAACTCAACCCTGGGAACGCCGCTACCTGACGAAAGCGCTGAAGTCCGCGCGCATCACGGCCGACTTTTCGCCGGAGCCGCTGACCGAGCAGACGCTGGCGCGGGCCAAGGGCGCTCCGGTGGTGTCGGTCTTCATCTATTCGCGCGTGACCCCGGCGCTCCTGAAGCGATTGCCGTCGCTACGGTTCATCGCCACGCGCTCCACCGGGTTTGACCACATCGATCTGCGCGCCTGCCAGGCGCGGAATGTCCAGGTGGCCAACGTTCCGGCCTACGGCGAAAACACCGTCGCCGAGCACACCTTTGCGCTGATCCTGGCCCTTTCCCGAAATATCCACAAAGCGTACGTGCGCACCATCCGGGGCGATTTCTCGCTGACCGGCCTGCAGGGGTTTGACCTCAAGGGCAAGACGATCGGCGTCGTCGGGGCCGGCCGCATCGGCATGCATGTGATCAAAATGGCCAAGGGGTTCGGGATGGAAGTGCTGGCCTATGACATGCGGCAGGACCCGTTTCTCAGCGAGGTGCTCGGCTTCCGGTACGTGCCGCTGGAAGAGCTGCTGCGTCAATCGGACATCGTGAGCCTGCACTTGCCGTACAGCACCTCGACGCATCACGTCATCAACCGCCGGATGTTTCAGCGGATGAAGCGGGGTGCCTTGTTCATCAACACGGCCCGGGGCGGTCTCGTGGATACCAACGCGCTGGTCTGGGCGCTGGATCAGGGTCTTGTGGGCGGCGCCGGCCTCGATGTGCTCGAAGGGGAAGAGCTGGTGAAAGAAGAGCGGCAGCTGCTGGAGCAGGACTTCCCGAAAGAGCGGCTGATCACCGCGCTGAAAAACAACATCCTGCTGCATCGCGAAAACGTCGTCATTACTCCGCACATCGCCTTCGACAGCCGGGAAGCTCTTCAGCGGATCCTTGACACGACGCTCTCGAACATCACCGCTTTTCTCTCCGGTTCGCCCCGCAACATGGTCACCCCGGTCCACAAAGGGTGCGCATAACTCCGCGATGCCGGCATTTCCGGTCTCGCCCAAAAAGCAGCTTGAGCTGGAGGCGCTGATGCGCCGGCTCGGCGTCCGCGAAGAGGAGTTCGAGGAGCGGTTTCTGCCCTCCTCGGGGCCGGGCGGGCAGAATGTGAATAAAGTCGCCACCTGCGTGGTCCTGCGCCATCCGGCCACCGGGTTGGAGGTGCGCTGCCAGCAGGAGCGCTCCCAGGCGATGAACCGCTTTCTTGCCAGGCGCATTCTCTTATCCCGCCTGGAAACGCAGCGGCTGGGTCGCTTGAGCGCGGAGCGGCAGCGGATCGAAAAGATCCGGCGGCAGAAGCGCAAGCGCTCCAAGCGGGCCAAGGAAAAACTCCTGCGCGACAAGCATTTGCACGCTCGGAAGAAGTCGATGCGCAAAGGTGTTTCCTCCGGCGAGACAGACTGATTCCGTGCTATACTAACCGCCTTATGAGCCAGCGTCCGATAGGAGGAATCCCATGCGCATGCTTCGAACGGCTGTCTTGCTCTGCGGAGTTGTCGTAATGGCTTCCCCCGCCCGCGGAGAATCGGCGCGGCCGAAGGCCGTCATCCAAACCACCAAGGGAACGATCACCATCGAGCTGTACCGCGATGAAGCACCGAAAACCGTGGAGAACTTCATTACGCTCGCCAACAAGGGGTTTTACAACGGCATCATCTTCCACCGCGTCATCCCGGGCTTCATGATCCAAACCGGCGATCCGACGGGCACCGGCACGGGCGGGCCGGGGTACCAGTTCGCGGATGAGATCTCGCCCAACTTGAAGCACGATGGCCCGGGCGTGCTCTCGATGGCCAACGCCGGCCCCAACACCAACGGCAGCCAGTTTTTCATCACGCTCGCGGCAACCCCGTGGCTGAACGGCAAGCACGCCATCTTCGGCCGGGTCGTGGAAGGCCAGAACGTGGTCGACCAGATCGCCGCGGCCCAGCGCAACTCGAACGACCGTCCGCTCCAGGATATTAAAATGGAGCAGGTCACCATCCAGGAGTAACGCTGTCGCTTCCGAGCTCGTCCTTCCTCATCGTGTCCCGCTCCCGGTTCAAACGGCGCCGCTCGTAAGCGGCGCGCTGCCCCCATGACCGCTGAATTCCTGCGCAACATTGCCATTATCGCCCACGTCGACCACGGGAAGACCACGCTGGTCGATGCCATGCTGCGCCTGACCAAGGCGGTGCGGCAGTCCGCGGAGCCCGAGGGCGGCCTGATCATGGACTCGATGGATTTGGAGCGGGAGAAGGGCATCACCATCCGCGCCAAGAACGCGAGCCTGCGGTACGGCGACTATAAGATCAATCTCGTGGATACGCCGGGCCATGCCGATTTCGGCGGCGAGGTGGAGCGGACCCTGCGGATGGTCGACGGGGCGCTCTTGCTGATCGACGCCAAAGAAGGCCCGATGCCGCAGACCAAGTTCGTCCTGCGCAAGGCGATCGCGCTGGGGCTGCCCCTCATCGTCGTGATCAACAAGATTGACCGGCACGACGCGCAGGTGGACCACGTCGTCAACCGCACCTTCGATCTGTTCGTCGAGTTGAACGCCTCTTCGGTCCAGCTCGATTTTCCGATCATCTACACCTCGGCGACGCAAGGCACCGCCACGCTGGATCTGAAACAGCCCGGCACGGACGTCAAGCCGCTGTTTGAGATGATCGTCGCCAAGATTCCGGCCCCCACGGTGCTGCCCGGGGAGCCACTGCAGATTCTGGTGCTCGCCCTCGCCTACGACTCCTTCAAGGGCAAGATGGGCATCGGCAAGATCCACGGCGGCTCCATCAAGCGCAGCCAGTCGATCATGCGCCTGGCAGCCGACGGCACGACCCGGCAGACCGGAAACGCTCTGGCGATCCTGGCGTATCAGGGGCTGGAGCGCCTCGAGATCGAATCGGCTGATGCCGGCGAAATCGTGGCAGTGGCCGGGTTTCCCGACATCGGCATCGGCGACACCATCACCGATCCGGAGCGGCCCAAGGCGCTGCCGGCGATGGTGATCGAGGAGCCGACGCTGCGGATGACCTTCTCGGTCAACAAGAGCCCGTTGGCCGGCAAGGAAGGCAAGTACGTCACCTCGCGGGTGCTGAGGGACCGGCTGCAGAAAGAGCTGGAAATCAACGTCGCCCTGCGCGTGACCGAGACCGAGAGCCCGGATACGTTTCTCGTGGCCGGCCGCGGCGAGCTGCATCTGGCGATCCTGATCGAAACGATGCGCCGCGAAGGCTACGAGCTGGAAGTGTCCCAGCCCGAGGTGGTCTACAAGGACGTGGAAGGCGAGCGGATGGAGCCCTACGAATTTCTCTCCATCGATGTGCCGGCCGAGTACCAGGGCACCACGATCGAGGAGCTGGGCCGCCGCCGCGCCGAGATGCAGGAAATGGTGCAGACCGCCACCGGCGAGCTGCACTTCGAATATCTGATCACCACGCGCGGGCTGCTGGGCCTCAAGAGCGTCATGCTGAAGAAGACCCGGGGCACCGCCATCATCCACCACGTCTTCGACGCCTACGAGCCCATCGTGGTGGATCTGCCGCCACAGGAGCCGCACGGCTCGCTGGTGGCCACCGAGGATGGGCAAAGCACCGGGTATGCCATCCTCAACGCGCAGGAGCGCGGCGAGATGTTTATCGGGCCGGGAGTTCAAGTCTATGGGGGGATGGTGATCGGCCAGGCCAGCCGGGACAAGGACGTGGAGCTGAACATCACGAAACAGAAGAAGCTGACGAACGTCCGCTCCAAAGGGGAAGAGACGACCGACTCGTTGGTGACCCCGCGCGAATTGACGCTGGAGCTGGCGCTGGAATATATCGGCCCGGATGAGCTGCTGGAAGTGACCCCGAAGTCGCTGCGCATCCGCAAGCGGCTTGCCGACGCGAAGCTGCGCAACCGTGCCCAGCGGGAGGCTCCGTGATCGGATGCGCCGCCGGCCGCGGGTGCTCCTGGTCTACAAGAAAGACGCCTACCGGCAATACCTGCAGGAGCAGCAGGACCCGCACTTACTGAAACTGCTGCGGCGCGGCCATCCGGACGCGCTGGACATGCAGCGCGCCCACACCGTCCATGAAGAAGCGATGGAGGCGGTGGTCCACGCGCTACGGCAGCTGCCGGTGGAGTTCGAGCTCGCCTACCGCGCGGACCTCAAAACCACCGGCCGCTACGATCTCGTGGTGTCGGTCGGCGGGGACGGGACGTTCCTGCAGGCGGCGCGCAGCGTCGAGCGCACCCCGATTCTTGGGGTCAACTCCGACCCGCAGCGCAGCGAAGCGGTCTTCTGCGCCGCCACCCCTCGCACCTTTCTGCCGCTCTGCCGACGCGCCCTCAAGGGCCGCCTGCCCGAACTCAAGCTCTACCGCCTGCTGGCCACCCTTAACGGCAAGCGGTTGCCGTACCGGGCCATCAATGACGTGCTCGTGGTCCACGACGATCCGGCCACCATGAGCCGCTACCGGCTGAAAATCGGGAGCAGAGAGGAGTATCAGAAAACCTCCGGGCTGTGGATCTCCACCGCGGCCGGCTCAAGCAGCGCGGTGTGGGCGGCAGGCGGCGTGCAGATGCCATGGAGATCGAAACGGTTCCAGTACCGGCCCCGCGAGCTGTATCAGGGCCGGCTTTCGCACAACCGGCTCAAGGGCGGCGTGCTGCGGGCGGACCAGACGGTGCGGGTCACCTGGCTTATGCGCAAAGGCAGCGCCTTTGTGGACGGCCCGCACGTCAAAATTCCGCTGCAGTTCGCCGACCAGCTCGCGATCCGGCTCTCCCTCACCGACCCCCTCAGGGTTCTCGGTCTCTAACTTCCTAGAAACACAAACGGCCTCCCGCGAACGAGAGGCCGTCCATGTTATCGTGTTCCCCCGATTAGTCGGGGGAAAACCGGGTTATGCCCGGTTCACGTTCGAAGCTTGCGGTCCCTTCGGGCCCTGGGTGATTTCGAACTCCACCGCCTGGCCTTCTTTCAGGGATTTGAAGCCATCACCTTGGATAGCGGAATAGTGGACGAACACGTCCTTCGACCCGTCATCCGGGGTAATGAATCCATACCCCTTCTGGTCGCTAAACCACTTCACGGTTCCCTTTGCCATTTCCACCTTACACCCCCTTCCTAGCTACACACAAACAATAAAAGCCGCGAAAGCAGCCTCATCGGCCGCCTTGCGGCTTCCCAACGAACAGCTCTACTTGATTTTTCGTAGTACGAATTACGGTACTGCGACCAGCACGAACTTGGTTAATGCGGTTCCTCGTACGCGCTGCAGCTTCATAACCACAAGGTTTTCAAGTACTTGCAGCGCCTTAGCACCAGCTTCAAAGAGGCGAAACCTCCGAAACTCGTGCTGTTCTTCAAGATCACTGTCAAGTGTAGCGTAAAACCAGACATCCGTCAACAAAAAAATACGTGGTACAATTAACGTCAGCATGGGCCGTTTGAAGCCTCTTTCTATCCTGCTGGCTGCGTGGTTGTTGGCGCTTCCCGCCTTGGCGGCGCCGGCTCAAACCGATATCCCGCCACGAACCCCCAAGGTGGCGGGGCAGTTCTACCCTGACGATCCCGCGGAGCTGCATCAGCTCATTGCCGGGTATCTCGGGCAGCAGGCGGCGCCCTCGCCCCGGAAGCCCCGCATCTTGATCGTGCCGCATGCCGGCTACCAATATTCCGGGGTAATCGCTGCGGCCGGCTACCGCCAGCTGGAAGGGCAGACCTACGACGGGGTCGTCGTTGTGGGCTTCAGCCATCAGCGGCCGTTTGAAGGGGTGTCGGTGGATACTCGAGCCGTGTATGAGACGCCGCTGGGCCCGCTGCCGGTGGACCGCAAGGCCGTCGACGGACTGCTGGCCTTTCCCGGGATGGAGTTCCGGGAGTCGGCGCACGAAGACGCCGAGCATTCACTCGAGGTCCAGCTGCCGTTTCTCAAGACCATGCTGCCGGAGACCCCCATCGTGCCGGTCATGATGGGCAGCGCGCGCTGGCAGGATGCCATGCGGCTGGCCGAGGCCCTGACCGCCCTGGCCAAACGCGGCGACTATCTGTTTATCTTCACCACCGACCTGTCCCATTACCATCCGTACGACCAAGCCGCCGAAATCGATGCGCGGACGATCGAGGCGATGCTGAAAGAAACCCCCCAGGCGGTCGCGCGGCTGTTTCAATCCGGCCGGCTGGAGGCGTGCGGGCAGGGGCCGGTGATGACCGGCCTGCTGCTTGCGGACCGGCTGGGCTATTTGACGCGGGAGCTGCTCACCGAGGCGAATTCCGGCGATACAGCCGGCGATGCGTCGCGCGTCGTGGGCTATGCGGCCGTGGCGCTCTATGAGCGGCCGGGTCCCGGCGCAGCACAGCTGCCGGCTCCGGCCGGCGCGGCATTGCTGACCGCGGCCCGCGCCACGCTGGAGCGCACGCTGCGTCCCGGCCGGAAGACGGCAGCCGATCCGGCGAAGATATTGCGCGCCGTCCCGGAGCTCTCGCGGCGCCGCGGGCTGTTTGTCACGCTGATGAAGCGCGGCCAGCTGCGCGGCTGCATCGGCCAGCTGCAGCCCCAGCAGCCGCTGATGAGCCTTCTGCCGCAGGTTGCCAACGATGCCGCGCTGCGGGACGACCGGTTTGCGCCGGTGACCGCCGAGGAGCTGCCGGAGCTGCGCATCGAAGTCTCCGTGCTGACGGTGCCGCAGCGGCTGGAGCGGCTCGAGGATCTGGTGCCGGGACGCGACGGGGTGATCCTGCAGTCTGAGGGGCACAGCGGCGTCTTTTTGCCGCAGGTTTGGGATCAGACCGGATGGACCCGGGAGGAGTTTTTGCGCGAGCTCGCGAGCCAGAAAGCCGGGTTACCGCCGGAGGCGTGGCGGGCCGCGACGCTCTACGTGTTTCAAGACCAGCTATTCGAAGAGGGCGGCAGTCCGCACTGATTCGCCGAGCACGCCGGCGTGCGGTGCAGCAGCATCCGGTGCGCCGCGACCCACCGATAGACCCGATCGCCCACTGATCCGGCTCCGGGCAAGTGCATCAGCGGCGCGGCACCCGCTAACAGCGGCAGCCGCCGGCTCAGGCGCTGGAACGCCTGAAATCCCCCCCAGATTTTCCCGTCGGGCTCAATCAGAATCATCTCGCTGCGGCAGCGCTCCGGGGTCAGGGCCGGATGCAAGGCGGTCAGATCGGGCTGCGCGCGGAAATCCAGCGGATCCACCCAGCCGAACAGATCCATCGCCCGCAGCCGTTTCACCGACGCCACGCAGAAGCCGCATTGCCCGTCATAGAGCAGCACCGCCCGGCCGCGCTGCGCCTGGGCCGCCTGCCGCGCTTCGAACCACCGCACGATCGCCTCGGGCCGGATGAACAGCAGCATCATCGGCGGAAACAGGAACAGGAAGATCGTTGGCACGTGCAGCGTGGCCCACAGCAGCAGCTGGAACACGATGCCGATCGCGATGCCGGCGGGCCGCGTGCGGGGAATGAACCACAACAACGGGATCAGCGTCTCCATCGTCAGGACGGAGAGGCCGATCGCGTAGCAGAGCCCGGACTGCTGGGCCAGCCAGGCCTTCAACGGAAAATCGCGCACCACGCCCATCGGCGGATAGTTCATCAGGGCGAGGTACGGATTGCCGGTGATCCAGTTGCCGCCCGCGGTGACTTTGCTCAGTGCGGTATACCAGAAGGTCCACGCCAGCTGCAGCTGCAGCAGCCGCTGGATGGCATACGGCCGCCGCTTATGCAGGCCGTCCTTGCCGCGGCGCAGGCTGTCGAGGGAAAGAAAGTCGCCATGGGAGGCGGTCAGGCACAGGAGGAACATCGTCACCAGCAGGATATCGAAGCTCAGCGTGCCGATGTGCAGATTGTTCAGGGCGTAAAAGTAGTAGCACGAAAGCATCAGCAGGATGCAGCTGATCTGCGAATACAGGCCGGCGGCAAAGGCGGCCAGCGAGCCGAGGAACAGCCACATGAAGGACCAGATGACCCATGCCGGGCTGTGCTCGACGAGTTCGAGGATCGGCATCGGGAAAAAGAAGAAGTTCTTCGTCTTAAAGGCCGTGGGCAGGTAGTTGTCCTGCATGTGGAAGAAGGAGGGGATCATGTGGCAGCCCACCGTGAAGGCGGCGGCCAGACGGAACAACCCCATGCTCACCGACGGGCGCTTCTCGAGAAACGCGTGATGCCACCAGAGCACGAGCTGATTGGCGCGTTTCATGGGCCGCGCGGTTCCGGTTCGCAGCGGTACGCCACCGCATAGCGCGTCTGGTCGGGGGCCGCGACGACGTCGGGATACACGCCGTAGAGCACGGTGAAGCGCTCGTATTCGGGGAATTTGCGCTTCAGAAACCGGCAGAAGGACGGCGCATAGCCCTTGGAGAGGACGGCGACGAGGACATTGCGGTGGATGTTGTCGTAGCCGACGGCCGGGGTTTCGAAAATCGCGTGCGGGTCGAGCCTGACCGGCTCGCCGTTGGCGCGCACGCCCTGGACTTCGGCGAACCCGTAGGCGCGGTCCACCTGAAAAAACATGATCCAGCCGGCCGGAGGAAAGAGCAGCGCCAGCTTGGGCAGCGGGCGCCCGGCCAGGGGGGTGAGGTAGTTTGCCCGCAGGGTTTCATAATGGAAAATGAGCATCCAGAGGATCACAAACCAGGTGATCTGGACGCTTCGCCGCACCAACATGGCTTTAATTATACGCTATAATGAAATCCTCTCCATGGCGGCGTCTTCGGAATTCGATCTGGTGCATGAGCTCTACGAGCGGCTGGCCGGCGCGCACGCGCAGGCCCGCCGGCAGCTGCGCCGTCCGCTGACGCTGGCGGAAAAAATCCTGGCCTCGCACGTTAAGGCCCTCTCCTCCCAGGAGTTCGAGCGGGGCAAGAGCCTCCTGACGCTCCAGCCCGACCGCGTGGTGATGCAGGATGCCACCGCCCAGATGGCGATCCTGCAGTTCATGCAGGCTAGGCGCGACACCGTGGCGGTGCCGACCACCATCCACTGCGACCACCTGATTCAGGCGCGCGTGGGCGCGGCGGAGGACATGAAGACGGCGCTGCAGGCGAACCAGGAAGTGTATGACTTTCTGCGCAGCGCCGCCGAGCGCTACGGCATGGGCTTCTGGGAGCCGGGGGCCGGCATCATCCATCAGGTGTTTCTCGAGCAGTATGCGTTTCCCGGCGGGCTGATCATCGGCACCGACTCGCACACGCCCAATGCCGGCGGGCTGGGCATGCTCGCCATCGGGGTGGGCGGGGCGGACGCGGCCGACGTGATGGCCGGGCTGCCGTGGGAGGTGAAGTGCCCGCAGCTGATCGGCGTGCGGCTGACCGGATCGCTCAGCGGCTGGACGTCGGCGAAAGATGTCATCCTCAAGCTCTGCGGCCTGCTGACGACGAAGGGCGGCACCGACAAGATCATCGAATTTTTCGGGCCCGGGACCGCCTCGATCAGCTGTACCGGCAAAGCCACCATCACCAACATGGGGGCTGAAGTCGGCGCGACCACGTCGGTGTTTCCGTTCGATAAGCGCATGGCCACCTACTTAAAAGCCACCAATCGCGGCCACGTCGCCGAGATGGCCCAGCGCTTCGCCAAGGAACTCACCGCCGATCCGGAGGTGGAAAAAACCCCGGCCGAGTTTTTTGATCAGATTATCGAGATCGACCTCTCGACGCTGGAGCCGCACATCGTCGGCCCCCGGCGGCCGGACGCGGCCCGGCCGATTTCGCAGCTGGCCGGCGATCTGGAAAAGGGCGGCTTTCCGCCGGAGATCAAGGCGGCCCTGATCGGCAGCTGCACCAACTCCTCCTATGAAGATATCGGGCGCGCGGCCGCCGTGGCCGAGCAGGCGAAGCGGGCCGGGCTGAAATCCAAGTGCTACTTTCTCATTACGCCGGGATCGGATCAGATCAGCCACACGATCGAGCGGGACGGGCAGTTGAAGGCGCTGGAGTCCATCGGCGGCACGGTGCTGGCGAATGCCTGCGGCCCGTGCATCGGCCAGTGGAAGCGCGACGACATCACGCCCGGCAAGGTCAACTCCATCCTCACGTCGTTCAACCGCAACTTCCCGGGCCGCAACGACGGCACCGCGGAAACGCTGGCCTTCATGGGCAGCCCGGAGATCGTCACCGCGATGGCGCTGGTGGGCGACCTGCGGTTTAATCCGGTGAAGGATCCAGTGACGACTCCGGACGGCAGGAAGGTGCTGTTGTCGCCGCCGGAAGCGCCGGAGCTGCCCTCGCGCGGCTTCGCGCAAGGGCTGGCCGGCTATCTGCCGCCCAAGCCGCTGGAGGCGCGGCGCCATCTCGAAGTCCGCATCGCCTCCAACAGCGAACGGCTGCAGAAGCTGGAGCCGTTTCCGCGATGGGACGGCAAGGATTTCGACCGGCTGCCCATTCTGATCAAGATGAAGGGGCAGTGCACCACCGACCATATCTCGCCGGCCGGCAAATGGCTGCGGTTCCGCGGCCATTTGGACCGCATCAGCGACAACATGTTCACCGCAGCGGAGAATGTGTTCACCGGCCAGACCGGCACCGCGATCGACCAGCTGGACAAGTCCGTCAAGCCGATCCCGCAGGTGGCGCGCCATTACAAGGCCGAGGGGTTGGGCTGGGCGGTGATCGGCGATGACAATTACGGCGAAGGGTCCAGCCGCGAGCATGCCGCCATGTCGCCGCGGTACCTGGGCTGCAAGCTGGTGATCGCCAAAAGTTTCGCCCGGCTGCATTTGACCAATCTGAAGAAGCAGGGCGTTCTGCCGTGCACCTTCGCGGTGCCGTCGGACCACGACCGCATCGCCGCGGATGACCGCATCAGCGTCCGGGGGCTGGCCGACCTGGCGCCGGGCAAACCGCTGGCCGGCGTCATCCACCGGGCCGACGACGCCCAGACGCCCATCCAGCTGCTCCACTCGATGACGGAAGAGCAGATCCGCTGGTTCCGGGCCGGGGCCGCGCTCAACCTGTTCTCGTCCATTGACGGAACGGCACAGCCACGGTAGCATTGTGGCGGTTCATGCCTAACACCACACGCCGCGAATCGGTCTCTCAGACGCTGTCACGCCGCATCGGCCAGGCATTCCGGCGCTACTTTGTGACCGGGCTGGCGACCCTGTTTCCGGTGGCCGTCACCCTCTGGCTCGTGCTGGTCATCTTCAATTTCGCCGACCGGCTGTTGCGGGGCGTGCTTGGATTCCAGATTCCTGGGCTGGGGCTGATCGTCACCGTTCTCGTCATCCTGATCGTCGGGGTGATCTCGGTCCACTTTTTCGGCCGGGTGGTGTTCCAGGCCATTGAGCTGGCGTTCAGCCGCCTGCCGTTCATCAAGAAAATCTATCCTGCCGTGAAGCAGCTGGCCCAGTTCCTGTTCGATGAGAACACCCGCCAGGCGACCTTCCGGCGGGTGGTGCTCGTCCAGTATCCCCGGCCGGGGACCTATTCGATCGCCTTCGTCACGAACGAATGCCAGACGGAGGCCCCCGGCAAGGCGATGACCCTGCTGACGTGCTTGATTCCCAACCCGCCCTCGCCGTTTACCGGGCCGATCATCTTCGTTCCGCAGCCGGATGTGATCCCGCTGGAAATGTCGGTGGAGGAGGCGGTGAAATTAATCGTGTCAGGGGGCGTCGTGGCTTCGCCCCTGCAGGCGGCAAAGCGGTAAGTTCAACCGGAGTCATTTGAGCGCTTATGGAAAACTTCTTTCATGTCATGGCCGATCCGATGTTCACCGCGTGGGAGCGGTGGGCGCTGATCGGGGTGCTGATCACGGCGGTGATCGGCTTGCTCTACGCGGTGTTTCTGGCGGCCGAAGTGCTGCGGCATGACCAGGGGACCGAGGCGATGCGGAAAGTCAGCCTGGCGATCCGCGTCGGCGCCAACGCCTATTTGAACCGGCAGTTCCGGGCGATCACGCTGCTGATCCTCGTCCTGACGGCGCTGCTCTACTTCACGGCCGCCGAGCAGCACGTCGCGATCGGGCGGGCGTGCGCCTTCCTCATGGGCTCGATCTTTTCGGCGACGGTCGGCTTCATCGGCATGAACATGGCGGTGCAGGGCAACGTGCGGGTCGCCGCCGCGGCCCGCACCAGCTTCGCCCAGGCGCTGCAGATCGCCTATCGCACCGGCACCATCACCGGCATGCTGACCGATGGCCTCGGGCTGCTCGGCGGCACGCTGATCTTCATGGTCTACGGCGAGCACGCCTATGAGGTGTTGCTGGGCTTCGGCTTCGGCGGCACGCTGCTGGCGCTGTTCATGCGCGTCGGAGGCGGCATTTTCACCAAGGCGGCCGATGTCGGCGCTGATCTGGTGGGCAAGCTGGAGAAGGATGCGCCGGAGGATGATCCGAGAAACGCGGCGACCATTGCCGATAACGTGGGCGATAACGTCGGCGACTGCGCCGGGATGGCGGCCGATATTTTTGAATCATACGAGGTGACGATCGTCGCCGCCATGATTCTCGGCTGGGCCTCGTTCGGCCACAAAGGGGTCATTTTCCCGCTGCTGGTGCGGGCGGTGGGCGTGATCAGCTCCATCATCGGCACCTATCTGGTGAAAACGACCGAAGAGGCCCGGGCCGCCATGAAGGCGATTCACAAGGGCTTCGTGGTCTCCGCGGCGGTCTCGATCATCGGCTTCTGTGTCATCGGCTTCTTCTACCTGCGGTTCCCGGCCGCGGCGGCGATGCCCGCGTGGATTAGCCTGGGGGTCGAAGGGCTGGACATGCGGCCGGTCTGGACGACGCTGATCGGCATCGTGCTCGCCGTGGCGATCAACTACCTGACCGAATACTTCACTGCGCCGGAAAAGGCCCCGGTGCAGTTCGTGGCCCGCGCCACGCAGACCGGCCACGCGACGACCATCATCAACGGCATCGCGGTCGGGTATGAGAGCAGCGTGTGGGCGATCCTGGTCATCGCCATGGCGATCTTCGGTTCATTCATGATCTACCAGGGCACCAACCCGACCTACATCGCCTATGGGGTAGCCATGTGCGGCATCGGCATGCTGACCCTGACCGGCAACAACATCTCGATGGATGTCTTCGGGCCGGTGGCGGACAACGCCAACGGCATCGGCGAGATGTGCAAGCTGGACAAGAAGGCGCGGCAGACGCTCGCCGACCTCGACGCCTGCGGCAACACCACCAAGGCGATCACCAAGGGTATTGCGATCGGCTCGGCCGTCATCGCGGCGGTCTCGCTGTTCAACGCCTATATCACCGACATCGCGAAGTTTACCGGCAAGACCTACGACCAGATTGTGCCGCTGCTGTCGATTGCCGAGCCGATGGTCTTCATCGGGTTTCTGATCGGCGGCGCGATCCCGTTTCTGTTCAGCTCGCTGACCATCCGGGCGGTCGGACGGGCCGCGTTTCTGATCGTGCAGGAGGTCCGCGCCCAGTTCAAAGACCGGGCGATCTGGGAGGGGACCAAGACGCCGGACTACGCGCGCGTGGTGTCGATCTGCACCGCGGAGGCCCAGCGCGAGCTGATCGGTCCGGGGCTGCTGGCGGTGCTGAGCCCGGTCATCATCGGGCTGCTGCTGCACAAGGAGGCGCTGGGCGGATTCCTCGCCGGCATCATCCTCTCCGGACAGACGCTCGCGGTCTTCATGTCGAACGCCGGCGGCGCGTGGGATAACGCCAAAAAGTTCGTCGAGGACGGGCACTACGGCGGCAAGGGATCCGATGCGCACAAGGCCTCGATCACCGGCGACACTGTCGGCGATCCGCTGAAGGACACGGCCGGCCCGGCGCTGAACCCGCTCATCAAGGTGATGAACCTGGTCAGCCTGCTCATTCTGCCGTTTGTCGTCAAGCTGGAGACGCCGACGCCGCTGAGCTGGACGATTGTCCTCGTGAGCCTCGCGGTTCTGGGTGTTGTGATCTATCGCAGCAAGCAGGAATCGCCGGAGACGCTGAAATGGCAGCACGCCATCGACACCGCTTCCTCCAGGTAATTTCGCTCTTCGCCGCGGCCCTGCTCGCGGGCTGCGGCCGCAGCGAGCCGATCGTCAAGATCGGCTTCGTGGGGCCGCTGACCGGCGATCAGGCGCCCCAGGGCGAGGACATGCTGAACGGCACGGAGCTGGCCGTTCAGCATGCCGCCGCGCAAGGCGATGTCATCACCGGCCACCGCTTGGTGCTGGTCGCGCTGGATGACCAGCGCAGCCCGACCCAGGCGGTGGCGGCCGCCAAGAAATTGGCCGCGGATCGCGACGTGATGGCGGTGATCGGCCACCTGAACTCCTCCTGCACGCTGCCCGCCTCCGCCATCTACCATCAGGCTCGTCTGCTGGAGATCAGCCCGGTCTCCTCGAATCCGCAGATTTCCCGTCAAGGCTTCGACACGTTCTACCGCACCTGCGCGACGGATGATCTGCAGGGCCCGGCCGCAGCGTTGTTCATCGTCCGGGACATGCAGGCCCAGCGGGTCTTCGTCATCGACGACATGACGACCTACGGCCGCGGCCTGGCGAATGAGCTGATCAAAAAACTGAAGGAGCTCCAGGCGGAGGTGGTGGGGCACGAAGGCATTCCGCAGGGGGACAAGGATTTCGTGCCGCTGTTGACGAAAATCAAATCCCTGAATCCCGACCTCATCTATTTCGCCGGCATGTTTCCGGAGGCGGCGTTGCTCATCAAGCAGCGCGCTGAGATCGGGCTGGAGAGCAAATTCATGGGCGGCGACGGCCTCTTCGATCCGGTGCTGATCGGCCTGGCCACCCCCAAGGCCGCCGAGGGCGTCTACATCACCACGATCGGCTCCGACATCCACCGGATTCCGACGGCGAAGCAGTTCGTGGCCGCCTACGAGAGCCGCTACGGCCCCATCGGGGCGTATTCGGCCTACGCGTACGAAGCGGCCAGCATCGCCATCCAGGCCATCCGCACCGCCGGCGTGAAGGATCGTTCGGCCGTCCTGACGGCGATGAAAACCATGAAAGATTATCCCGGTCTCTTCGGCCTGCAGAACTTCGATGAGAAGGGCGATTCGCTCATTCGCGATATCGGGATCTTCACGGTGAAAGACGGCCAGTTCGTCTTCGTGAAGACTGCGACGTGGGAATAACCCCGCTTCAGCTTTTCCTCCAGCAGCTCACCAACGGACTTACCCTCGGCTCCATCTACGCCCTCATTGCGCTGGGCTACACGATGATCTACGGCGTGATCCAGCTCATCAACTTCGCGCACGGCGAAGTCTTCATGGTCGGCGCCTACCTGGCCTGCTCGCTGCTGATCGTGGTATCGGCCGCGATCCCCGGATTGCCGTGGGTGGTGACCCTGCTGCTGTGCGGCCTCGGCGCCATGGCGGCCTGCGGTCTGCTCGGCATCGCAATCGAGCGCGCCGCCTACCGGCCCATCCGCCAAGCGCCGCGCCTCAATGCGCTCATTACCGCCATCGGCCTCTCCTTTTTACTGCAGAACGTCATCATGCTGATCTACGGCGCGACCGACCTGCAGGTGCCATCGCCCGTCCCCATGGTCCGCTGGAACGTGGGCGGCATCACGGTGACGGTCATGCAGCTGGTCATCTGGACATCCGGGGCCGGGCTGATGCTCGGGCTGCATGTGCTGGTCATGTCCACGCGGCTGGGCAAGGCGATGCGGGCGACCGCGCAGGATCTGACCGCCTGCGCGCTGCTGGGCATTCCGGTGGGGCGGATCATCGCCACGACGTTTGCCATCGGCTCGGCGCTGGCCGCGATGGGCGGGATGCTGTTCGCGTTTCATTACGGCACCATTAATTTCCATGACGGCTATCTCGTCGGGCTGAAGGCCTTCACGGCGGCGGTGCTGGGCGGCATCGGCAACATCCCGGGGGCGATGGTCGGCGGGCTCGTGCTGGGATTGCTGGAAGGGCTGGGGGCCGGCTATCTCTCCGCGCAGTGGAAGAATGTTTTCGCCTTCGCCATCCTGGTCGTGCTGCTGTTGTGCAAACCCACCGGCCTGCTGGGGGAACGTGTGGCGGATCGCGCGTGATGCAGCCTGCGGTTCTGAACCGGCGGATCCTGAAATGGTCGCTGGGGGCCGCGGCCGCGCTGCTGCTGCCGCTGATCAACCCCAATCCCTACCATCTTGACGTCCTCACCACAGCGCTCCTCTACGGGCTGCTCGCGCTCGGCCTCAACCTCATCGTCGGCCTGACCGGCGTCCTGCATCTGGGCTACGCCGCCTTCTTCGCCATCGGCGCGTATACCTATGGGCTGTTGAGCATCCGGCTCGGATGCCCGTTCTGGTTGGGCTGGATCCCATCCGCCGCCGTCGCCGGCCTCTTCGGCGTCGCCCTCGGTGTTCCGGCGCTGCGGGTGCGCGGCGATTATCTGGCGATTGTGACACTCGGGTTCGGGGAGATCGTCCGCATCACGCTCACGAACCTGGACCGGTTCACCGGCGGGCCCAACGGCCTCGTCGGCATCGCCCATCCCGTGCTGTGGACGCCGCGGGGCGCCATGGATTTCGGCGTGGCCTCAATGCCGTATTATTATCTGGTCTGTGTGGCGACGGCACTCGCAGCCGGCCTGAGTGTTCGCCTGAGCCGCTCGCGCATCGGCCGGGCCTGGATCGCCATCCGGGAGGATGAGCTGGCGGCTTCGTGCGCCGGCGTTCCGGTCCTGGAATTAAAGCTCGCCGCGCAGGGCTGCGGCGGCGCGATTGCCGGGGTGGCCGGCGCCATCTTTGCCGCGAAGCAGGGCGCGATTACGCCGGACAGCTTCGACTTCATCCTGTCGGTGATGGTGCTGGCCATGGTGGTGCTGGGCGGGCTGGGCAGCATCCGGGGTGCGGTCATCGGCGCGCTGCTGCTGGGATCGCTGCCGGAATTGCTGCGCGGCTTCGAGCAGTACCGGATGCTGATCTTCGGCCTCTCGATGATCATCGTGATGCGCCTGCGGCCGCAGGGGCTCTTCGGCGGATTTCAGAGAGGATCGCGGAATGCCGCTGCTTGAGATCCGAGGACTGACCAAGCGCTTCGGCGGTGTTGCGGCGCTGGAGGAGGTCGGCTTCAGCGTGCAGCCGGGCCAGACGGTCGGCCTGATCGGCCCCAACGGCGCCGGAAAAACCACGCTCTTCAACTGCCTCACCGGCGTCTTCCGTCCGAATCAGGGCGAGATCGCATTCGGCCGCGAGCGCAGCGTCTCGCTGGTCGGGCTCGCGCCGCATCAGATCGTGCAATGCGGCATCGCCCGGACGTTTCAAAACATCCGGCTCTTCGCCAGCACCACCGTCTTGGAAAACGTGCTGGTCGGCACCTTCACCCGGACGCAGACCGGTCTCTGGCAGGCGGCCTTGCTGACCGCGGGCGCCCGGCAGGAGGAGCGGTGGGCCCGGGAGCGGGCCAGGGGACTGCTGGACTTGGTGGGGCTGGCCGACCGCGCGGAAGAGACGGCCGGCTCGCTGCCGTTCGGGCTGCAGCGGCGGCTGGAAATCGCGCGCGCCCTGGCCTCGGAGCCGTCGCTGCTGCTGCTGGATGAGCCGGCGGCCGGGTTGAACCCGGTGGAAAAGCAGCGGCTGGTGGAGTTCATCGGCCGGCTGAAACGGCAGGGGTTGACCATCGTGCTCATCGAGCACGACATGCAGGTCGTCATGCCGATTTCGGACCACGTGTTTGTGCTGGATTACGGACGGGTGATTGCGGAAGGGCCGCCGGGCGCCATCCAAAAAGATCCGCGGGTCATTGAAGCGTATCTGGGGCGGTCGGCGTGATGCTGCGACTCGAAGGATTGGAAGCGGGCTACGGGCGCACGCCGGTGCTCAAGGGCGTCTCACTCGCCGTCGAGCAGGGCGAGATCGTCGCCCTGCTCGGCGCCAACGGGGCGGGAAAGACGACGACGCTGATGGCGATTTCCGGGCTGGTCAGCGCGCGGGCGGGTGCCATCACGTTCCGGGGGCAGTCCCTGCAGGGTATCGCGCCCGCGGAGGTCGTCGGACGGGGCATCAGCCATGTGCCGGAAGGCCGCCGGATACTCTCCCGTCTGACCATCTTGGAAAATCTTGAGCTGGGCGCCTATCGCCGGCGGGACCGGGCCGCCATCCGCGAGGATCTGGACCGGGTCTATACGCTGTTTCCGATTCTCGCCGAGCGCCGGCGGCAGCTGGCCGGCACGCTCTCAGGCGGCGAGCAGCAAATGCTGGCGATCGGCCGCGGGTTGATGGCGCGGCCCTCGCTGTTGCTGCTGGATGAACCCTCGCTGGGGCTGGCGCCGAAGCTGGTGAAGACGATCTTCGAGGTCATCACGCGGATCAACGGAGAAGGGGTGACCGTGCTGCTGGTGGAGCAGAACGCCTACCTGGCGCTGCAGGTGGCGCACCGCGGGTATGTGCTGGAAACCGGCCGCGTGGTCCTCACGGATACGGCGGCAAAGCTCGCGGACAATCCCCAGGTGAAAGCGGCCTATTTAGGCGGGTAAGTTACGACGGGACGGCGTGCGGAAGGCGCTCTTCAGCGGCGCCGGAGGCGGCCGTCCCGTACTGTTTGTGCTCGAATTTGGCGAAGACGCTGTAGGCGCACGGCACGACAAACAGCGTCAGCAGCGTGGAGATCGTGACCCCGCCGATGACCGCCACCGCCATGGGAATGCGCGTTTCTGCGCCCGGCCCGAAGGCCAGCGCCGGCGGCACCGCGGCCGCGATCGTGGAGAGGGAGGTCATGAGGATCGGCCGCAGCCGGATGGGGCAGGCCTGTAGCAGCGCCTGGTGCATCGGCCGGCCCTGCTCGCGCAGCTGATTCGTGAAGTCCACCAGCAGAATCGAGTTTTTCTTCACGATGCCCATCAGCAGGATGATGCCGATAAAGCTGTAGATGTTCAGTGACTGCCGCCCCATCCACAGCGCCACCAGGGCGCCGGAAATGCTGAACGGCAGCGCCAGCAGAATCGTGACCGGGTGCAGGTAGCTGTTGTATTGCGACGCCAGCACCATGTAGGAGACCAGAATCCCCAGCAGGAGCGCAAAGAGCAGGCTCTGAAACGACTCCTTGAACGTCTGCGTGCTGCCGCCGAACACCGCGCGGTAGCCTTCCGGCACCACGTCCTTCGCGAGCCGCTGTACATCGGCCAGCGCATCCGCTTGTGATTTGCCGGGCGCGACATTGGCAAAGAGGCTGATCGCCCGCTCGCGGTCCTGGCGGGTGATGGTCAGCAGCGCCGGCTTCTCGCTGATATCGACGACGTCTTTCAGCTGCACCAGCTCGCCCTGGTTGTTCCACACCCACAGCTTCTGGATGTCCTCGGCCTTCGTCCGCTGGCTCGGCACCAGCCGCACCCGGATATCGTACCGCCGGCCGCCGCGCGTGTACTTGCCGACCCGCTCGCCGCCGATGGCCGCATTAATCATGCGGCCGATCGTCTCGATGCTGACGCCGCGGTCGGCGGCCTTCTGCCGGTCCGGCCGCACGCGGATCTCCGGGACGCCGGTCAGGTAGTCGGTGTCCACGTCCACCATCAGCGGGCTCTGGGCCATGCGCTGCTCCAGCGCGGTGGAAATTTCGGCGAGCTTGTCCCATTCCGGTCCGCGCACCGTCAGCTCGATGGGAAAGCCGCGCTGGGCGGAGAAGCCGCTCAGCGACAAATCCTGGATCGACGCTCTTACGTCGGGGATCGCGTTGAGCTCCTTGCGGAAGAGCGCCATGAGCTCGAGCTGGGTCAGCGGTTTTTTGTTCGGCGGCACGACCGGCCGCTTGCGGGGCGGAAGGAACGTGACAAACAGCACGCCGGTGTTGACCTCGCCGCCGCCGAAGCCGCCGATGGAGCCGAAGTAACGCTGGACCTCCGGACGGCTCATGGCGAATGCCTCGGCGATTTTGAACCGCTCGCTCGTGAACTCGATCGAGGAGCCGACCGGCGTCTGCAGGCGCGCGAGGAACATGCTCTGGTCCTGCGGCGGCACGAACTCCTTGCGCAGGAAGGGCATCAGCACCAGCGAGGCGGCGAAGAGCGCCGCCGAACCGCCCAGCACCAGGGCGCGGCGGTCCAGCGCCCGCTCCAGCAGCCGGAAATAGACCTGCGAGAGCCGGTGAAACTGCGTATCCACCCATGCGCCCATCCGCGTCTGGCGTTCCCCGACCCGCAAAAACTGCGCGCACCGCATCGGCGCCAGCGTGAGCGCCTCGAGCAGGGAGAGGGCGACCGCGACGGAGATTGTCACGCCGAATTGAAAGAAGAACTGCCCGATGATCCCGGACATGAATGCCACCGGCAGAAAGATGGCGATGACGGCCAGGGTCGCGGCCAGTGCTGCCAGGGTGATCTGCCGCGCGCCCAGCCGGGCCGCCTCCACCTGCTCCACGCCCTGCTCCCGGTAGCGGACGATGTTCTCCAGCACCATGATGGCGTCGTCCACCACGATGCCGATGGCCAGCGAGAGGCCCAGCAGGGTGAAGGTGTTGAGTGTGAAGCCGAAAAAGTAGAGGCAGATGAACGAGCCGACGATGGAGGTTGGAATCGCCAGCAGGATGTTCAGCGTGGCACTCCACGAGCCCAGGAAGAGCCAGCAGACGATCGAGGTCAGGATCGCCGAGAGGATCAGCGTGAAGGTGAGCTCGTTGATGGACTCCTCGATGAAGTGCGTGCGATCGAAGTTGATGCCGAGCTCGATGCCCTCCGGCAGCTGCGAACGGACCTCCGCCATCCGCTGCTTGATCCGGTGCGCCACCTCCACCTCGTTGGCCCCGCGCTGCTTCTTGATGCCCATGCCGATCGCGGGTTTGCCCATGATGCGGGCGATGCGCCGCCGGTCCGCCAGCCCGTCCTCGATGGTGGCGACCTCTTTCAGGTAGATCGGGCGGTACACCGGCTTGCCGGCGCGGCGGGTGATGATGATGTTGCCGAATTCTTCCACGCTCGCGGCTTCACCCATGGCCCGGACGTTGAACTCCTGCTGGCTGGTTTCGATGCGGCCGGCCGGCATTTCGGCGTGCTCGCGCTCGATGGCGCCGATGATATCCTCGACCGTCAATTGATACGCTTCCAGCTTCTGGGCGTCGATCCACACGCGCAGGTTGCGCTCGACGAACCCGCCAAGGAAGATTTCGCCCACCCCGCTGATCGTCTGGAACTGGTCCTTGAGGTGATCCTGGACGTATTCCATCAGCTCGCGGACCGGCCGATCGCCGGAGACGCCCAGCCACATGATGGGGTTGTCCTGCGGGTTGAGCTTGATGACGATCGGAGGATCGAGCTCGCGCGGCAGCCGCTGCTGCGCCTGGGCGATCTTGGTCTGGACCTCCTGCACGGCGATGTCGATGTCCCGGTCGAGATCGAACTCGATCGTGACGGAGGCCTGCCCCTGCCGGGTCGAGGAGGACATGTTGCGGATGCCCTGGATGCTGGTCAGGGCATCCTCCACCACATCCACGACGTCGGACTCCATGACCTCGGGGGCGGCGCCTTCCCAGCTCAGCGACACCGAGACGTTGGGAAATTCGACGTCGGGCATCTGGCTGACGCCCATGCGCTGAAAGCTGATGCCGCCGAAAACGATCAGGGCGGCCATGAGCATCCAGGCGAAGACCGGGTTTTTAATGGAAACGTCGGATAGCGTCATGACAGCGCTTCTCCCGTCGCGGTTTTCAACTGCCAATAGAGCCGCTTGGCCGCATATTCCGCGCCCAGGACTTCGCGCCGCGCGTCCTGCAATTTCTGCAGCGCATCCAGCACGTCGAGGTTGTTGACCAGGCTGCGCCGGTAGTCCTCGGCCTGAAACCGGTAATTTTCCTCAGCGGCCGCGAAGGCCTTGGCCAGCGCTGCGTGCCGTTCGAGTGCAGTGCGCAGCTGCGCATAGGCGTCCCGGATATCAAGGAGCGCGCCGCGCCGCGTCCGTTCCATCGCCAGCTCGGCCGCCCGCGCCTGCGCTTTGGTTTCCCGCACGGTTCCCGCCGTCTGGCCCCCCTGAAACAGCGGCACATCGACGCTGAGCAGCACGTCCCAATCCACATCCGCGGAGACGCCGGCTCGTTCGGTGTAGTAGTTGCTTTCCAAATCCACGTTGGGCCAGAAATCGCCTTTGGCGATGCGGACTTGCGCGCCGGCCACGCGCGCGGCCTCTTCCGCGGCCCGCACGTCCGGCCGGGAGGCGACGGCGGAGAGGTAGGTTCCTTCGGGATCCAGCACGGGCAGCGGGGCATCATCAGCGACCGCGTCGATGTGGTCCACACCGGTGAGAAACTCCAGCAGCTGGCGCGCGCTGGTTTCCAGCCCCCGCGCCCGCTCAATGTCCGCCTCAATCCGGCGCAACTGAGCCGAGGCGCTGGCGACTTCACTGGGGCGGGAGCGGCCGAGCCGTTCACGCCCTTCCAGCTCCTCCAGCCGTCCCAGCAGGATGGAACGGGTCAGCTCCAAAGTGCCGAGATCTTCGCGCTGTTCCCGCAGCAGATAAAAGGCGTCGGCCACGTCGACGAGCAGCAGCTGCTCGGCGCGGGCTTTTTCATGCTGCCGTTGGCGCCGCTCGGCCCGGGTGCCGGTCATCGCGGCGAACTCCTTAAATCCGGAAAACAGCGGCTGGCTGAAAACGAATTTGCGTTCCGGCACCCGGTCGGCCACGCTGCCGCTGCCGTTCTGACGGCGTTCGGACAGCGAGAAGGAGGCGCGGGGCAGCACGCCGCTGAAGGCTTGCATGAAGCGGCCCTCGGCTTCGTGGATGGCTTCCTGCTGGATGGCGATTGTTTCGCTGCGCTTCAATGCCAGGTGGTAGCACTCGACCAGGGTGAACGGGGGAGCGTCCGCGGCGGAGACCGCCGGCAGCAGCGTCAACATCAGCAACAGGACTGGGGCGCGCATCAGCGTTCCGGTTTGACCCGTTGCCGCAGCGCGGTGATGATCCGGTAAAACGCCCGCAACTCCTCGCCGTTCAGCATCGAGAGGACCTCTTCCCATCGGCGCCGCACGACCGTTTGGAATTGCTGGATGAATTGGGTGCCGGCCGGGGTGAGTTCGACGGCGACCTGCCGGCGGTCTCCGGGCATCGGCAGGCGGCGGACATAACCGCGCTGGACGAGTCGGTTGATGATGCCGGTGGCCGTCGGCATTTGGACATGCAGGTTGCGGGAGAGCAGGCCCATGGTGCAGCGGCCGTAGGCGCGGATGGCGCTGAGGACAAGAAACTGGGTCTGGGTGACGCCCTTTTTAACGAAGAAGTCAAGCTGGACGCCGCGGATGATGTTCGGCATCAGCTGCGCGACCGCCAGACTAACATCCCGCAAGGATGGACCCTGTTTGTTTGACATGACTAAATATTAGCTTATATGAAGTATATTCGTCAAGGGGCTGGGCCGGGTCCTGGCTCGCAGTTACTCCGCGCACCGCTCGGCCCTCCAGACGTGCGCTCCGCAACAGCTCGCCACCCGGCCAGCCCATGACGGTTGTGGGGGTGAGGAGGAGGGCGTACAATAGCGCGCATGAACTCTGCATCGATGCTGGCGAAGGTGGAGCGCGAAGTCCGCGCCTGCCGCCCGATCGCCCTCAAGTACTTCCGCTCCTCCACGCTCCGTGTTGAGCGCAAGGCTGACCGCTCGCCGGTGACCGCCGCCGACCGTGCCATTGAGGAACGGCTGCGACGGGCGCTGCGGCGGGCGTTTCCCGGAGAGCCGATCGTGGGCGAGGAGTTCGGCCGCTCCGGCCGCGCCGGCTCCACCTATTGGACGATCGATCCGATCGACGGCACCCGCGCATTTTCGATGGGGCTGCCATCTTGGGGCATGCTCGTCGGGCGGGTGGAGCGGGGCAAGGCCGTGCTCGGCGTGTGCGATTATCCGGTCATCGGGGTCACGCTCGGAGTCGCGCCGGGCGTCCGCGCGTATGAGCGATCAACCGGAGGCCGCAACCTGCTGCCGAAGCCTCGCAAAATCACATCACTGAGCGAAGCGACGATTTTCCACGGTGGTTTGCGGTGGTGGCGCGGCACGAAGTATGCACGCGGATTTCAGCGCGTAGTCGATGCCTGCTATCTTGAGCGCGCCTACGGCGACTGCTATGGCTATCTCTGGGCGTTTCTCGGCTGCGCCGATGCGGTGCTCGACTATCAGGTGAAGGTGTGGGATTTGGCTCCGCTGGCCGCGCTGGCGGAAGCTACCGGCCGCGTCCTCACCGACTTCAGCGGCCGCCCGAATTTCATGGGACCTGAAACCGTGATGGCCGCTCCTGCATTCGCCCGCACCATTTGCCGGACCCTTCGCGTCCGGTGATGGCCGAGTTCACATATCCTTCCGGATTCCTGTGGGGCACCGCCACCTCCGCCCATCAAGTCGAGGGCAACAACATTCACAGCGACTGGTGGGCGTGGGAGCAGGCCGGCCGCGTGCGTGAGCGTTCCGGATTGGCGTGCGACCATTACCGCCGCTATCCACAGGACTTTGATCTCGCCGTCGAATTGGGCACGAACGCCCACCGCTTCTCCGTCGAATGGGCCCGCATTGAGCCCAAGGAAGGGCAGTGGGACGACGAGGCGCTGGCCCACTACGTCGACGTGGTCAAGGCGCTTCGCCAGCGGAAGCTTGAGCCAATCGTCACCCTGCATCACTTCACGACGCCGCAGTGGCTGGTCGAGAAAGGCGGATGGGCCAAGCCGGAGTCGGTCGACGCCTTTGCCCGGTATGCGCGGCGCATCGTCGCAGCGCTGGGCTCCTCGGTGCGCTACTGGGTGACCATTAATGAGCCGCTGGTCTATGTGCGGATGCACTACACGGAAGGCATCGGCCCGCCGGGCGCTCGCAATATGCGGCAAGCCCTCGCCGTCATCGAGCATCTGATCCGCGCGCATGCCGCCGGCTACAAGATTGTGCATGAGGCCGCCCAGCCGGGCCAGCCAACACCGATGGTCAGCATTGCGCACCATATCCCGGCGTTTCATCCGTGCCGTCCCTGGTGGCCGATGGATGTTTGGACGACGAAGCGGACTGACAAACTTTTTAGCACCGCGTTTCTTGATGCGCTCACCGAAGGCCGCTGGTCGGTGCCTGGGGTTGCCTCCTGGCGGATTCCCGAGGCGGAACAGACGCTGGATTATCTCGGCGTAAACTATTACGGCCGGCAATTTCTTCGGTGGATGCCGGTGCCGGGCAACTGGCCGGCGAGCAGCTGCGATCTGGGCCATCATCCCCGCCAGGTGCCGGAGCGCACCTCATTGGGATGGGACGTGCATCCGCAATCCTTCTACGAAATACTCCTGAGCTGCCGCCGCCTGAAGCTGCCCATCCTGATTACGGAAAACGGCGCCTACATGACGGATGATGAGCGCCGGTGGAGCTTTCTCCTGCGCCATCTGCAGGCGATGGTCAGGGCGATGCAGTCCGGCGCGCGGGTGATCGGCTACTGCTACTGGTCGCTGCTGGATAATTTCGAATGGGCGGAAGGGTTCCGGCCGCGCTTCGGCATCATCGAGATGGATTACGCCACCCAGCAGCGCACCATCCGCGGCAGCGGCCGCCGCTACGCCGAGATCTGCCGCAGCAACCGCCTTCCCGCCGCCTGACATGGCCCGTGCGCTCGCCCTTCGACAGGCTCAGGGCGAGCGTCCTGAGCCGGGTCGAAGGACGCTCGTGCTCGGCGCGACCGGGCACATCGGCTCGCACATCGTCCGCGCGCTTCTTGCCGGCGGCCACGCCGTGCGCGCCGCCTTTCGCAGCGACCGCTATCTGCATCTGCTCGATGGGCTGCCCGTCGAGCGGGTGCGCGTCGATCTGGACACCGGCGCGGGTCTGGCCGAGGCTCTGGCCGGATGCGAGTGGGTCTTTCACGCGGCCGCCTACTATCCGAGCTTCCGCGACGCGCACGCGCCTGCCATCGCCAAAGGCCTTGAGACCACCCGCCGCGCGCTCGAGGCGTTCCGCCGCGCGCCGCTCTCCCGCATCGTGTTTACCAGCAGCGCAGCCACCATTCAACGAGTGCCGGACCGTCCGGCCACCGAAGAGGATGCCGAATCCTGGCCGCTGACGCATTGGCGGCCGCTCTACGGGACGGTTAAAATCGCCATTGAGCATGAAGTGCGCTCCGCCGCGGCCGGCGGATTGCCGGCGGTGATCGTCAATCCCAGCCTATGCCTCGGTGAGTACGATGCGCACCCCTTTTCCGGACGGGCCATCCTCGCCTTTGCGAAGTGGCGCATGCCCTGGTACATCGACCATCAGTTCAATGCGGTCTACACCGGTGATGTGGGCATCGGCCATGTGCGGGCCGCGGAACGCGGGCGCATCGGCGAGCGGTATCTGCTGGCCTGCCGCAACGTGACGCTTAAAGAGTTCGCCGAGTTGGTCTGCCGTGCGGCCGGCACCCGCCCGCCGCGATGGCGCGTTCCATACCGCGTCGCATTGGCCGCGGCGATCGGCACCGAGGCGGCCGCCTGGCTGCTGCATCGCGAGCCGCTCGTGCCGCGCCAGGCCATCCACTCCGCGCGCCTGGGCCAGCTGCTCGACGGCTCCAAGGCGGTGCGGGAGTTGGGCATGCCGCAAACGCCGATTGAGGAGGCGATCGACCGCGCGCTGGCCTGGTTCCGCCGGCATGGCCAGCTCTCTGGTACAATACAAGAATGAACGGGTTTGAGTGGTTGAGCCAGATCGTGGAGCAGCGCGGGCTGTGGCTGGGCTCGCTCGCCGCCCTTCTCGGCGGGCTGGCGTTGAATCTCACGCCGTGCGTCTACCCGATGGTGCCGGTCACCCTCGGGTTTTTCAGCAACCAGGCCTCTGGGGCTTCGCGGCGCACCTTCGCCCTGGCGGCCGTTTATGTGCTGGGCATCTCCTTCAGCTACGCAGTACTCGGCGTGCTGGCTGCCCGCACCGGAGCACTGTTCGGCTCATGGCTGCAGCAGCCCGGCGTGCTGCTGGCGATTTCGCTCGTGATTGTGGCGCTGGCCCTGAGCTCTTTCGGCCTCTATGAGCTGCAGCCGCCCCAGTTCATCCTCCGGCGCATCGGCCAGGCCTCGGCCGGATTCGGCGGCGCATTCGTGATGGGGCTGCTCGTGGGCGTCGTGGCCGCGCCGTGCGTCGGTCCCATCATCCTCAGCCTGCTGCTGCTCGTTGGCCACATGGCCGATCCGGTGGCCGGCTTCATTCTCTTTTTCATGCTGGGGCTGGGAATGGGGCTGCCATATCTTGCGCTGGGTGCAGCGGCCAACCGGTTCAGCCGGCTGCCGAAAGCCGGCGCATGGCTCGTATGGAGCAAGAAGGCGCTCGGCATGGTGCTGCTCGGCGTTGCCCTCCATTTCGCGCGTCCGCTGCTGTCGCCGACGGTGTTCGGGCTGCTCGTCATCGGGCTGCTGTGCGCCGCCGGTGCCTATCTGGGATGGCTGGAACGCACGAAGGGCGGCCGCGCGTTTTTGGCGTTTCGCTGGACGGTCGGCGCTGCCTGCCTCGGGCTGGCGACGCTGCTGTTGTGGCCGCGGGTGCCCTCCGGGCCGCGGATGGCCTGGACGCCCTACAGCGTCGCGGCCCTGGAGCAGGCCCGTCAGCACCGGCAGCCGGTGCTGATCGACGTCTATGCCGACTGGTGCCTGCCGTGCGTGGAGATGGACCATACCACCTTCAGGAATCCGGACGTGATCGAGGCGCTTCGTCCGGTGGCGACGCTGCGGGTCGATGCGACGCGCGATATTTCACCCGAGGCCGCCCAACTGCTGAAACAGTATCAGGTATATGGCGCGCCCACCATTCTGGTGTTCGACCGCCAGGGCGCGGAACGGGAGGATCTGCGGGTGCTGGGCTACATCAACGCGGACGGCGTCAAAGAGCTGCTGAGGCGGCTGCAATGACGGCGCATTCGCACGCCCATACCGCCGGTGGACAGCGCGAGCTGCTCATCGCGCTGCTGCTGACGCTGGTGATGATGGTCGTGGAGCTGGTGGTGGGGTGGCGCAGCGGCAGTCTCGCGCTGCTGGCCGACGCCGGCCACATGCTCGCCGACGCCTCCGCGCTCGGGCTGAGTTTTTTCGCAGGCTGGCTCGCCTCGCGTCCCGCGACGATCAAAAAAACCTACGGCTATTACCGCACCGAAATTCTGGCAGCACTGGCCAACGGTGTGGCCTTGTGGCTGGTGGTGATCTGGATTTATGTCCGGGCCTTGTACCGTCTCCAGCATCCCTTCGCGGTTGAGGGCGGGCCGATGATCGCCGTCGCTGCGCTGGGGCTTGCGGTCAACCTGGTCTGCGGCCGCATGCTCTCGCATCAGCGCGCCGGCAGCCTCAATGTCCAGGCCGCCTGGCTCAATGTGATGAGCGACGCCCTCGCCTCGCTCGGCGTCATCCTGGCCGGCCTGGCGATTCACTGGTATGGCTGGGCCGCGGCCGACCCGCTCGCCAGCTTCGTGGTCGGCGCGCTCATCGCCATCAGCTCATGGACGCTCATCAAGCAATCGGTGAATATCCTGCTGGAAGGCGCGCCGGGGCATCTGCGGATTCCGCAGGTCATCCACGCGATGCGGGAGCTGTCCGGCGTCTATGAGGTGCATGACGTGCACCTGTGGACCATCACCACCGGGCTGGAGGCCATGAGCGGCCATGTCGTCGTCGACGACGTGGGCCGAAGCGCTGAGCTGCTCTCCGGGCTCAACGCGCTGCTCTCCGAACGCTTCGGCATCACCCACACGACGTTTCAGCTGGAGCCGCGCGCGCACGCCTGCCATATGGGCACGCCGGTCTCCGCCGCGCACCGGCCCGACCGTCCCTGACGGGCGGCACAAATTGCCATCATTCCATGACTTTGTTAGACTACCATCAGTTGCAACATTCATGAGGAACAGGGAGGAGCGCGTAATGCGGGGGATGCCGGGAGTCGGGCTTCTGGGGATGGCGGTCTTCGTGCTCGGCGGCTGCGCCATGGGCCGGGGCGGTCAGGATTTTTCACGGCTGCAATCACAGGTGGGCATGTTGGATGAGCGCGTCACACAGCTGGAGCGCGGCAGCGCCGCGGGTTATCCCGCTGTGCCATCCGCCTCGGAACCGGCTGAGCCTGCCGCCGCCGAACCGAAGGCGTCCAAACCGAAATCCGTCGCCGTCGCCAGCAGCGGGATCAAGCCCTCGACCCGGGAAGTCCAGCAGGCGCTCAAAAACGCCGGCTTTTATCAAGGCGCCGTCGACGGAAAATCGGGCCCCATGACCCGCAGCGCCGTTCAGGAGTTTCAGCGAGTCCATGGCCTGAAGGATGACGGCGTCGTGGGCAAGCAGACGTGGGCGAAATTGCAGCCCTACGCCGATCTCTCCGCCTCCAACGGCGAAGTCAACGCCGCTGAACCGCTGAAGTAACCGTCCACCCCTCGTCCGGCATGTGCCGAGCGGACGCTTGTTCACGCCATGAAGCATGTCACCGGCTTCACTCTGATTGCCGCGCTGCTGACGCTTGGCTGCGGAGCCCGGCGGTTCAGCGTGCCCCTGATGCCCCCGCTGATTCCCGCCCCGCACGCTCTCATCGCCTGGAGCGAATCGTTTGACCGCCTTAATTCCGACCGCTGGCGCGAAGTGGCCGTCCGCCGGCACAGCAGCTACACAGCGGTCGAACTGGACGGCCGCTCCTGCCTCCGCGCCGAAAGCCAGAACGGCGCCTCCATCCTGGTGGCCCGGGTGGAGCATAACCCTGATCTGTACGAATGGCTCTCGTGGGACTGGCGCGTTGATGAGCCGGTCCAGGGCGAGGCGCTTGGGCGCAAGGATGGCTCCGACGCGGCCGCGCGGGTGTATGTCTATTTCAAAACGCCGGGGCTGCCATGGCAGCAGCGGAACCTGGATTATGTCTGGTCGGCCGCGCTGCCCAAGGGCACGATGCTGAACAGCGCCTATTCCTCCCAGTCAAAAATCATCGTCGTGGACAGCGGATCCTCATCGCTGGGCACCTGGCGGCATGTCGATCGCAACGTCGAAGACGATTACCGGAAGGCCTTCGGCGAGGATCCTCCGGAGGTCGTGGCGATCGGCCTGATGACGGACAGCGACAACACGGAAGGGCGCTCGCTGGCCTATTTCGACGACCTGAAGGTCAGCCGCGTGGCGCCATGACGACGCAACGGCTGCGGCTGGGCCGCCATGCCGCGCGCGTGCAGTCCGCGTTGGAGCAGCTGCAGCGCGACCGCGTCGTGGCCAGGATCTGGGACCGGGACGCAAGCATCTGGTCGGCGGATCCGAAGGTGCAGGCCGACATCCGCAACCGGCTCGGCTGGCTGCGCATGCCCGACGCGATGATGAGCCAGGCGCCGTCGTTTGCCGCGATCGCCCGCGACGTCCGCCAGGCCGGCTGCACGCATGCGCTGCTGTTGGGCATGGGCGGCAGCGGATTGTATCCCGAAGTCTGCCGCCATCTGTTCGGCGTCGGGCCCGACGGGCTCGACCTGGCCCTGCTCGATTCCACCGATCCTGCCGCCGTGCGGCTCGCCCAGGCCCGCTGCCCGCTCTCCAAGCTGCTGGTCCTTATCTCCAGCAAATCCGGCACGACCAGCGAAACCTCAGCGCTGCTGCGCTATTTTTACGGCGCGTTTGAAGCGGCCGGACTTGAGGCGGGCGCGCATTGCATCGCCATTACGGATGAAGGCACTCCATTAGCGGAGCAGGCCCGCCGGCTGAAGTTCCGGCGGCTCATTGCGCACGGCCCGGATAGCGGGGCCGATGTCGGCGGGCGGTTTTCCGCGGTCGTGGGGTTCGGCTTATTGCCGGCCGCCCTGCTGGGTGCTGATCTGCCGCGGCTGCTTCGCAGCGAGCAGGAGATGCTCCGGCAGTGCGGACCGTCGATTCCGGCATCCGAGAATCCCGCGGCTCAGTTGGCCGCCGTCCTCGGAATTTTGGCGCAGGAGGGGCGGGATAAGATGACGCTGCTGGTCTCGCCGGCATTGGCCAGTTTCGGCGCATGGGCCGAGCAGCTCGTCGCCGAAAGCACCGGAAAACTGGGCAAGGGGATCGCGCCGATTCTCGGCGAGCCGCTGCGCGAGCTGAACGCCTACGGTCAGGACCGGGTGTTCGTGGAGCTGCAGCTGGCCGGGCGGCCGGATGCTGCGCTGGAGCGCCACGCGGCTGCCCTGATGGAGGCCGGCCATCCGGTCGTGCAGATCCACTGGAACGATGCCTACGATCTGGGCGGGGAAGTGATCAAATGGTCGGTGGCCACATCGCTGACCGGCGTGCTGCTCGGCATCAATCCGTTTGATGAGCCGAACGTCAAGGAAAGCAAGGATCTGACGCAAGCGCTGCTGCAGCGTTTCATCCAGGACGGGCGTTTGCCGGAGGAGCCGCCGGCCTGCGCGGATGCCCGCGCGGCGGTCTTCGGCGCGCTGCCGCAAAAGCCCGCGTCGCCCGCCGAGGCGCTGCGCGGCCTGTTCCAGCAGCTGCGGCCCGGAGAGTGCGTGACGCTGCTGTCGTTTCTGCCGCGCCTGCCCGAGCTCGACCGCGCGCTCGCCGAAATGCGCCGGCTGCTGGCGGAGCGCACTCCGCACGCGACGATGCTTGGCATCGGCCCGCGGTACCTGCATTCAACCGGCCAGTTGTTCAAGGGCGGGCCGGATGCCGGCATCTTTTTGCTCTTCACCGGAGAGTCGGGCGAAGATTTGCCGATTCCCGGCGAGCCGTTCACCTTCGGCATCCTCAAAAGCGCGCAAGCGCTCGGCGATTTCCAGGCGATGCGGCAGAAGCGCCGCCGGATTCTCCGGCTGCACCTGCGCGGCAACCTGGAGGAGGCGCTCCGCAGCTGTCTTGGCGTCATCGACGAAGCCGCCGCCTCCGTGCCCCGCCGCTAACGCTCCCGCCATGCGGATCTGTTCCTTCGTTCCCAGCGCCACCGAGATGCTCTATGCGCTCGGCCTCGGCGATTCCGTCGTCGGCGTGACCCATGAGTGCGATGAGCCCGCCGAAGCGGCCCGCAAGCCGGTCCTGATCCGCGCTTCCATTGACCACGCCGCCGCCTCCAGCGCGGCCATCGATGCGGCCGTCCACGAATCGCTCCGGAGCGCCACGCCGCTCTACACCCTCGATACCGAGGGGCTGCGCCGGGCCGCTCCGGATCTCATCATCACTCAGGATCTCTGCGACGTCTGCGCCATCGACATCAGTCTCGTCACGCAGGCCCTCGGGGCGCTGGACCGGCGGCCGCAGGTGCTGGCGCTGCATCCGCATACCGTCGATGAATCGCTCGATCAGCTGCGTCTCATCGGCGAGGCCACCGGCCGCGCCGGGGAAGCCGGCGCGATGCTGAGCGCGCTGCGAGAGCGCCTCGGCCGCATCGAGCGGCTGCTCGACGGCGCTCCACGGCCCCGCGTCTTCTGTCTGGAATGGCTGGAGCCGCCGATGGCGTCCGGCCACTGGGTGCCTCAGCAAGTGGCGCTGGCCGGAGGCGAAGAGGTGCTGGGACGCGCCGGCGCCGCCTCGCGGTATGTCACCTGGGATGAAGTGGCCGCAGCACGGCCCGAGGTGCTGATCCTCATGCCGTGCGGATTTTCCATCGACCGGACCCGCCAGGAGCTGCCGCGGCTGAAGGAACAGGCCTGCTGGCCGAAGCTTCCGGCGGTGCAGCGCGGACAGGTCTACCTGGTGAACGGCCCGGCGTATTTCAACCGGTCCGGTCCGCGCCTGGTCGATGGCGTGGAGCTGCTGGCCCGGCTCCTGCACCCGGATCGGGTGCCGCACCAGCGTGCTGGCGCAACCCAAGCCGCTGGGCTATAATAGGATTTCCTCTCGATGAACCCGACCTATTTCCACCAGTATTTTTTTATCGCCCTGCTGACCGGCGTGGCCGTCTTCCTCGGCGTCGCCCCGCTGATCCTCGCCAGGTTCGTCGCTCCGAAGAAGCCCGGCGCCTCCAAGCAGTCGGCCTATGAGTGCGGCCTGGAGTCCCGCGGCGACTCGTGGACCGCGTTTCGCGTGCAGTATTACGTCTATGCGCTGCTGTTCGTCGTTTTTGACGTGGAGGTCATCTTCATCTATCCCTGGGCGCTGGTCTGGAGAGGGCTGGGGCCGGCTGCATTTGCGGAGATGGCGCTGTTTATCGCCATTTTGGCGGTGGCGCTGGCGTATGCGTGGATGAAAGGCGTCCTGGAGTGGGAAAAATAGCGGAATGGCTGCCGACGAAGGACTGAAGAACGAACTTCAAAAGCAGGGCGTCTATCTGACGACCTGGGATCAGCTCGTCAACTGGGGCCGCAGCAATTCCATCTGGCCGCTGCAGTTCGGGCTGGCCTGCTGCGCCATCGAGATGATCGCCTCCGCCGCCTCGCGCTACGACATCGCCCGCTTCGGCTCGGAGATTTTCCGCGCTTCACCGCGGCAGGCCGATCTGATGATCGTCGCCGGCACCGTGACCAAGAAGATGGCCCCGCAGGTCGTGCGACTCTACAACCAGATGGCTGAGCCCAAGTACGTCATTTCGATGGGGGCCTGTGCCACGGCCGGCGGCCCGTTCCACAAAGGCTACAACGTGCTCAAGGGCATCGACCGGTATATCCCGGTCGACGTCTACATCCCCGGCTGTCCGCCGACGCCCGAGGGGTTGCTCGAGGGGCTGATGAAGCTGCAGGAGCGCATCCGCTCCCGGCCGATGAGCGCTGAAGTCGGCCCGAAACAGGGCGAGTATAAAATTCCGGCCTACGGCACGAACGGGCTGGAGCCGCGGTACAACCCCGAAGTCTGGCAGCCGCCCACCCAGCACCCGTTTGATTATCAGAAAGCTCCAGCCACTCCGCCTGTGAAGCCCGCGTAATGCTGCCCGCTGTTGAAGAGCTCAAATCCACATTGGCCCAGCAGCTGCCCGGCGTTTCGCTCACCGTCGAAGGAACGGCCCTCATCGTGCCGGCAAAGGACCTGTTGGCCGTGTGCCGCTTGCTCAAGGACACCGACCAGTTCCGGTGCGACTACGTAGCGAATTTAACCGCGGTCGACTACCTGGCGAACGCGGCCAGCGGTGAGGCAGGCCGGCTGCAGATGATCTATCAGCTGTATTCGATGGCGCAGAAGCACGGTCCGGTGACGCTGAAGGTCAATCTGCCGCGGCAGCAGCCTGTCGTCGCGTCGGTCACGCCGTTGTGGCGCGCAGCCGAGTTCCAGGAGCGGGAAGTCTACGACCTCTACGGCGTGAATTTTGAAGGCCACCCGGATCTGCGCCGCATCCTGATGTGGGATGAGTTCGTAGGCCACCCCATGCGCAAAGATTACGTCCCCGAAGATCAGAACGTCCTATGACCCCGACCGCGCCTGCCGCCGAATCCAAGACGCTCGAAGTCAATCTGGGCCCGCAGCATCCCTCGACCCATGGGGTGTTCCGGATGGTGGCCACCCTCGACGGGGAAACGATCGTCAAGCTCAAGCCGGTCTTCGGCTATCTGCACCGCAACCATGAGCAGATCGGCGAGGGGATCACCTATGTCGCGAGTTTTCCGTTCACCGACCGGCTCGATTATTTCAACGCGATGTCGAATAACTTCGGCCTTGCGTTGGCCATCGAAAAGCTCGGCGGCATTCAGGCTTCGGAGCGCGGCGAGCATCTGCGCGTGATCATGGCCGAGCTGACCCGGCTCGTGAACCACACCGCGGTGACTGGATTTTTGCTGAACGACATGGGCGCCTTCGGCACGCCGCTCCTCTACGCCTTCCGCGAGCGGGAGAAGATCCTCGATCTGTTCGAGGCTGCGTCCGGCTCACGCATGATGTGCAACTACGTGCGGCCCGGCGGGGTGCGCGAGGATGTGCCGGAGGAGTGGCTGCAGCGCGCCCGGCAGATCGTCGACGGCTATCCGGCGTTTCTGGATGAGTTCGAGCGGCTGCTGACGGAAAACGAGATCGTGCAGCAGCGCACCAAGCAGGTCGGCATCCTGCCCAAGGAGCTGGCCATCAATGCCGGCGTGACCGGACCAATGCTGCGCGCCTCGGGTGTGAACTACGATATCCGCAAAGTCGACGGCTACTCGCTGTATCCCAAGCTGCAGTTTAAGGTGCCGCTGGGCACGGTCGGCGATGTCTACGACCGGTACTATGTCCGCATCCTCGAAATGCGCGAAAGCATCAAGATCCTCCAGCAGCTGTTGAAGAGTGTGCCCGGCGGACCGGCGCTGAGCCCGAAGGGAGTTGCGATCAGCAAAGCGCCCCGCACCTTTAAGCCGCCGAAGGGTGATGCGTATGGCCGCCTCGAAGCGCCCAAAGGCGAGCTGGGTTTTTATCTGGTCAGCGACGGCTCGCCGCAGCCGTACCGGTACCATGTCCGCGCGCCGAGCTTCATCAATCTGACGGTGCTGGAAGACATGTGCCTCGGCCACAAGGTGGCGGATGTGATCATCATCCTCGGCTCGGTGGACATCGTGCTGGGGGAGGTGGACCGATGAGCTTGTTCATCGGACAGGGCGTGCTGAAGGGCATGTTGCTGACGCTGAGAGAATTCATCGGCACTTATCCGGCCGGCCGCGTGCTGCTGCGGATGCTGGGACGGCCGGTGGGCAGCGGCCTCTTCACCGTCTCGTACCCGGAGCAGAAGCAGCAGCACTCGGAGCGGTTCCGCTACTTTCCGTTTCTCGTGTATGACGGCACGCCGGAGAACCTGCGCTGCGTCTCCTGCAAGATCTGCGAGCAGGAGTGCCCGCCGCAGTGCATCCATATCGTGGGGCCGGAAAAAGACGCGCAGGGACGGCCGCTGAAGAAAAACGGCCGCACCTATCCGGTGGAGTTCGACATCGACACCTCCATCTGCATGTCGTGCCGCATCTGCGTGGATGTCTGCCCGTTTGACGCCATCGAGATGGACAACCAGTACGAGCTCTCCTCCACCGGCCGCTTCAACGAAATGCTCTTCGATAAAGAAAAGCTGCTGAAGTCCAACGAGTACTTCCAGAAGATCAAGCCCACCGAGGCCAAGACCGTCGATCAGCGGCTTGCCGCCAAAAAACCGAAAGCGCCGGAAGCCCCCGCAGCAGCTGCGCAGCCGCCCCAGCCTCCCAGCGCATGAGCCTGCCGCCCGTCCTCGCCTCGCACGATCAGCTCTTCGTCAACGCGAAACGCGCCCTCCTGGAGTTCCTGAGCCGCTGGCTGCCCGACTGGGCGGTGATCGGCGTCTCGATGCTGGTGACGATCGGCGCCATCGCCGCCGTGGCCCCGGCCATCATGATGTACCTCACCTGGCTGGAGCGGAAGATCATCGCCCGGATCCAGAACCGGTTCGGCCCGGACCGCGTCGGCGTCTACGGGCTGATGCAGCCCCTGGCGGATGGTCTCAAGATGCTCAACAAGGAGGATATTGTGCCGCGGGGCGCGGACGCGCTGCTGCACATCGCCGCTCCGATCCTCTCCGTGGTGCCGGCCATCCTGCTCTTCGCGATCATGCCCTTCGGCCGTAACATGATCGCCGCCGATTTAAACGTCGGACTGCTCTATCTCTTCGCGGTCTCCTCAGTGGGCTCTTACGCGATCTTCATGGGCGGCTGGGCCTCGCGCAGCAAGTTTTCATTCCTCGGCGCCATGCGCTCGGTGGCCCAAATCATTTCTTACGAAGTGCCGGGCGTGCTCTCCGCCGTCGCCGTGATCATGGTGACCGGCACGCTGTCGCTGGTGGGCATCGTCGAGGCGCAGGAGAGCCGGTGGTTCGCCTTCACGCCGTGGGGGTTCGTCGCCTGTCTGATGTTTTTCCTCAGCGGGGTCGCGGAGGTCAACCGCACGCCCTTCGACATGCCGGAGGCCGAATCCGAGCTGGTCGGCGGCTTCCACACCGAATACAGCGGCATGAAGTTTGCGCTCTGGTACATGGCCGAGTTCCTCGAATCGTTTGCGGTCTGCGCCTTCACCGTCACGCTGTTTTTCGGCGGCTGGCAGGGCCCGCCGGTGCCGTTCTGGACGCTTGGCCTGCTGCTGATCCCGGTCGTTGTGACGGCCGGACGGCTGCCGGTTCCGGCGCGCGCCGTGGGGGCCGCGGCGGTGCTGGGGGCCACCGTGCTGTGGGGCGTTCAGCCGATTCCATCGTGGATCTGGTTTCTGACGAAAACCTACGTGCTGGTCTTTGTGCTGGTCTGGTTCCGCGGAACGCTGCCGCGGCTGCGGGTTGATCAGCTGATGGGGCTGGCATGGAAGTTCTTCCTGCCGCTGGCGCTGGTCAACATCTTCGCCGCCGGAATCTGGATGTGGTTTCCGTTTCCGGTCGGCACCGCGGCCAGCGCGCTGCTGCTGCTTGTCAGCGCGTGGCTGCTGGTGCGCGTCAATGCGCCGGCCCCCATGCACCCGCGGACCTACATCCTGGCCGACTGATGAGCGAATCCATCGAATGGGAGCGCAAGCCCAAGACCATCGACGCCAACCTCAAGGACTACGACGCCGCCTGCAAGAGCTTCAACTGGAAGGACGTGGAGCGGGAGTTTGACTGGTCGAAGAGCGGCAAGGTCAACATCGTCCACGAAGCGATCGACCGGCATGCCGCCTCCTCCCGCGGCACCAAGCCGGCCCTCCTCTATACCGATTACGACAAGCGCGATGAGCGCTACACCTTCCAGGATTTAAAAAAGCTCACCAGCCGCTTCGCCCACGTCCTCAAGCAGCTCGGGGTCAAGAAGGGCGACCGGATCGGCACCTTCCTGCCGCGCACGCCTGAACTCTACATCGCCATCCTCGGCATCAACCGCATCGGCGCCATCCCAGTCCCGCTCTTCGAAGCGTTTATGGAGCAGGCGGTCGAAGACCGGCTGGGCGACAGCGAATCGGTTGTCTGCGTCACCACCCCGGCGCTCAAAAGCCGCATCCCGCTCGCCAAGCTGCCCGCCTTGAAAAAACTCGTCTTAGTCGGCGCCTCCGGATCGCTCGCAGCCAATGAAGTGAGCTATGAGCAGGGAATGGAGAAGGCGCCGGACTGGGTCGAACCGGAATGGCTCACCGTCGATGACGGGCTGATCATCCACTACACCTCCGGCTCCACCGGTAAATCAAAGGGTGCGCTGCACCGGCAGTACGCGATGATCGGCCATTACCAGACCAGCAAGTGGGCGCTGGACTTGTGCGAGAGTGACATCTATTGGTGCACCGCCGATCCTGGATGGGTGACCGGCACCTCGTACGGCATCTACGGCCCGTGGACGCTGGGCATTACCAGTGTCGTCATCGGCGGGCGGTTCGATCCGGACCGCTGGTTCCAGACGATTCAGCGCCACAAGGTCACCATGTGGTACAGCGCGCCCACCGCCTACCGGATGCTGATGTCCGCCGACGAGGCGATTCCGGCCAAGTACAACCTGAAAAGTCTGCGCCACATCTGCAGCGTCGGCGAGCCACTCAATCCCGAGGCGCTCAAGTGGATCAAAAAGATCACCGGCTTGGCACCGCATGAGACCTGGTGGATGACCGAAACCGGCATGCAACTGATCTGCAACTACCGCAGCAAGGATTTTCCGATCGGCT